>JACCEA011690683.1_pt1 | contig 19079 bp, 18 predicted proteins | sample 7449851 | NCBI WGS metagenome assembly JACCEA01 (sample SAMN15323453, study PRJNA562643) | freshwater metagenome | isolation source: river surface water | place: USA:Blue River Watershed | collected 2017-08-18
CCAAACATTTGTTTTCTTATTTTAGAGGTTGACGGAGTCCATGATTTTGAATCCCAATTTGCATATTTGGATCTTAATATTTCTCTATCAATTCTGCTTAAGCTTTTTCCACCTGAACTAAGTACATCGCTAGCTGATGACTTGATAAGTGTATCTACAATATCTGGCTCTAGAGCATTCTTAAGTCTACCCTGAGCATCTTTGACATAGCCATATGGTCTTTCTTTTTCAAGATTTTCAATTAGCTTTCCATACATTAAATTTTGAGCTTTAGGAGTTAGTCCAGAACTTCCAAATAACTTTCTTCCCATTCCAATAGATAAAGAAGTTGCTCCCCACTTGTCTCCCATTTTGCCAAATCTTGCACCTAGGTTTTTAAATGCGGTGCTCTTTAATATATTGCCTACTGGACCACCTCTATTTAATTTTGTTGTAGAAAATAGTGATGATAGTATTTTTATAAACGGATTTGATTCTTCTTTTGAATGATAAAATTTATTTGATTTTGAAGCCTCTAGGTTTGAAAACTTAATAGATTTTCCACCAACTTGAATTTGATTTAAAAACCCAGTAGAACTTCTTCTTGTTGGATGTGCAAAACTTCCTGGGGATCGTGACCACTGGTCCCAAGCTGATAGACCTATTGGATTGCTAGCAAGTTCTTTTCTCAATAATGCTTCTGATGTTGAATATACTGGATTATTACTGTCATTAACTTTACCCATAGACATAACTTTTTTGGCGTAAGAGTTAAATATTAATTTTGAAAGTCTTCTTTTTTCTGCTTTTGAAATTACACCTGAGTTTGCTAAACCATCTAAAAATACATCGGTAGACAATCTTGATCCACCGCCCCTTGCATTTATGGAAGCAAGAAGGACTCTTGGGTCTACTCCTTCGGTTTCCATATCTTTATTTATTTTTGCTGTTGATGCAGAAAACTTTCTACCAGAAACATTACCACCAAAAACGCCAGCGTTACCCTTTGGCTCATAGTATGGAGCATTTGCACGAGATGTTAAACGTCCTGGGAACATTTTGTCTATTAAATTTTTTGAAACCATTGGCTTTTGTCCGCCAAATTTAGTCATCTTTAAAAATGCTTGTACAATTCCGCCCACATTATATTCACTTGTCATAGATTGTTGACCATTATTAATTGCTTGTAGTAATGGCAAGTTTGCTGCGGTTGCTTCTTTGTTTACAACAAATTCTCCTGGTGTAAGCATTGCTGGAACCGTATCTGTGTTTCCAGTTCCTGGAACAATATTACCCTGATTAAATTTTTTAGGTATTGTTGTTTCTATATTATATCCAGCACCAGATGTTCTTACACCAAGTATCCCAGATATCTTATTAATAAAGTCTCTTGTTTTACCCTTTTTAAATAATTCTCGCATATTGGATTTACCAGTAGCATCTACAACTGGCTGATTTAATGTAGGAACTACTGTTGGATTAATTGTTCTTCCCATAGCAGCAGCTTGAGACTGAACTGCAGAAGCAATCATTCTTTCTGTTTCTAGATTAAGAGCGATAATTTTTGCTTTAGCTGTCTCTACGGTCATCTTTCCTGCACGTAGCTCTGCAACAATTAAAGCAGATTCTCTAGCAGCGTTATCGGTAAGTTTTGATACAACTGGAAGGATGTCGTCAAACTGCATCATAAACTCTTTGCTTACGGTGCCAGTTGCCACAATTGTTCTTTTTAGATTTTCAATTTCTGTTTTTGATTGCATTCCTAAAGTAGCCATCATTGCATGCCATTTAGCTGCTTCTCCAGAAACTATACCTGTAGATACACCATTTACTGTTGTAACTCCAGGAACATTTGGCAGAGGCTCGTTCATATAAATTTGTGGGTTTTGACCAATTTTTTGATTTACTGGTATTGATCCTGGAACCATGCCAAACATAGTCTGTTGTAGTCTTTGCGCCTCTGTCATTCCAGATCTTGGAACCATATGAGAACTTGCTCTTGTTCCTTGTGTTCCCGCTAATGGGTGATCTGGATTTACGACTCTAGGTCCGCCTGCAGCCATAACCAAATTACCAGCCATTGTTGAAACTGCTGGATTTACAGCCATTGCTCCTGACTTTGCTTTTGCTTCTAATATTGAAAATTCATCAATTAAATTACCAAGTGCTTGTTTTAATACTGCAGCTGCTTTAGCATCACTATAAAAAGACTGCTCAACTAATCTTCCTGCTTTTTCTGCAGCAAGCATTTCTGGTGTTAGATATTTCCATCCTTCTCCGCCTTTAAAGAACGCCTTCATGTGGAATATACCCTTTAGAATATAACCAAAGAAGTTGGCAAGTACACCAGTTAGCATGATTACTGGACCAATTACTGCTGTAAAGCCACCAGCCAATGCCAGTACTTGTTTTACTGGACCTGGCAAATTGTTAGCAAATTGAACAACCTTATCGATTACTTGAATAAGAACTGTATTAATCTTTAAAAATTGCTCTCCAACTTCTGCTAAAGATGCTCTTAAGCTTTCTATTGCTCTGCGATATTTACCAGACGCAGACTCTGTTACAGCAGCTAATTCTCGATCAGCAACAGCTGCTAGTTCTGCAGTTGATGCTTTCATTAAATCTAATACCTGTAGAGTCTGACTTCCTTCTCTACCTAAGTTTTCAAATAAAGCATTTAGTCTTGAAAACTGGAACTTACCAAACAACTGCTCAATAGCCTGTTGCTTTTGTAGTGGATTTAGTCTGTCTAATGCGCCCTGTAGCGCCATTAGAGTTCCAGTTAGATTGCCAGCATTATCATTTACAATTCCAAGTAAGTCAATTCCTAAAGTTTTAAACTTACCTACAGCAACATCTGTTGGGTTAATTAAAGATGCTAGTGCAGACTTTAGAGCGTTTGCTCCTTCAGAAGCATTAATTCCACCTTCTCGCATAGCTGTCATGTACAGCGCTAAGTCTTGTACGCTTCCGCCTAACCCCTTAACAACTGGACCAGCTTTAGGAATTGCTTCTACTAAATCGTTAAGAGTTGTTGATGTTTGGTTTTCAACTGCGTTAAGAAAGTTAATTGATTGTGCTAATTCGTCTGTATTAGATTTAAATGCAGATTGAATTGCAAGTGTTGCTTTCATAGCTTCTTGTCTATCTACTTCACCAAGTACTGCCAGTCTGGTTGTTTCTTGAATTGAGCCTAAAAGCTCATCTCCTGTTTTTCCAGTTGCCGCAATATCTGCTGCTAATCCAATAGTTTCTTTAAAGCTAACACCCATTGCTGCTGAAATTTCTTTTGATGTTTGTACAACTTCATCTCTAACTCTACCAAGCTCTGCTGCTGAGGTACCTGCAACATCTCCGTACACCTTAGTTAAACGAACTAGCTCTTGATCTGCTTCTCTAAATGCTTTTGCTGCTTGTGCTCCAAAAGCTACCAAAGGAACTGTTAATCCAACTGTTAACTGACGACCAGCCCACTGTGTATTTTTACCCCAGTTAATAAGTTGTCCAGCACCATCCTGGATTACCTTATTCATAATCTGAAGCTCTTGTCTTGCTATAGCGGTTTTATTTTTTACCTCATCAAGACCTCTTGGAACATGCACATTGAACTGCATAAGTCCTTGTGCATTTCTGCCTAGCGGTTGTAATACTGAGTTCTGTAAGGCTACTTGTTGTTTTGCTAAATCTCTTATAAGCCCACCAGATTGCTGTGCATGTTGTCTAAATGTGTTAAAGTATTGATTTAGTTTAAGTTTTCCGCCATCAAGATTTTTACCAAATTTTTCAACATCTGATTGCAAGCTTACAAAGTGTGTGGAGTACTGTCCAGTGCTTCTAAGGGTGTCAGAAAACGATCTATTCATTACGGCAATTTGGTTTGCCAACATCTTGTTGGAGTTAGCTAATTGCTCTTGTAATTTAGATAGACTAGAAGTAACCCTATGCACATCGGCGATAAGGGCTGAGAAGTCAGCGTTAGCGACTATTCGTGTACTTATTGTCTCTTCAGCCATTTATGTTTATATTACTCCTTGGTGTATCCTAGTCCTTCTCCAATTCCGAATCCAGCTTGAGCTGCAAATCTTCCTTGTAGTGAAATGACATCATTGGGATTAGCGTGTATTCCTGCTGCTCTCAATTCTATCTCTTCGAAACTAGAACCTTCTTTACTCTCTTCTTCGTACTCACCTAAATCTACTCCCTTTAAAGATGCTAAGAACTTTCTTTCTTCGTGTTCCCTTTTCTTTAAAGCTTTAAGAGTTGATATAAGCTCTGGCATTGATAAATTTTCTTCAAGTTCATCGTAATTTTTCCAATGTCCTAAAAGAAAAAGTTCTCCTTCTAAAGCGGCTAAGTCTAGTTCTGACCAGCCAGAACCGCTGCCGCTAGTAGGTTTGGGTCGTCAAGTTTGATTCCTCCGCAAACTTCTAGAATGCGGTTCATTGTTGGAACATCAATTGCATCTTCAAATGCTTCTCTGTCTGCTACCAAATCTGGTAGTTGTTTTTCTAGTGCAATTGCACAAGCGTCAATTAAGATGTTTAGAGTTTCATCTTCTGTTTGGGAATCCCCAGTCTTTTTAATTGCAATCATGAACTTACGAAGTTCTTTAATAGAAAGTGGTTTTAGCTTTACGGTCTGTCCGTTTTGTAGCTGAACTTCTTCTACGTCATATACTGTTGTGGCCAATTTAATCCTCCTAGGATCTAGTCTTAATTATTATAACATATAGGCATTATCTATACAAATGGAAAACCCCCAGTTTCCTGGGGGCTTTCACTAATAAATTAAATTTATTATACTGTCAATACACGGTCAATAATCTTGCCGTATTCTGAGCCAGCGTAGTTAGCATCTGGTAGAAGACGGAATGTTACTGGGAATGTGGTTGGAGTTGTACGAGCAAGTGAGAATTGTGACTGTTGTACAGACAAAACTCTACGTGCATAATATACACGCTCTGAAGCTGTTGAATTTGCTGTTGGTGCTAGACCTACTGCAATCAACTGACGCTCTGTTGGGGCTGCACCAAGTGCACCTGCCTCAAGACCAAGTACGTCTTTCTTTGTTAGTCCAGTTCCTGTTGTTGATAGTGATGATGCACCCTGTCCAAATACTGCTGCGATATTCTCGAGAGTACCTTCTGACATTTCTGTTGCAATCATAACTTCCATCGCAGACTTGAACAGCTTAGCTGTATCAAGCAGCTGGTCTACTGTTACTGAATCATAAGTTGGGTTATAGGTAATTTGAAGACCGTTGTTAGTAAAACCAACGTTACGATATCCAAACTTTCCTGCTTCCTGATCAACAGCATTTAGTGTTGTTGTGTATGATACGCCTGATGCAAATGCTGGGACGCCAACTGTTCCTGCGCCTGATGCAACTGCTACACCTGCTTCTGCGTTTGAGATGTAATCTGCGTCGTTTACGTCAATAGTTGACAAAAACAGCGGTGAAGCACCGACGAGAATATTTTTAGCATTACCTACGGATTGTGCCATAGTTTTCTTACCTCCTATATTTTAATATATATATATATTTTAAAATCTTAAATTAAAGCTGGCTAGGCTTCTTTCCTCTTAGGATAATTTTATTCCATAATAGGTAAAAAGGCAAACCCTAGAGGAACCTGCCTGAAGCATCTGTAATTCTAGAGTATTTGATCTCTAATATTACCTCCGCAGAGAAAAACCCTTGAAGCTCTTCTGAGGGGGCTATTGGAGATATATCTGCCACCCATATGCTATGAAATTTAAACTTATCAGATAAACCAGTCCATTTATTTACATCTTTAGCAGACTCATCCATTCTTCTAAACTCATCTGTAATATAGTTTCTAATTTCATTTATATCTGACACTGATGTAGAGTATAGGGTGAACATGACCTGCTCACAACAAATTAGCCAGTTGTCTTCATACGACATACCAATCTTGTCATAGACAATATGCTTTTTGCCGCTCAAAAACTGATTCATTTCAGCAGCTTGCTGAACTGGAATAATTGGAACAATGCTCTCATTTAAGTTGTCTGACCAATAATCATCTTCGTCGAATATATTACGTGTATAAAGCTCTTTCCATAAATACTTGCGAAGCTCTAGCATGGCATCTAGTTTATAGTTAGCCGTCACATTACACCCCCAAATGACGCTGCCAATGCCTCATCGGCCTGAGACCTAATAAGATTTGGCGAAAATGAGTACTGAATTTTTTTAATATTAGATGGAACCCTAAGAGCCTTTGTAAGACTTGAATTGAATATTCTTTGAAATCCAGATTTTTTAATAGATTCATTTACCAATCTTCCGCTAAAAAATCTTGAATGCGCTAGAGTAAATTGATTAGTAGCAGCAGATCCTCCAGGACGCTTAACGGTTACAGATTGGCCTTTAGGCATAAAAACTGTTTCTCCATCAACTTCAAAAACTAGGCGTTCTGAATTTTTAGGTCTAATAACTAATGGTTTGCCAGCTTCCATTATAGAAGCTTTATTTTTAAACATATGTCTACGTTTTCCATTTGATGAAGGAACCATAGATCTTGATGGTAAAAAATCGTAGTTTAGTCTAAAAGATAATCCTTCTTCAGAAATTTTATTTACTTTAAAAAGTCTAGCAGTTTTATCTCCAGACCTTTGCCATTCATAAACATGGTGCAAACTTTTAGGCTTTGATCTAGCTAATGCATCTATGTAATTTCCAAAATCCTCAGAAACCTGATTAAAAACTGTATTTACAAATAAAGCTTTAAATTTAGCACTAGATGTAAGCTTAGATATAACGGCTGCTTCGTAGTATACAAATGCTGATACCTGAGCCACTGTACTATCTTTTAAAGGTCCGCTTTGATTATAATGCATCATTCGCTCAAGTCCGCTTGCTGCCTGAACCAGTAGTCCGCTATTGTCCAATTTGCTGGTTCTCCGATCTCTTCATAGATGAGTTATATGCAATCACACGACCAAAGGGGTCTGTGACTGGAGTTGTTCCCATAACTTCAAATACTGTTGGAGTTTCGTTTGGATAATTAATTTCATTCCAAATCGTGTTTCCTTCTGAGTCTCTAATGTTTGTAACTTTTTCTCTGGCAGTTAATTTTTCTGCAGTTCTAACCTGAATAACCTGATCGTTTAAATACTTGTTTGAAAATATCTGCTTGTCACTAGAACGTGTAGTTGCAGAGTTGCTTATAACTCCTTTAGCATGGCATGCTATTGTTTTGTAATAACTCCATTCTCTAAGGATTTCTCCTGTATCTGGATCCTGAACCTCGGACTGTCTATATACATCTAAGTTCATAGACAAGACAGAGTCTACGATGCTATTCATTATATTATCTCTGCTTTTGTTGTTAAGACATAGTCTGCTAGTAGATTATCTGCATAGGCATTTCCAGTGCCAGTATATGCATCTCCAGTATATTCAAAATCCCAGTCAAAAGTTGATATGCTCTTCACATATTTATTTTTCCACACTGTGTCTTTAGAAAAATAATCTTTCATTAATTCTATTGCTGCAAGCTCTACGTTGTCTGGGACTTTTGGCCAACCAAATCTACCCTGTACCTTATAAGGAACTCCTAATTTAAATATTCCAGAGTAATCGTTAATGCTTGGTGGAACCATGCCATTTGCTACATATACAGTATTGTCTAGCATATTAGCACGATTTATTTTTATTCCGTATCCGCTTTCAGAAATTTCAACTGGATAATTCCAATTATTCATATCATTTATAGTATCTAATAGCAGCACGTCATTTGCGTAAAGCTCATGCAACTCATGTATTTTTGCTGGAAGTGGTAGCACGTCTGAGTCATATCCATTTACTAAATATAGATCATCATATAAATAAAAATTTTGACCAGTATGCTGCTCTATTACTTTTCTAGCATATCTTTCTGCGATTAACAATTCTCTATAAGACTTATAGTTAGGGTCAGAAGAATCTGTAGAAAATCCTAAATCTTGCACATGATTAAAATCTATATACGGGGTAACTACATAAACTTCATCTGATCTAACTACCGCAGTTCCTCCAACTGAATACTCCCATTGTACTCTCAATGTTTTATTCCTATTTGTATACTGATAAGGAATGTTTACTGTATATGTTCCTGGATTATTATCGTCAAGAGTGGAGGTCAGTAGTGCAAGTAGGTGTGTAGGATTAACTGCAGGACTAATTGCTGGGTCGTTGGTAACATCATATAGTTTAACAACTGGTAACGAATCTGAATTCGCAACATCACCATTCCAAAAAACTTTATGTGTAATTGGTGACTGACTGTTTATTAATATCTCTGCCATTTAAGAGGCGTAGATTAGTTGTAGTACTCCTGGACTTCTCTTGGAGTTGCTAATCTAAAGCCCTCCTCCTTATCAAAAATTGCTTGCGCTGTTTCATTGTTCATTGCAATAAATGGGTGCTCTTTTGTGAACGTAAATCCCATAATATCATACCTAAAGTTATCTCTAGTCATTCTTACTAATACTGTGTTTTCTGGCTGTTCCGCCTTTGGATCGAACTTTGGCAATACTTCTACTGACATATCTTCTTCTTCCATCTTGTCCATGGTCTTGTTATATACAGACCAAGTTACGCCTTCTTCTGCGAGGGCTGCAATAATGTCGGCCTTACTCTTTAGGCCATCTGTATCTACTGCAAAATCTTCTGCAATCTTTTTTATTTCAGATATCTTTAATGTCTCAAATGACATATAATTCTCCTATTTCTACTCTAAACAATTATAGCATTACTAAATTAAAATGAAAAGCCCCCCAAAAATTAATTCGGGGGGCTTTTAGCAGATTTAAATCCTATTAATTAGGAAGCAACCTTAACGTCTTTAACAACTACCCAAGCGTCTGCCTGCTCGATTTGAACGCCAACACGAGTATACATTGTGTACTCGATTGAGTCCTTACGTGGCTGGAAGAAGCGGTATACGGTTACGTCACGCTTGATACCAATAACTACGTTATTTGGGAATGTCAAGTGGATATCTCCGTGATCGCCAGTCTCGCCTGAATATGTGCCATCTTGTGATTCCTTTAGCATAGGAACTTCAACGATTGGAATTCCGAATGCAAATGGTGCTACATATCCTGCTGGACCACCAAGTCCTGGTGTTGTTCCACGGATAACGCCTGATGCGATATCTGATGGAATTGTTTGGTTTGTTCCAATGCTGTTAGCATATAGGAAATCTTGGATTAGGTTTGAACCTACCAAGAAGCGAAGGTCGCCACGACGTTGCTTGTACTTACGTGGAAGTGCCTTTAGAGCCTTATTGAAAAGCTCACGAGATACTCCTGCGCCTGCACCAGCTACAACGTGTCCGCTAGCCTTTGCCTTCTTTACAACGCCATCAAATGACTTGTATAGATTATCGCCAGTCAAAGCTGTATTTCCGTTAAGGATTACATCTTCAATGTCGTTACCTGCCTGTGTTGCCATCAAGCGGGCAATGTGATCTTCTAGATCTGGACCTTCAATGTTGTCTTCTAGAGACTCAGTTGAAAGTTCCCAATTTAGACGAAGTTTCTTAGTTGTGATAGAGATCTTTGAGAAAGTAACTGCTGCGTTTGAGCCAGTTTCATCTCCTTCAGTTGCGAGAGTCATAAGCTTCTCACCAACGGACATACGATCAATTTCTGCTGTATCGCTTCTCATTCTGACTGTACGGGCGACCTTACCAATTACGGTTGCGTCGAACATATAATCTAAAAAGCGGGCTGATTGTTCTGCATTTAAAAGACCACCGTTGCCATCTTCTGATGCACGATGAACTCCTGTTCCACCTGCGGTAGAAGCAAAAGTACCTGTAGCAGTTGTTCCTGCTGCGATTGCCTTTTCTAATGTTTCATTACTCATATTATATTTCACCTACCTTATTTAATTAATTCTGTTACGGAACCGAGGAAAGAACCGTTCCACTTTGATTTATTGATTGTTACTTCCTGAGACCCGCCAAGGTCCGAGGACTTCTTAATTGCAGTCTCTGATTCTACTGCATCGACACGCTTTTGTACGCCATCAATCGTGTTCTTGATATCTTCTACAGCCTTTGAAAGTGCTGCATTTTGTTCTGCCAATTCTGAAATACGGCCATCTACGCTCTTGCTAAAAGTTTCAACTGTTTCTTTAATAGCTGTAACCTGTGTTGCATTTGCTTCTGAAGCCTTATTCAATGTCTCTGAGAAAAATCCTTTAAGATCGCCAAGCATCTTTGCAAAATCAGGTTCATCAACCACAACTTCTGATACGTCGGCTGCTTTTTCTAGAGATTCGGCAGAAGCGTCTGCTACTGCATCTGCAGGAGCCTCTTCAACAGCTGGTGCTTCCTCTGCGGGAGCAGCTGCTGCTGTGTCTTCTACAACTGCTTCTGATACTACTGCATCTTCTGCAACTGTGTTTTCTTCATGATGTGACACTTCATTACCTCCTTCTATGTCTGCCTGTTTTGCAATTTGTGTTTCAGGCGTCGACAATCTTGACTTTTTGTGTAAATCAAGAATCTTATCTATTTCTTTTGCTTTGTTAACATCGTTTGACTCTACCCAACCAATTAGTGTTGCAGGCTTGCCTGTAACTGGGGAATCATAAGATGATTCTTTTGATACAAATACTGAATCGGTATCTGCACAATAAAAAATATTTTCTGCTACAACTTCTGTTGCCATTCCTTTAAATACTAGCTGACCGTTCATTTTTTGAACAGACAAGATGTTGCATAGTTCATTTGCTGGAGAGTCAACTACTGACAATTCCATCAATGCATATTCTTTAATAAATCTTACTGGCTTACCTGTAGACTTGTTAACTTCATTTTCTGAATCTACAATTTTTCCGCCAATTGAAAATCCTGCTAATGTTCCGTCTAGAATTTTTTCCCAAGTATCTTGAGCACCTTTTGAGATGTATGCATCAACATAAACTCCATTGTAAAATTCTTTTGTTGTTGGATCATAAAATGTTTCTGGCTTAAATGAAACCATTTTGCCAACTGCATTTGATCCATGCATCTCACGAATGTTTCCACGAAAACTCTCAAACGCTTTTAGACTTGCTTCAGCAGTAACAACATCGCCAGTCTGATCGATATTATCTAAAGTTGCAAATCCTGAGACAGTTCTTTTTTCACGGTTAACCTTGGTAAAAGGAACCGATAATGTGAGGTTGTCGCCATGCGAAGACCACAATGATTTTTCAATGTTCATATGCTTAATTTTATAACGTTATTGTATATAAGGCAAATAATCAGTTGAGTAAGGTTATTCGACTTGTCGTCCGTCGCCCTGAGCATTTCGGCCTTCTCCAGAAACATCTGGGGAATTTGCAGATCTTTCAGAATCTCTAGATCTAGTTTTTCCTGCCTGTGCTCTTACCTCTGCCTGTTGCTGTGGCTTTAATTCAACAACCTTATCTCCACCATCAAGTGGGACAAGGCCCATTCTAATTCTTACCTCGTTAGGGGTAATGACCTGCATCCTCAAATATCGCTCATCAATTTTTGACTGGGTATCTTCATCGGTTAGAGTAAGTTCATTAAATTTAAGAAGTAGGGCATCTGTCATCTCTTCAATAATTTTATTTAATTTCTTTTCTAAATTCATTTGAGCTGGACGACATACCTGCTCTCTAAATGTTTTATCTGCATCTCTTGCGACTGCAAGATTGACTCCCTCTGGGGTTCCAATTTTATTAATTGGAACACGATGAGATAATAGAATTTCATCTCTATTAGATTTACGATACACATTAAATGAAGACTCTTGAGTTCCTGCCTCAATTGGCTCCATCTTAAATTCAACCTTTGAGTCTGGTGAATCTGGTGGAAGTGGTATATATAAAGATCTGTGATTCTTGCCTCTTAGACCTACCTGAAAAAACTCCAACAATTTACGCTCAGACTCTGTTGATAATTTAGCACCCTTTACCGTGATAATGTATCTTGGAACCGCCTTATTTTCAAAGTAGTCAAGGTTATACTTTCCAGCAAACTCATTTCCAGCCATAGCATTTGAAGAGGCTACGATATCTGGAATTCCATAGTAGTTATTTGTTGGTGTATATTTCTTTAAATGAATAATTTCATTTGGCCTATCTAGTCCGCCTGCAATTGGATTCTCTGTTTCTTGATCTCCGAAGTTACGGAAGTATACAGCCTTTCCGTAGAGCAACTGAATAAAGCCATCACGAAGTCTACGAACACGCATTGTCTTTGCTGGGATATGCCCTATATATCCAATTCTTCCAGAAGACGTTCTGCCGATTTCAATATATCCATTTCCTGTTGCTTCAACATCTGTGTAAGCCTTGATAAGGGTTTCTGTAAATGTTTCTTCTTCGTTACACTGTTCTAGCCAATCATAAAGATCCTGACGCAGTCTATTTAATTTTCTACGTGCACGATCTAAAGCTTTATCATCTGTAATATTATCAAATGCTTCTTGTGTTTTACGTGTTTCAATAAAGTCATGTCCAAGTCCAACAATATTTGAAACCTTAGCATTAATTGCTGAATAGTTGTATGGAGAAATTTCGTAAATAGTTGAAAGATAATCTAAATTGTATGGTGGCTCGATAAGATCGAACATGGCATAGCCAGTGATTGCTTGTGCCAATAAATTTTGTTGAGTTTCAGTTCCATCAATTCCTTGAAATCTTTTTTGCAATTCCCTGTTCATCTTACGACGAAATGCAGGGCTTAGCCCTGATATCTTTGTCAGATCTTCTCCGCTTACCTTAAAAAGATCTGTGCTTGTTTGCTCTCTAGGAGTATTAAATTTCATCCAGTCAGCTACATTAGATATTGAAATATCTTTAGAGTCATCTTCATCTACATACTCAATCATTATTGTCCCTCTGCCCTTAAATTTTTAATTTCGTCTTTATAGTTTCCAATATCCAAAGGATCTGGAACTAGTCCCCATTTAAGTCTTTGTTCTTGCTCTGCGTATTCTTCATCTGTAATTTTGCGTCTTGCTGAAAGAAATTTAGGCCCGCCTTCATATATGCCGAATGTGCGAACTTCTCTAGCCAAAGCATCGATTCTGGATTTATTGCCTTTTTTTGACGTGATCGAAAGATAATTCCCATCTTCATCTCCAATCCATCTGCCGTCTGGCATTTCCCAAACATATATGCCTAGTGTTGACTCTTCCTGCAGAATCTTTGTATTTGCTTTACTAATATCCATAGAAGTTTATTTTACCATTCTTTATGGCCTAAGTCCAGCTTTTTGTCAAGGCGTATGACAAAATTATATACTTTGTAGTACCACCCAGTCATTATTATAATACTTTGTGTCCAATTCTGTCACGGTTATGGCATTTTCCGTAATTGACTCAACAGGCTTTCCACAATAAAGCTCGAAGTGGGTTTCAACTTTTGATGCGGTTAACTCAGAGTCATAAGTAGCAATATTCTTATAGAGGTTGCTTGGGCCACCTACGGACTCATAGTTAAATTTTAATTCTCCAGTTACTGGGCTAGTAAATACGATTACAATGTGATGTGGCTCTGCTTGAACTAAATATGAACTAATGTTTGTTTGATTAGTTACATCTATATTGTTTACATATATCTTAGCTATATTGGCCTTAGAAACCACTCCAGAGCCGTTCCAGGCTAGCCTGGTAGCAGAAGGGTCGGAAGCATAGAAAAGGGTGTTAGAGGCCAACGTAAGCGGTGTAAAGAACATCTCTATAGACTTTACAGAAGTAGAAGCATTTAAACTAAAGCCTGATCCATTTTTAGCCCTAATTCCATTCATATAATGTCTTGATAAAATTGGATAATTTAAAGAGCCTAAATAGTAATCGGTTGATGAGGTTATTTTGTCCCCAAAATTATCTGCATATATTGTTCTATCCGCATAAAATGTTATACAGAAGAATGATAGTTTTGGCAGATACTTACTTGCATCTGTAGTAGACATTGTAATTTTAATATATACATTACCGCTAGAGTTAAATGAATCTTTAGTATATTGTGGTAGTGGCTGTCCATTTACACATGGAGAATATGCAATTCCGTCTACACTAGACTCTACAGTAATTCCTAAATCATTACGCCATTCAATTTTTGAAGTAGTTAGACCTATTTGTGAAGGCACAAAGAAATAGTCGTTTATAATAAATGTTTTGGCTTCGGCTGTATCTGTTTTATAAAAAGAAATATATCTATTGTTTGAATCATAGTAAGTGTTTTCGTCTACAAAATCTGACCAGGCCTTACTTGCTGGATAAGAGTAATCCATTACAGCTTTAATATTTGCATCCGTTCCAGTAAACAATATTCCCTTATCTGGATAAACAACATTGATTGCAGAAGTGCAAATATTTCCGTCAACATAATGTTTTCTTATAGAGTCAGGTTGTAGTCCATATCTGTATACCGCTGGAGCATCTATTATAAATGTATCTCCAATAACTGATGTTGGGCCTACCTGTAATCCTAAAGTGGTGTTTGTAAATTTAAAATTAGATAAAGCTTTAGAGTCGACGGCAAAAGAATCTATGTATAGTGTTATGGCTCCAACTGAATAAACTCCTACAAGATGGATAGATTTTTTGCTATATGTAACGCAGTATCTGATTAATTCTGTATCAGACACTTTAAATACGATATCTCCATTTTCCCAGAATAAGCCTATATCATTTGTTGGGTCTGCAAATATTGGAGTTTCTGAAGAAGATTCAATCGATGGATGTATCCATGCTTCTATTGTAAAGTCATTGTCTGAAGTATATTTTGTTGCAAATCCCGCTCCTACATTTGCCCCATAATAATCTTTTGTTACTGGTAAAGTTATATATGCTGTATTTGTAATACGGGTTCCAGAGACTCCGCCAGAAACTAAAGGAAGTATATTTGATACAGGAGATCCTACATAGGTGGCATTATTTCCGCATCCAGAAATATCTGCAGCTGTTGCACCAGAAGACTCATCCAATGGCCAGAAGCCTATGGGGTAATCTTTAATAACTTTCAGCTGATATGTCATAATTATATTATATACTAGATATTACCTTTTATAAAAGAATATGGGGATCAAATACTTGGTCCCAGATATTGTTTTTGCAGGCTCGTGAACTATATTCTTTGACTCAAAAACAACAACGCTTCCAGCCTCTGGCTTAATAGATATATTGAAATCTGGAAAGTTTATCTCTCCGCCTTCATAATCATCATTTAAATAAACAACCATTGAAACTGTTAATGGGTCCTGATCATCATCAAATGAGTCTACGTGGGCACCCATGTATGAGCCAACATCGTATTTTTTAATATAAAAGGTTGTAGGTAAATATCCTGACTCAATACCTATATCCTTGCAAAAAGACTCCTCGATAGATAGAACCTTATATGCCAACATAGAGCAAAGCTTTGAGTTTATTTTATCTCCGACTGTTTGATTTTGAAAAATATTAAGTCGACATTCTTTTTCTTTACCAAAGATTTCATTAATTCCAGAAGAAGACCTCCAGTCTTTCCATGGACCTATTTGCGGAATATATGATGCCATCAAATCGGCCTCTTCTAGTTCTTTCAAAAATAGGTCTGGATCCTCAATAACATTTTTATAGTAATGTATTTTAGGATGTAGAACTTCCTTAATCATATTTTGCCTTATATTGTAAAGGAGTTCCCTCTTCCTTAGCTTTAGCCCATTCCTTATAGGTTTCTTCTTGCTCAGCTCTTGTTTGCTTTAGCTCAGCTTCCCATTCTGCAACTTGCTCTGGTGTATATACGGCATCAGCATTATCCCAGAAAGATCCAACTGTGTATCTTTCTGCATTTTTAACAGTTGAAACTTCGTGCTCATTACCATATCCACCCTTAAAAAATGCTAATCTTCCTGGTTTTGGCTTAATAACTATATCGTGATGCTTAAAGTTTAAGTCTCCACCCTCAAAGTTATCATTTAAATATAAAAATCCTGCATACTTACTTTTATAAAATGCGGATGGGCTTCCGTCTTCATGTGTATTATCTGAATGAAAACTTGCAAAAGCTCCTACTACCCATTTTTGTGCGTGGTAGCTGACCTCAGACAATTCTCTTCCAAAACATTCTTCTCCTGCTTTTTTAATTTTTTCTTTTAATTGTGAAAAATAATCTCTTGGCAATCCAAACAGTAATAGATTATCGTCGTGTGGCCAATACCCCATTGCAAAAGAACCATAAAATGAAATTTGATTCCATTCTAAATATCCTGCATTTACAATTCCGTCCAGGTATCCAATAATTGCACTGCATTCTTCTGGCGGTATTAAGTTATCTATAACAAATACGTCATCCTTTAGCGTTACAATTTCCATAGCCAGATTCCTCTTCTCTTTCCAATATTTCTAGTGCATATTGTATATCTTGCTCAGACGGCATAACTCTTACACCATCTTTGAAAACTATATTTCCTCCATAAACATCTTCAGCCATTCTTCAGATCCTTCATATGGGTAAAACATAAAGTTTCTAATTAAATATTTATTTCCCTGTGTTGCTGTTCTTACCCCATGATAATAAGGCTCTCCTGATGGAAATACCATAATATCTCCTGCCTCTGGTTTATATGCTGGAACAAATTCTCCGTCTACATAAAATTCAATTTCTCCACCCTCATAATCATCATTTATATAAACAGTACAGGTTATAAAAAATTGATTGCCAGGCATATCTTTTTCTGTTTGCTTAAAATCAGTATGAAATTGCATGGTTAGATTATTTTTTAAGGTGTCTACGTTTGTGTGGTATTTACAAAAAGATGAAGATCCCAGTTCACAATCTTTTGGAAGCTCTACATTATACTTTTCAATATAATGATCTAGTGCTACATTGTATGCATCAAAAACTGTTTCCGCAGCCCAGTATTCGTTATCAAATGTTTCACTTTTTCCAAGGTGGTCTTTGACAGCATCTTTATGTTTTGTACTTGAGTATAATCCAAATGCGCTCCACTGATACCATGGATTAAAATAATGCTCTCCAGAGTCTTTATCCTCTTCTGTTAAACTTTCTGTTGATTTTATAATTTCAAAAATCTTTTTGTGATCTGGTAACAACCCTTTGTATACTTCAATTTTAGGGTATAGTGTTTTTGATACTATATCACTCATTTTGAATCCTTGTCTAATTTAGATATTGTCCAAAACCAAGGAGATGTATATCTGGTTCCTGATGTAATTACATCAACTCCGTGAATATAGTTTAAGTCCCCAGGGAAAAAATAAGCTGCTTTTCTTTTAGGTCTTATTGCTACATCTTGTTTTGGAAAATGCAGTCTTCCGCCTTCATAATCTTCGTTTAAATAAAATATTGTTCCGATGTCATACCACGGAAAGTTTCCAGGTTGTCCAGCATCTGGGCCTTCGTGCAACTCTTTATCTGCATGTGGCCACTGCATAGATCCTACTGGCCATCTAACCAAGCACGGCCCTGTTGGGTAAACCTCTACATTAAAATGCTTTTCAATAACTGGCTTTAGTCTTTGGATAATTTCCTCTAGCTTTATTGCTACCTCAGGGTTTCCTTTGTCCAACGAAGCTCTTGTGGCAACACGATCTCTCCACACATCGTGCTGATAAATTACTGTACCGTTTTCATTAACTACATCTTGTCCGCCATCCCAAATGTTGTTATTTTTTATATAATTTAATAGATACTCACACTCTTCTTCTGTAAGAAAATCTTCTACCTCAACAATATTTTCTTTACCTGCGCCAAAATACCCTGATGGGGTAATTGAGGTTCTGTGTGTTCTTAAATCAGATTCGTTAACGTGCATTTTTTTCACCTATCATCTTATTCATATTTCTTGGGGACCCAAGTTTTTTGTTTATAAACTCCAAATTTTTCATTTCCAAACTCGTCTTGCCTATAAATTTTTGTATGGCTTTCATGCTTTTCAACCATTTCTTCTTCTGTAAAAAAGTTAACTTCAGAAGTCCATTCTTCCCTTTTGTAAGGAAAAATTTGAGCATAAGGAGTTCCCTTTTTAATAATACCCTGAAAGGTATTTTTTATAAAAAACGGCATAAGGCCTGGTGGTCCATACCTATCACTGTCAATTATACCGCTTGTAGTCAAAAAAGGCAGCTCGAAATGATTTATTGGATGTGTTACTAAAGCACTATATCCCTCTGGCAAGGTGAATCCCCAGTTAGGGTACCAATGATATGATTGATCGTAGTATCCTTCTGGATAATAAAATTCGCCCATGTGTGGCCTACCATCGCAAAATCCCTCAAAACCCTTTTCTGGTTGAATATAAGTAATTTGATCATATCTAGAAACAGCCACATCGCATGGGGTTGTCAACATATATCCAGATGAAAAAACATCAAGTAGCGCTGGGCAAGATTTAAATCCAGGACCCTTTTTGTTTCTTGGTGGAAAATCTATAACCTTTTTATCTTTATCCGTCCAATATTTGCTAGCATTTAAAAACCAGTCTGGAGTAGTTTTTTTTGCAGGCAAGGGAGCAGTATCTTTGTCATTATAAATTCTATTTGAATTGAAAACAATTTTCATTTTGTTAAATCTTTAACTCCAAGCTTAATCGACTTAACTTCGTGCTCTCCTAAACGATTTCCCATATAATCTACAGCGTCTCTATAGTAATCAGTCCATGTTCCCTCAGCACTTGCTTTTTCTGCTGCAGCCATAGCGCCCTCCATTGTAAGTGGGACATCTCTTTTAATTCGTGGTGCATGTATTCCATGATGTATATCAATTGTAGAATTATTTAAATCTGTAAGTGATATAGGCATTATTGCAATAAATGGCTCATTTGCTTTTATTGTAATCGGAACAAATGGTCTCGTAATTTTCCAAGCAACGGGCAGTGGACCTTCGAAAAAGGATGTGCTCAATATACTTGTGACTGCACTTGCTCCATCAGTAAAACTATTTGGAACTGGAAAAGAAAGAAGACTATAATTTTTATCTGTAACAAACTGAAGATTGGTTTTAAAATTAATTGTTGCATGCCCTCTTCCAGTTTCACAATACTTTTCCCCTTGAAGAACCTTAACGTTATCTGGATAAGTACTAATAATTCCATCCCACATAAATGTTATATCTTC
>JACCEA011333599.1_pt1 | contig 19077 bp, 16 predicted proteins | sample 7449851 | NCBI WGS metagenome assembly JACCEA01 (sample SAMN15323453, study PRJNA562643) | freshwater metagenome | isolation source: river surface water | place: USA:Blue River Watershed | collected 2017-08-18
ACGTCGGCCATGAAGATTACGACGAGGATGAGTTTAAGAAAGAGCCCGTAGCAGCGGAAGCTGGGACAGACGTCGGCCATGAAGATTACGACGAGGATGAGTTTAAGAAAGAGCCCGTAGCAGTGGAAGCTGGTAAAGAATTCCTGGAAAATTCAATTGATCATTGTTTGCCGATGGATCACTACGAAGATGATCTTAGTTTGTATGGCAGCGATTTCGATATTGATGCGAATAGTTATTTGAATAATGGTGATGCTAGTGTGCTCCCTGTGCAAGAGGAGCAAAATCCCGAGAAAAAGAGCAATAACCAACTTGAAGACGAACAGTCAGATCTACAATTATATTTAAATGATAAGGAAGAAGAATACAATGATCCAGATTTTGATGAAGACATACCACCCATCTCACAAATTATATTGAGTGAAAAAGTGAAGGGTTCGTTCATGCGATTGTCGAAAGACTCACAGGAAGACTAATGCAGTACTGCTTTTAGAAGTGTATCTGGTAGTTTTTCTTACTCACAAATTATTGATCAACTTGGCATCTCTCATTGTAACGACCATATAAAAAGTATTTGAAACCATAATAAGTTAAGGAGCAGTTATATACAATGATACTTAGGTCTTATTTTGCTTGCAATCTTTCATGACATGCCATGACACCTAGTCCTAGTAGACATTTTTTTCCATTCCCGGTTATCTCGAGCATTCTTTGCGAGGCAGCGAGTTTTTAAAAAAAAATTTGTACCATCATCGTATTTGGTATTGGCGTATCTGCAATACCAAATAGCATAGTAGAAGATATTGGTTGGGACGTTTTTTTGCACCGTCTGAATTGAATGTTGCTGTCACAAAAAAAGTTTTTAAAAGATGTTTTCGTTGTGCTGATTGCAGTCGGCATTAAGTTCGTACTTCTTGTTTCTTCGCAGCGGTGGTATTATACCGGGAATTTTCAAAATGACGTAGAATCTCACGATTTCTTTGACGGTAAAATGGTGGACCACCAAGTTTTGTATGATTACAACGTCAATGATAAAAATGGAAATGTTACAGCTCAAATTCTTTACTGTGGTGGACTTATCCTTACACCTCTTAATGTTGAAGGTCAAGAATTATTGGAGCAAAAGGAAATTGACTTTTTGCGAAATATCACGTTGTCTGCTCATCATGATCCGATTGTTAATAGATATACCATTAATGTTGCAAAGAACTATGCTCGACCTATTGAAGAACGCTTTGAAGATGGGACAATATCTCGCAAGGCATCTTGGCCTATATTGAACGCAGAAGTTGGTCTTTACGATGCTAAAAGAGGGATATTTGTGCAACGTGAGTGGAAGTCCTTAAATTTGGGAACTTTGATTGCATCTACTTTTAAGGATGCCTCTAACATTACACATAAAGTCATGTGGACAACGGATATGCATGGTCGACTTAGTTTGGTCCAACATATGTGGGATTCACCCTTATATGACAACAATGTGGGAATTAGTTATGAAGCTGATGGTTCGGTAACCAATTTTGAAACACAAATAAGTCCCTTCAACCTCCGGGTCATGACGTATAACTTGTGGCATAATAATCCCCCAAGTTGGATATACGGGGATAAACGGTATGATGCTACAATTGTAATATGCCACACACTACTAACACACAGAATTATGCACTTGCTGATAGACAACGTTGGAAGCGATATTATAAACGCATGAAGTATGCCAAACAATCTTTATCTGGGCGTCATTGAACAAATTCCTTTTTTAGGCATTTTGCAGAAACCATTCTATCATCAAAACCAGATATAGTAACTCTTCAAGAAGTACGGTTGGATGGTTCATTTTATTCTGTTGATAACTTTATGCCATACTGGAGAAATGACAGTGAATTTAAAGTTGATGGAGGATCGCAGATTGAGCACATATTACATCACTTAGCTTCTGCCAAAAAACGACTAAATCTTTCAGATGATTTTGATTATCAAGTGATATATCAGCCTGCGATGTCGATGTGGGACAAGTAAGAACATTGAAATTTTCAAACTTTATCTTCATATATATATATACATATTCTTTTGGTTAATAATGTACAGAGCCTCTTTAGCGATGAGAAATGAAGAAGGCTTGTTAATCTTGAGTCGCTATCCAATTGTTGGAACCAAAGCTGTGTTGCTCCCAAGAGATACTGGAAACACCTTAGATGATCATCAACGTATACTTTTAGCAGCGCAAATTTATGTTCGTGGTGTTAATGTAACGGTCGGAACATCGCATTGGAGGTATTGAAAAAATTATTGAACATATTTAATAATATAATATATTGCTAATGCATTATTTCGAATTTATAGTTTACATGAGCATTCAAGGGATATCACCGCAGATCGAATATTGGACATCTTGAAAGACGATGTGTTTTCCACATCTTCCTTACACGTAATTTATTTCATCATTTTTGTTGAGTCTATCCGACATCTCTCCAGATCATTACAGGTGATTTCAATGCAGAACCACATGAAAAGGCCATTGAGAAGCTCTTGTCTTCCAGTAAATTGAAGGAGGTAATATGCCGCGGTTTAGTTGTAATTTTAGTTTCAGGTGGATATATTTTTCAGGATGGATTTGTCGATGCTTGGCCACATCTAAACAAGAGCGAAGGACTAACTTTTCCAACGTGCAATCCAATCAAACGTATAGACTTTATTCTGCTGCGGAACAACAGCCATTCACAATGCAAAAGCGCCGCGATTCTTTCCAACGTTTTTATTGTCGGTCAAGATCCCACAAGTGAAACAAGTGAGTTTAATTATTTTTAAGCGAGATCGTTCGCTTACGTAATCATGTAATAACAGTTCATCTGGTGAATTCAAGAGAGGGACTAGGTATGAATGATGAGGACTCCCCTATTTGGGCTAGTGATCATCTTGGGGTGGTTGCCGATATTAATGTAGTTTCCATACTGGAAAATTTTGGAGAATTGTAAATTTTTCAATAATTCTTAATTACATGCTGCATTTGATACAGTAATTAATGCTGAGTCTTACTCAACTTTTTATTGTTTTTTAGCTCTTGTAAATTCAGTTCCACAATTGCAGCGATCTTTCTATCAGCGCTGGATACACGCTCAGCTGATGATGTACTTTGATTACCGCTTGATATCGAACTTCCCAAAGCGAGCAGCGGCACACTCTGGCTAAGAATATGATCTTTCTTAGATGGAATAAAATCGCTTCTCGACCTTGAGAGACTATTGTTGTGAGTACTTAGCAACTCCTCAATCGTTGGTATATACTTGTTGGTTTTTTTAGATAATTTGCTTCGTGACCCGTTGGAACCATTAGAGTCTGGGATATTCGTATCTACAGAATCGTCCATACTTGGATCCTGATGTACCTGTTGATTGCCAATAGAAGAGGGCAAAATCTTTGGGAGAACAGTGGTTGATGGGGAAACATTAGGTTGCGCTTGTTGAGATACACTTTTACGTTTATGCGAGGTTGGAATGTACCTTTCATCTGTTTCACTATTCAATACTAGACTGTGCATAGCATGTATTTCAGCTGCATGTTTAGTTGCTTGATATTCTATTTGCGCGGATAAACGGTGATTTTCCAAACTCAAGGACTTAACCTAAAATATTCGTCATCATAAGTGAAATTACGAAATACAGATGACTGAAAGTGATTTACCTCCATCCGTAAATTATTCACTTCATTCAGAAGAGTTTGATTGTCAGTTAGATGATTTGCAACTTTATTGGCGGCTGCTTGTTGTGATGACTCCAAACTGGACTGCAAATTATGAAAGTTTCTGTGTAAAATGGTGACATGTCGCTCTTGCTCCCTCCTCACAGCTTCCATTTCGTCAACATATTCACTCTGAGCAAATTTCAATATGAATTCGAATGACAATCCATACTATTATAACTTACATCCACTCCTCCTTCAATAAGATATGGTTTCAGTATATCGTGTAGTCGTTTCAGCTTGTTGTCGGCTGTTGGGTCTAAATTCAATGCCGCTAAAAGACCATCTGCCGAAGAGGGCTTCTTTTTACTTTTTGGAGATTGTGATTTCGTTGTTTTTCTTCCATCTTCCAAAAAGGATTGAGTATTTTGAATACCTGATATACTTAATGTAAAGACAAAAGCACTTGGAAACTTGCAAAATCTTAGGATTACCTTTACTGCCACTCCCATTGGTGGGAATTACAAAACGCCCTTGTTCATTTTTGGGGAATGGGGCAAATCTAGCCTCATTCATCGCGTACACAAACTCCTCTAGTGACATCGCAGCACGCCGTAATGCTGCTTCCTTCTGAGCAGTATTAGTTCGCAACTCTCTGACTTGTTTTTGTAAAGCCATAAGATTCTCGGCTTTTTGGCCTAATAGTTTTTCCTTATCAGTAATTGCGTGGAGAGATATTTCGTACTCTCGGTTCATTTCTTGGAGCTTGTCAGTTGCTTTGGTCAACTCTTTTTGCTTCGGTTCTAGTTCGCCTTGGACCATATTGAGCTGCGTAGTAAGGGTTTTACGAATTCTACCAACGTGAAATTGATGATACATCAAACTAACAAATTTCATAGGCTGATCACCCTTACTTTTCTAAATCTTCAATCTTTTTAGAAAGCTCAACTGTTTTTGTTTCCCACTTTTCTACCAAATCCGATCGAGCTTTCAGCTCGGTGGTAGCCTTGTCCAGAGCTTGTTCCAGCTTCTGAATGCGTTCATTAGCCCATTCTATGTCTGAATTGATACGGAGCACTTCGATATCCTTATTCTCTATGTCAAGTCTGAGTTTTTGAATAGTCCGAGATGCTTGAACTTCCCCTGCCATATTCTGCGCCTGCGCTTGAGACAGCAAAGTGCCCGTTTCTGTTAGCTGCATTCTTAGCTTCATTCTAATGAAAAATAATGATGAGAATCAATGAATCGAGATCGTGTTACATCAAAACCTTTCATCTGCTTGTTGCTCTTCAAGAGATTGCAAAACTTCATCGTTTCGAACCTTTATATATTCGTAATATTGTAAAACAGCGACTTTTTGTCGCTCCGCCTCTTCAATTGCCTTGGACTTATCATTCTCAATTACTCGAATTTTAGACTCAGTTTGTTGCTGCAAATTGGTCATATCCATTCGACTGTGAACAACGAATTCATCATACGCTTGCTTCATCTTGTCCAAATAAACTGCTTCTTGTGCAAGCTTCTTCTCATACATTAATTCCATGGCAGATAACGCATCATTTCCTCTTTGCTTTAAATTTGACACTTCTTCTTGCATGGACCTCTTCATTTGCAAGTACTCCTTTCGGCCTGCTATAATATTCTCATCTCGCTTTTGAATTTCCTTGCTCAGCTTTGATTCCAACTCTTGCATCTGCTTTTCTTTTCCTTCCAACAACTTAGTAATATACATTTCATTATCTTTCCGACTCTGTTCCACCGCAAATTCCAACTCTAGTAACTTGGATCGTAGATGCTGCATCTTGCCCTTATCTATCATGAGGAATTGTTGAACAACGGTGGAGACATCTGAAAGCTGTTGCTTTTGAGTAGCCTCATCAGAACTTCGTTTTTGCGTAGAAATTAAATGAATACTGTTATCTTCACCAGCAGCAAAAATCCAATCCCCTTCTTGAGAAAATCCAACATGCGTGATCGCTCCAACGAATAATCGAAAACATTTACAATTTGTCTCGTCAATTACAGCATAAGACCCAACTCTTTTGTCAACAACTGTCTGACTGAGAGAATCTTCAGAATTCATTATTTTCGTTGGAGAAATATTGCTTATAGAGTCAGCAATGGAATCGTTGATAGTAGATCGTTGGACAGCAGCAGCAAGTTCACCTGGAACAACGGCTTCATTGATGCTTTCCATCACAGATTCCATTGACATATTACCTGTCTTTCGCTTCTTGCCACCCATACGGGAAATACTCCCAGCATGGAACAACTGGGGCTTAATGTTGGTGGTGGAAGACGTTACGTTCATGGGATTGACATAAAGTAGCGGTATTGGAAATGTAGAAACTAGAATTCTTCCGTCAGCCAAACCTAGAACGCAAATATCAACACTGTCCGGACTTGTTAAGCGGCCCAATGAAATTGCCTTGATGGCCACATCGCAGTAGGCAATAATTGGGTTAGCAGATATTTCATTTTCCCACAATGCTACGAAATAGTTCTTTGGTCCTGTTGGTGTTTGTTGCACTGGAACCGGCCCCTCATTTACAAACGATCCTTGCCTCTCGAATGCACCTTCACCATTTATTGAATTAACACCGATCATTCGCGAAGAAGACTGCGCTGATAACAGAGGACCTCCATCCAAGCTATGTCTTGAATTCGTTCGTACAGCAATGCTGGATTGCCGACGTCTCTTGACAACATCTGCTGCAAGGGTTTGAACTGTTTCAACAGCGGCTCCCTCAAAACATACAGCAATCATACATTTGTCTAGATGATGAGTACTCACGGAAACTCGTGTTGCAGCAATCCCTTTGTAAATATACTCTTTTTCTCTACCAGAATTACCCATAACCCAACTATAAACACATCCGTCGCTTGAAATAGTGACCATTCGATTGTCATCACGCATAAATGCAATATCGGTCACGGTTGATACATGATCACAAAGTGCCATAACTCGGCAGGGTGCGCCGGGTTGATGTCCATCTAAATCATTCATAAACATGTGAAATATTTGAACAACTTTTCCTGTCACCACTGCCAAAAGATGCCCACCATTCGAATATTTTACCAGAGAAACAGGCTGCGAAATTACAACTGGTTGACCATTACTGCTTTGGAAAGGTGCACGGACTCCAAATCTCCGAACTAAATCTAACTGGCTATCTGAGACAGCGTATTCTCGGACCTCCGATTCACAAGCAGCGGCTACTTGGAGGCCATTTGGATGTAAATCTGTGTGGAATGGATTTTCTTCAGGGCGTTCAGCAAATGATTCGACCATCCATGCAGATTTGAAGGTGGATGGATCATCAAAGTCCCACATTCGTACTGTTGAATCATGGAATGAACTTGTCATGAAAACGTGACCCCTCGAAGATATTGACATACTTTGAATACTTGAAGAATGATATCCAAATAATGGTTTTTCGACTGAAATATCCTCAAATAGATCTTCTCCACAGTTTTCTCCATTTTTCTGCCTGTGTTCATTGCCACCACTTAAATCATGATCTGATATAATATCCAATACGACAACACAACTGTCTGTCGCAGCGATAAGCGTATACGAAGTGACTGAACTCTTTAGAGCAAAATCTAGCCCGTACAATGACTCCACATTGGAAAGGCGATAATACGCTAATGGAAAAAGAGTCGCTGTCAAACCGGAGATACCTTTCGATAAAACGACCCGCCTAACTTCATAGAGAACAATTTGATTTTTGGGGGATGCTGCGAGAACATTATCCCCTCGAACGAGAATATTGGAAATTCCATTGAAGAGGGGATCGCTATATTCTGAAGATCCGAATGCTTGGTGAGAAGGAGCACGTTGTTCACAATTTTGCAAAATAGATAAAAAACCACTATCTGAACCAACAACCACAATGGATTCAGAGTACGGCTGTAACCATGCGTGTTGTGAATATGAAAAATTACCTCTTCGTAAACCAATAACGGGTGCTACATGGACGGATTTAGAAGTGAACCTCCAAAATTTGATGAAGTTATTTCCTCCAGTGACAATCATTTTGCCATTGTCAGTTGGATGGAAGGAAAGAGACCTTGGAACAGCGTCACTAATTATTGTTTGAAAAATGGTCCCTTTCAAATGATCATACACTAGAGTTCCTATTGATGTGAAGTTTGTTGCACAAGCCAAGTACATTGAATCATGCGAAAAATCCATGCATGTTACTTGCAACTGTTCTCCGCTGGGAATGAAAGCGTTCGCAGAATATTTTATGTGTCTTGGTCGCAAGTTGTTATCCAAATGACTTTTGGTATAAAATATAATCAAATGAATATCATTGCGTTGCTGATTTTTCATGCAAACCACAGTTGATAGGTACTGACCATCCTTACTGAGGCACATCATTAATACTTTTTCCACGTCGGGATAAGTCGTAGTGACCACTTTTGCTTTCCTTGTGTGAACTGACGCGTTATCAAAATGCAACAGTCCACAACCGACAGGCATAATGTATTCATGGTCATTTAAAGCAAGTAGATTCGTCTGATTTATACCCAAAGTTCGACTTCCCCACACTACTTTTGGCTGAACAGGTTTCAACCTTGCCATGGCTTCCTTGTTACTTAGCACACTATTGCTCATTCTCAACCATCACTGCAGTTGGAGGGAAAATGGCACGTTTCTCTGGTGCGACCAACGGTAGCAACCTATTCCAATGAACTATAATCTGCTGTTGCCACAGCAAACAAGTTAAATGGGGTTGGCAATGGTGAAATGGTACATGGCATGGTACAAGCAAATATATTACCCGAATGTAGAATGCTGCGGCCGTTTCACCAGCGTCGAGTGTACACAAGTGTAACAGGCTGTGACTAGAGGTGCGTGTGTTCGAATATTTATTGTAGGTTGGTATTATATTAATTAACAAATGATAGAAGTATTTGGTATTGTATAACATATAAGGGCCCTACACAGTTTTCGAAAAGCCCCCTGTTTCAATTAAAAATCATGGAGAAACGATGGCAATATGAATATATCCTCCAAGAAGAAGAGAAAAAAATTTCGCGTTTGCTCAATGGATTGTGTGGCAAAGATGGTTTGCATGTTGAAAATGCTTCCCCCATCCGACCATTTCCATCTTCTACTTCAACATTTCAATGCAGTGTTGGGACCCAAGTTGATGAAGGCGAATTAGAAATTCCTTTGGATGATGATCTACAAGGATTTAGCACCGACAAAGCATGGCATCGATGGGATTCAATATTGGAAGAGCAAATCAGGACTGATGCAAAGCATTATGTTGGCGAAGTCAAAGCGAAGTTAAGGACTGATAGCCGAACTATCAAAGATTTAGAATATAGTATCGCTTCTCTTCTGCAATGGAAACGTTCCTTGATTAATCACTTTACTCTTTTAACGGAAACTTTCCTGATGAGAATTAAGACCAAAATTACAGCAACAGATACTATTTCAGTTGAAATACTTGAAGAAATGATCAATTTGTTTGCCAACTTGGAATCAGATTTGTTGGAGCCCATTAAGTTGCCCAAATCAATCGCAAATCTTCGAATGCCCGATAAATATCAACTAGAAGGGGATGAATACGAAAACTTTCCTCAAGGCGTGTTAATTCAAAATGAATTATCAACCAATAATACAGACGACTCTGATAATATTATTCCGCAAGATGGTGAAGTAGAAGATATGAAAATCATCACTAGAATACCATTCAAGTCGGCCAAACGTTCAGAGGCGCAACTTTCAACACAACAGCCGAATAGTTCAATTGGAAAACTTTTTCAGTTGGTTGATAAAAATGGCGAAGAGACACTTTCTTTATCGACTCCCTCCTCCCCTCCGCGGCAACTCGCAACCTCTAGTTTACCAATCGGAGATTTACCTGACTCAAAGATTTTGAAGCGCCAGTCAATCCATCTGCTCAGTGCACCTAAGGTTGGTAGTGGTGGAGCAGTCAAGAAAAATCGGCGTCTGTCGGTACATCTTTTGAATAGCTCTAACTCTATTAATGGAAATTTATCAGCGAATGCTGATGAGGCGGCTATTATAGAAGAATATATATGCATCGAATGTCGCAAAAATATAGACTTACTAAGTATAAAAAAGCCTGAAGTCCGTCAATCTGTCCATGTATTGACGAAGGAGCACGAAAATCTTGTTGCATATTTGTTCGATCTGCTGTCGCGGATTCAAGCTTGTGCTGCTGATGGTTTTCAAACAAAAATTGTGATGAAAACTACACCTGACATAAGCTGGATAGGTCAGAGAGTTTTCCTAATTTTCTTATTTGCATTCGAATTGCTTGATGAAAAGTGGGTAACCGAAAAATAGTATCGCGTTGAAGTGTGTAATATCGTTTTTGCAGAGAGCTCTCTTTGAGCGCGGCGAGGTCTATATTTGACAGAGGAATATTGGAAGCGTCTAAAAGGCATTTAAAAATGCGTTCAAGGTATCTGTCCTTCAGTAATCAAATGAAATCTTGCATTATTTGATTGCTCAGATTGCAGTTAAATGATTTTGTTGATGTGTTGGCTTATGTAGCGGAAATAATTGAGCATAGGTCGTCGAAAAGTTGTCGGCTAGACTCTTTAATAGAAAGAATGGCAAATCGAATTCGAGATCTTGTTAAAGTACCATATTACACTACTCTCTTTATTTTTTGTCATTGTTTTTTTTCTTAGAATCCAGATTGGTCCCACCAATTTTTTTCAACCTTTTGGGATATAGGGGAAGATAGATTGGTAAGGATTCATCTCCTTTTAAGATTATGTTGTTGATGTTTCTCATCTTTTAGTACAATTTGCTCCATTTTTACCGTGATTCTCTGTTTGATTTGTATCAAAAGAGCAAAAGTTACGGTATAAATAAAAATAAGATGAAACTATCAGAATCTCATTTAGGTAAGATTCATTGCCACCAATTTAATTTTATTCAAATATTCCTTTTGGAATAGTTGGGTCGGGGTTTTCTCCGTTTGAGATATTCTTCATCAACTGCAATATTGTTCCAGATAAAATTCCTTCTTCTGCGGTGAGAAGAATCGTTCAATACGTTAGGTATTATTCGTTTGCCACTCAGCACAAAAATCGATTCAGGTTATCCTTTGAAACAGGCCTTTTTTTCCCAACGAGGGAATGTCTTTCATTTTGGGATGTCTATTTTATACAACAATATATATGGCCAGAGTTCAAAACATTAAATACAAGCGTTCCACTAATGCACATGCCAGCGACAAAGAAAAAGTACAAGAAGAATCGTGGCGGATAATGGAGGTAACAATAAAAACAAAGTTCAACCTCATCCATAACAAATTCATATTTCCAATATATTTAAATTAGGACCTATTAGTTCGCATACACAGAGATCCATAAGAGTTATCGTTTTACACAGCAATGTGTCGCAGCCTAATATCCCATGTTTCGATGACTCTTGATATATACAACACCTATGATGCAACAAATCCAAAACTCAATCAAACAATATCTAATGAATAATATGAGGTCACTCACTGCTTGTTCATATATCTCCAGCATTTGGTCAATTTGTGCAGTTTGTGATCCAACGTTTGACTGAAGTTTCAAGGCGGCAATACTTATCCTTTCCAAAGATGATTTTAAAAGTTCAGAGTCTATGTTTCAGATATTGATTCGACTTATTTTCATATGAAGGATTTTAGATTAACGTATCTTACGTGAAAAATCTTGTGAATTTATCCGTTGAGAGCCAGACTGAATAGCTTGCATTATAGAAAGTTGTTGTACAAGGAATTCTTGCCTATTGTAAATTAGGGCAGACTGTTCAACCAAATGTTTCAAACCAGTCAGTTTTGATGACAAGAGTGGACTAAGTTTTGAAAACTGTTCGATGTGAGATTTTATCTCAGGAAAATCTTTTTCGAATTTCAACAACCGATGATCTAGCATTTTCAGCTTTGTGATCACAGAATATTGCTCATGGTGATCAGCATGTAGATAAATCGATTCGATTGAACGTAAACGTAGCTCTAATTGTTCCACAACGTTCATTTTCGAATAATTTTCGCACTTCCAAGTTACTAGAATAATGGGCAGGGTTATTAGTGGTGCATTAGCCAAGATCAGTCAGATTGTAAAGATGTTTGATCTAGGTTCAACATAAATTTATTTCAGAAGTGAAGAAAATACAATTTAATCGAACTATTGTACAATAATAATAGCTTCTTCTTGTTATCAGGCCACAGCAGCCAGAAACAAGACAGACCTATGTAGAGATTTTGTTAAAACTTTCAGTCTGGGCAGGTTATACTTCTAGTTTAATAATAGTTTAATATTATTTTGCAAGGTTTTTGCCAAAAACACTCCTAGTCAAAGCTCCAATCGATTTTCTCAGCGTACAATGACTCAATTTTTGATCAAATAGGCGCTAATGAAAGCTCTTTCAATTCTCTAAAATGGGACGTGACAAGATTTTTTATTTCCCTTCCCACAACGAAAAGAATATGGAATATAGAAGTAAATTAAATGACTAGGTATGGGGTAGTATTTCCCGATGAACATAGCCCTATTGGATGAAAATCGACAACACAAACTGCAGGCCCAGAAACCGCTGATACTAAATACTTCTATTTGGTATTGTGTATAAACAAAAAGGGTGGTTCAGTGCAACCTTATAGCTTTTATTATTTGCCATTGCGCTGGTCATTGTACTCTTATGTCTTCCAGATCAAGTTTATCTGATTTTGAGGTCCTTTCACGATTGGGGGCAGGTTCTTTTGGGACAGTCTATAAAGTTAAAAGGTATGATGATAATGTAAAGCATAAATTTAATTTGTAACTTCTTTCTGATCAACATCTTTCGAAAGATATGCAGATGATCAGTTCTATGTCATCAAAAATGTCAGAATCATGGAGTTATCGCGCAAGGAACAATCGGAAGCGATCAATGAAGTTCAAATTCTTGCGCAATTGAAAAGTCCGTATGTTGTACGATATTTTGATTCTTTCATTGAAAGAGATTCATTGCACATAGGTCAGGGTTTGTATTTGTCAATATAAATATCTTAATGTTAATTTTGAGAAGTTATGGAATTTTGCAATCGAGGTGATTTGCAAAACCTCATAAAGAAAGCTGCAGAGAAGAATGTGTCTGGATTAAAAGAAAATGTCGTATGGAACATGTGCTTGCAAGTTATTTTGGGTTTACATTATCTTCACAAAAAGAGGATCTTGCATCGAGATTTGAAAACCGCTAACGTATTTTTGATGAAAAGTGAAAGTAGTTCAAGTTATTTGGTAAAAATTGGAGATCTCGGGGTTGCAAAATTAATGGATACAAGCACTGCCTTGGCAAACACGATTGTCGGTACTCCGTGAGTTGATATTATCTTGTTGTACGGCTGTTTGATGATCTTGTACTCGATAGTTATTACTTAAGTCCAGAATTATGTAAAGATATGCCGTATCGAGATCGCAGCGATTGTTGGGCACTAGGAGTATTAATATATGAGGTACTAAGATTGGATCTGAAATGAACGGCGATTATTTATTTATCTTTCACTTTGAAGTGTTGTACTCTGCAGAGGCCATTTGAAGCAAAAAATCAGTGCGCACTTATAATGAAGGTAACGAGTTACTGCCGCGCATCCATCCACTATCGTAAAATTGAATACGACAGATAATTGAATCCCATGTAAAAATTCCATCTTCTTCTGTGATATCCAATGAATTATCCAATTTGATACTGTGGCTACTTCAAAAAGACCCTGATCGTCGACCATGCATTAGGGATCTACTTTGTGAAGCTCATGTTCGTGAAAAATTGTCGGAAAATCATTTTGAAATTCCTGAAGAAGTATTGGGTTGCGATCAAACGAACTATTTGCGTAATGATTTTAATATGTATGGCAAATTGCAATCAGAAAAGAATCGACTCGATGCCGAGTTGGCGGATTCTAAATTTGTAGATAATGATACTTCCAACCAGGAAAAAGATATAACAAATAAATTTCTCCCAGCAAAAGGAACCGAAACAGAAATGGAAAATCAACCGAAGCTGGGGAAATTACCCAGCAAAAGAATCAATTCAAAACAAGACTTGGCTCCTGCGATTAGAGGGGATCGAGTTCGAGGATCAAGTAAAAGAATTTTGAGCGACAAGGTGATTGTCAAATTGTTATTAATTCTAACGTTTGATTAGCACAATTCAGGCTCTTAATAGGTATCAAATGAATCCATTGCCGAATCAATCCGGAATTGGACAAGGATCTCTTAATCTGGAAATACGGGCAGACAGCAAGAATGAAGATCTGAATCGTGCCAAGAGTTTCAAAGATCCCAATGCGATCGATCAAAACGTCGCCAGTGAGTCCAAGTTATTTCCATCAGTGCAGGATCCATCGATTGCAAAAGATAATTTTGCTGATGTGAAAGAGGTATTTCCAATAGAGCCAGACGTTGGCAGTGCTACAATCAGGTTGGATACAAATCCATCTAAGATCGAAATGCTACACAATAAACCATATGACAGCTTTGTAGCGCATTCAACTCTCCATGCAACTGATTTCTCAAGCTTCTCACAGCAACATGGACATTTCAGTGCCAATAGTACTGGTGATATTGCAATGGATATTGAAAACGATTCCGAATTCTGGAACACGGTCAACATGAACAATCGTAAGGTCGGTAATGATGTTCCAATGCCTCTTCATCCTGTAGAAGAGTCAGAAGAAATTCATTCTCCTACTGCAAATCAACTAAATCCACCAGCAGAATTGGAAATGGAGGTGAGCAGGATCAGAAAAATTGGTTACATTTAATGCATTTTTATTGTGGTATGATTTATGCAGGATGTTGAAAGCTACATTCAGGAGTTGCGAACCAAAGCGATTGATATGCTTGGTGATAGCTTGTTCTACAAGGTTTATGATTTGGTTTCAACATACATGGATAGCAATATTGATGGAAATGATTTAAAAAATTCTAGCTTTCTACATGTAATGATCGCTTACTTTCTTTTGCCAACACTTACAACCGTCAATCTGACAGGAACTGGAGAGTATTTTGTGTGAGGAATCCCAAGCTGATATCGAAGTGGCTTGTGAAGTTGTTTTTTCAATTAAGCTAATCCATGCCTTGGAATCGAAATACGACATATTGAACAATAATTCCAATCCAAAGAAATAGATTCGCATTTTCCAGAGGAGGGCAATCAATAAAAATTACATAATTAACTGCTCGGTACGACTCTACTTTTCCTTAAGTATTTTTTCTGTGTATCCATTAACTCAGATATTGCTGCAATCCACACGTCTGAACCAATAGCGCTATCAGAAAAGTGATACGTTCGACTATCGTCGTGAACTGTGATATCAAATCGCCTTTCATTGATCTAACAAAAATATGATATTGTCAACTATTACAAATGTAGAAGATGAACATGCGAACCTTTGTCAGCTTCAATCGCTTTGTCATCGTCCAGGGCACCTGGCCTCGGTATTCTCCATTGGAATCTAGGTAAAAAAGACGAGGTTTGCTCGTCAAAATTAACTTTCTTCTCCTATACGACAAAGATTTACGCTTCCAAACCATATCATGCAGTACAACAAATTCGTCAGCTTGGATTTGGCGTTGATACTTCTCTTCTAGCTCAAAAAGATGAGAAGGAATACTGGACTTGATCAGCCGCTCTCTGATTTGACGTGCTGCTTGGTCTACTGTGATCATATCCACTTTGTCATCTTTGTCAAGTACACCATTCTCTTCCTCTTGAAAAACTACTTGTCTCAATTGTTGTGTGATATCAAACACCGATTCGGCTTGAATAGTATCCTGTTTAGAATTGTGAGTTGTTTTAAGCTTTATTTTTTCAGTTGCAATACTTATTGTGCGGTCGACTTGATCGCGAACTTCCATCGTTTCAAACAATTGGATTTCCTTAAATGACTCCAATTGGTGAAAATTTGGCTTTTCTCCCGGTACAGGAGAATATGCTAAATAAGTCCGATTCTTATCCTCACCAAATATGGCGAATGCGTTTACTCTCCAACATACTGATAAATCTTCCCCGCACATTGGCTCAGGAAGCAGGAATGATGGTACCGAAATTTCACATTTCCATCGCTTCTTTTCCAAATCTATCTTTGTTCGTGGTCTATTCTCAAAATCAATAGATGTGTCAACATTGTCAAAATCAGCTTCTTGCAGAAAAAAGGCCAAAAAGTAATGACCATGTGGACCAACTTCAATCTCAAGATATGGACATTCATCGTGATACGTTGAAGGGAACCCACCAATGAATATCTCCACTACTTCATAATCATACAGGTTATCAACCTTCCCTTGAGGATGGGGAGGCTTTGGGTCGTTGTGAAAAGGAGCATCTATTGCAATAACAACATCGCCAGTGGTTTGAGCGATGGAAAATTGAATCGTGTATGAGTCTACCAGAGAATCTTTTCCTTGGAAATCTTTTGTGATCGCCACAGATGCACTCATTATTTACCCTTGGTGCAATTGCGATATAATAATACCAAACAGTAATATTGTAATTTTTTACAATACCTAATAATAAAACCTAAAATATCTTGCACATATATTATTTATATCGATCCAGATATGGGATGTCACTAGTGCTCCCCAGCGCCCCAGCAGCAGCCAATTTCTTCTGTGGAGCCAACAATATTTTAAACGGCCTTATGTATTTGTAATTAATTAGAGCGAAATCCTGGTTCAAATTGAACAATGTCCCTACTGAAGCAAATTGATGACAAAGGAGCCGTGCTGGCCTGGAGTCCACTCCAAACCTATGGTAATTTTGTTGCCTTGGGAACTAAGGTTGGTTCTGTTTATCAATTTAATCCTTGGTGGTGCAATAGTTTCACTGGGTTGATGTGGTGCAGGATTCCGCTGGAATTGGTTTTGATGATCATGGAGGAGAGTTAGAGTTGCATGCACTAGACTTCAGTTGTTCACAGAATTATGGCACCACCTTGTTTGGGAAGACAAGAGCGACGTAAGTGAACTTAAGATGTTAATTTCTGCAGATGATTGGTCTTTGATAACGCAGCTCTCGTTTTTCGTCAATTGCGTGGTCCCAAATGTCAAATTATCACGATTCTTTTGCTATGGGGTTAATCGCCGGAGGAATGGTTGATGGCATCATCAATGTTTGGGATCCCGCAAGAATTATTTCCTCCGATGATACAGCTTTGTTAGCATCGGTAGAGCAACATCAAGGAGCTATCGGTGGTTTGCATTTCAATCCCCATAAGGAATCTTCTCATCTATTGGCCTCTGGTGGAAGTGACGCTGAAGTTTATGTAATTTCGTTAGAGCGTCCTGACAATCCCAGTGTCTTCATTCCTGCCCCACCACCTAATAACACAAAGCACACTGCAGATATCACTCAAGTTGCCTGGAACACGCAAGTTGCGCACATCCTCGCGTCTTCTGCTCAGAATGGATCGTGCTGTGTTTGGGATTTGCGTCAAAAGAGAGCTTGGTAAGTCTATTTACTTTGTTAAGCAAATGAAATGAATCGACTGGTTGGTAGGTGCGAACTAAGAGATCCATCTGGTGGATGTGTTGCTGACATTGCTTGGAATCCTGATCAAGGACTTCATATTATTACTGCAAGTGGTGATGACAAAAATCCCGTCCTTAAGTTATGGGATTTGAGGTCAAGTACATCTCTACCGCTAGCTACTCTTCAAGGTGGCCATACTGAAGGTGTACTCTCTATATCTTGGTGTCCTAATGACACATCGCTTCTATTGTCATGTGGGAAAGATAATAAGACCATATTATGGGACTTATATCATCTGCAACCAGTATATGAACTCCCTTTTAAAAGCGCTTTTTCCAAAAATGACAGTTCGGTACAAGAGCAAGATGCAAGTGTGTTTGGCGGATTTGCATCTTCTGCGAGCCATAGAAGATACCACGTTTCCTGGTCTCCTTGCCTCCCAGCAGTTACGTCTGCATCATCTTTTGATCGCAAAGTCCAGTTTTTTTCGATGACTGGCGCTAGATCTAGATTAGGTCGCGCTCCGAAGTGGCTCCGCCGCCCTGTTGGAGCAACATTTGGCTTTGGGGGAAAGTTAGTTACCATCAATAACGTTCAATCTGTGGTTGGGCAAAATCCGAAGAAGCCCCATGCCGGTGGAAAGTTAAAAGTATTTCAAGTATCTGAAAATCCTGAATTAATAGCCTCCAGTGAACTTTTTAACGAAGCTGTTACAAAGGGACAGCTAAAGCAATATTGTGAATCCAAATGTTCCCAACATGGTGATAGCCCTGCAGGAGAAGTTTGGAATTTGATGAAAGTTATTTGCTTCGGAAGTAATGCTCGCGAAGAATTGCTTTCATATTTGGGATTTGATAGTGCTTCCATTAGTGGTCATGCTCAAAGTTATCTCGCCAGAAAACAATTGTCGACAGTTTCGTTGAAGGAAGAAAATGCCCAAGATATTTTCGGTGGTAAGCCTGTTGTAGAGCACCAACCATTGTTGGATTTGGGGGGATTGCCAACATCAGAAATGGTCCGATTGACTCAAGTTTATGAAACGATGAAATCAGCCGAAGAGGCTGAACCAACCGTCCGAGAAGCCATTATCGTTGGAAACTTCGAAATGGCTGTTGATTGTTGTTTAAAAGCGGGATTGCTCGCTGAAGCATTATTGCTTGCCCAATGTGGTGGACAAGAATTAAGGATAAAGACTCAAGCAGCATTTTTTGAGAGACAACGACACATTCATCCTTTTCTCAATGTTTTGCATGCTGTAATAAAAAATCAATTGCTGGATTTTGTAATGACTTCCGACTTGAATCGATGGAGGGAAACGTTGGCACTACTGAGTACCTACGGCAAAAGTGAAGAGTTCACATCATTGTGTGAAGCTTTGGCAAATCGACTTGAAAATGAAGTCCACGATAAACGTTCTGCATCATTGTGTTATATGTGTGCTACAAATGTGCATCGTACAGTACAATTTTGGACCGAGGAATTGCAAGCAGCTAACTCTCTCAACGGTCAACTTGATACTTTGGCATTGCAAGAATATGTCGAAAAAGTCATGGTGTTCACTCAAGCCAATCCAACCGATAATTTGGGACCCGAATGTGGCCAGTTTTTCGCCCGATATGGAGAACTATTGGTCAGTCAGGGCAAGCTAAATAGCGCGGTAATTTATTTGAAAGGTGATAGCCATCCTGTCCAGATTCTTCTCGATCGGTTGTACCATGCAGGAAACAAGCCCCCCGGGTCGAGACCTCCTGTGTTTCCTTTTGATAGAGTCGCGGTTGATGCATCTCAACTAGCTGCTAATGCACCCTCTAAACCTATACTCTCTGCTAATGCCAATGTCAAGGATGTGCCTGTCCACTCCTCCTCCCGCAATGTAGCAACAGCCCGTACTGAAAGTAAGC
>JACCEA010185707.1_pt1 | contig 19069 bp, 14 predicted proteins | sample 7449851 | NCBI WGS metagenome assembly JACCEA01 (sample SAMN15323453, study PRJNA562643) | freshwater metagenome | isolation source: river surface water | place: USA:Blue River Watershed | collected 2017-08-18
CGTTTGCCATTTATCTCTCCTCCATAAACTGAATAATAATGACGAACCGATTCTGAAACACCATAACCAGTAATCATATCAGCTACTAAACATTTTCTTTCTAATGATGGTGAATATTTTTCGTCATCTAAAACTTTTGAAACACCATATCTTAATTGTCCGATTTGTTGAATCTTCTCATTCTCATGCGCCTTAAAATGTCCGTTGATTACGCCTTCTTGTGGATGCCATAAACCACATGCTTCTGTCATCGGAATTACTTCATGAATCTCATCTACATTTAAATCTCCACCTGTACCATAATAATTTTTCAGCAATGGAATCACCGCTTTGTACCATCTTTCTAGTACACCTTTTTTACGAGGATCTGCAGGGTCGAAATTAATACCAGATTTTGCACCACCAATTGCCGGACCTGATACAGTGAATTTCACTTCCATTGTTTTAGCTAAAGACTCCACTTCTCTTTTGTCTAATCCTTTACGCATACGAGTACCACCACCTGCTGCACCGCCACGTAATGAATTAATAACTACCCAACCTTCGGCTTCTGTTTCTGCATCTTTCCATTCAAAAACAATTTCTGCTCTTTTCTCTTCGTATTTTTTTAATAGGTCTTTCATTGATTGTTTTATTTGTCGTTAAAATTAAAAATAAAAAACCCCCTCGCATAATTTGCGAGAGGGTTCTTTTATGAATTTAGAGATATTAGTTACCTCTTTTTTCTTTGATTCTTGCTTTCTTACCTGTTAAACTACGTAAGTAGAATAATTTTGCTCTACGAACTGCACCTCTTGAGTTAACTTCTACCTTGTCAATGTTTGGTGAGTTAACTGGGAAGATACGCTCAACACCAATAGAGTTCGAAATTTTACGAACTGTAAAAGTTTCAGTTGCACCTGCACCGTTTCTTTGTATCACAACACCTTGGTATTGCTGAATACGCTCTTTGTTTCCCTCTTTAATTTTATAATGAACAGTAATTGTATCACCACTATTGAAAGTTGGTAATTCGTTTTTTGGGTTCTGTTCGTCTACAAATTTTACTAAATCCATGATATTAAGCCTTTAAATCGATTTTTAACCCGTAAAAATCGGATTGCAAGTATAGGGATTATTTTTCAACAAAAAAATAAAATGTCAAAAAAATCAAGGGAATATGAGAATTATTATGTTAATAAAGTCTAAAGCAAATCAGGTCTTCTTTCTTTAGTTCTCTCTAGGGCTTGCTCAAACCTCCACTTTTCGATTTCGGGGGTATTACCTCCAATTAGTATTTCAGGCACCTTGAGTCCTCTGAAATCAGCTGGGCGGGTATAAACTGGTGCACTCAACAAGCCATCTTGAAAAGAATCTGTCAATGCCGAGGTTTCATCTGATAAAACTCCTGGTATTACTCTAACTATACTATCTACTAATACAGCTGCCCCCAACTCACCTCCACTCAACACATAATCACCTATAGAAATTTCTCTCGTCACAAAATGATCACGTATTCTCTGATCGATGCCTTTATAATGACCACATAACATGATCATATTTCCTTTTAATGATAGTTCATTAACGATGCCCTGATTCAAAGTGGTACCATCCGGAGTTAAAAAAATAACTTCATCGTAGCTGTTCTTCGATTTTAAATCTTCAATGCAATTCACAAATGGTTCTATCATCATCACCATGCCAGAACCGCCGCCGTATTGATAATCATCAACACTCTTATGCTTATTGTTTGCATAATCACGCAAGTTTATCACGTTGATTTTTACAAGGCCTTTGTCTTGTGCTCTTTGAAGTATTGAGTGCGAAAACGGACCTTCTAAAATACCTGGTACTACTGTGATGATATCAATTTGCATTGGGCTTATTGTTCTAAATATAAATCTACTAAGCCTTCAGGTAAATTCACATTAATCACTCTGTTTTTTTGATCAATGCCAAGTATGAATTGCTCATGCAATGGGAACATTACTTCTTTACCTTTATGGATGAGAGAGGCAATGTATTGCTTTGGTAAAATTTGAATTTCTGTGATTTCGCCCAACTCACCTTTAATTTCATCTATAACGGTAAAACCTCTTAATAATTCAGGGGTGTTATCGCTAGTGTTTTCAGGTATGTCTTTGGTTCTGATGTAAACCTTCTTGCCTACTAATGGTTTCGATTTGTCGATATGGTCTATATCTTCTAAATATATATAGGCAATATTTTTTTGTAGGCTAAGCTTAGAAATGAAAAATGGAACCGGCTTTTGGTGAATTTCCAATAAAACCGATTCCAATTCTGTATAATCTTGTGGATTGCTTACTTCAAAGTATAATTGCAATTCACCTTTTAATCCTCTTGTTTTAGAGATATAGCCAATTGAGAAATATTCTTTATTATTCATTCAGAATATTCTTATGGATATTACTCTGCTGCTGATTCTTCAGTAGAAGCTTCTTCAGAAGTTTCTGGTGCTTCTTCAACTGCTGGTGCTTCTTCTACTACTGGAGTATTTTTAGCTGCAATTGCTTTCGCCATTTCTTCTTTTTGTTTTGCTTCAACAGCTAATCTTTCTTTCTTAGCAGCTTCTTTAGAAGAAACTAAGCCTGATTTCTTAGCATTGATTTTTGAATCTTTCTCTTGTAACCAAGCTGCAAATTTTGCATCTGCTTGTTCTTGAGTTAAAGCACCTTTTTTAACGCCAATGTCTAAGTGTCTTCTGTAAAGAACACCTTTGTACGATAAAATTGCTCTTGCAGTGTCGGTTGGTTGTGCACCATTTTGTAACCATTTAACTGCACCTTCTGTGTTTAGGTCGATCGTTGCCGGATTGGTATTTGGGTTATAAACCCCTAATTTTTCAATAAATTTACCATCTCTCGGAGCACGTGAATCCGCCACCACAATGTGATAAAAAGCTGCTGCTTTTTTACCATGTCTTTGTAATCTGATTTTTACTGGCATGTTTTTATAATTTTTTTAGCCTCATTTCTCCACAATGAGGGCTGCAAAGATGCAATTTATATTTTAATGTTGCAACTAAATGATTATTTAATTTCTATCGCCCCATTTTAGCAAAAGGGTTGTTTTTCATCATCTTAAGAGGGTTTGTTCCGCCATTATTGAACATCTTCATCATCTTCTTCATGTCTTCAAACTGCTTCATTAGCTTATTTACCTCTTCTATACTACGGCCCGAACCCTTAGAAATTCTCTTTTTTCTATTACCATTTATGATATCTGGGTTCTCTCTTTCTTCTTTTGTCATCGACTGAATAATGGCCTCAATATGCTTAAAGGCATCATCACTAATGTCTACGTCTTTCATCATTTTGCCCACACCTGGTATCATTCCCATCAAATCTTTCAAATTACCCATCTTCTTAATCTGTTGTAATTGATTTAAGAAATCGGCAAAATCAAATTGATTCTTACGTATTTTCTTCTGAAGCTTCTCTGCTTCTTCTTGATCAAATTGCTCTTGAGCACGCTCTACTAAAGATACCACGTCACCCATGCCCAATATTCTCGAAGCCATACGATCTGGATAGAAGATGTCTATCGCTTCCATCTTCTCACCTGTACCAATAAACTTAATAGGCTTATTTACTACTGCTTTAATCGTTATTGCAGCACCACCTCTTGTATCACCATCTAACTTTGTTAATACAACACCGTCAAAATCTAGTCGATCATTAAATGCTTTTGCAGTATTCACAGCATCTTGACCCGTCATTGAGTCTACAACAAATAAAATCTCATCAGGCTTAATGCTTGATTTTACCCTCGATATCTCATCCATCATCTGCTCATCAACCGCTAAACGACCCGCTGTATCGACAATAACTACATTACAATTTAACTCTTTTGCCTTTTTTATACCCGCATTTGCAATCGCAACTGGGTCTTTGCTGTCATAATCAGTATGTGCTGGCACACCAATTTGTTCCGATAATATCTTCAACTGATCTATCGCCGCTGGTCTATATACATCGGCTGCTACCAACATAGGTTGCTTGCCTTTTGACTTTAAGTAATTCGCTAGCTTACCCGAGAAAGTTGTCTTACCTGAACCCTGTAAACCTGCAATTAATATTATCGCAGGGTTACCCTTTATATTTATATCTGTTTTCTCACCACCCATCAATGCCACCAACTCGTCGTTAACAATTTTAATCATTAACTGCCCAGGTGATATAGAGGTTAATACATTCGCACCTAATGCTTTTTCTTTAACCTTATCAGTAAAATCTTTCGCTATTTTATAGTTTACGTCGGCATCTAATAATGCTTTACGTACCTCTTTCAAGGTCTCGGCAACGTTTATCTCAGTAATCTTTCCTTGTCCCTTTAATACTTTAAAGGCCCTGTCGAGTTTATCACTTAAATTATCAAACATCTCTTAATCTTTTATTTAAAAAGCAAAAATAGAAATTAGATGTATTACTTTTACAAAATGAACACTTTCTTTTTAATACTAGGTATAATTGTCGCTTTTGTATTCGGCTTTTTAATTTCGAAAAGTAGAAAAACTTCGGATGTTAGTTCTATTGAAGACCTTCAAAAAACCATTACCGAAAATGCTGTTTTAAAAGAGAAACTTAGAGCGCTAGAGCTTAGTTCTGAGAAAAATCTTCAGGATTTAAATTCTGAACGTGAAAAAGTTTTACAACTGTCGCAAGAATTAGAACGTGAAAAAACTTTTCTAAAAACTCAACTTAATTCTAAGCTTGAAGAAATTGAAACGCAGAAAAAAATGATTGCCGATATGCAATCTACTTTGACTAAAGATTTCGAAATTATTGCAACTAAATTACTAGAAGAAAAATCTCAAAAATTTACTGAACATAATAGAACTAGTTTAGATATTATTCTAAATCCGCTTAAAGATAAAATCAAATCATTTGAAGATAAAGTTGAAAGCGCTTATCGTGCCGAAGCTGCAGAAAGAAACACTCTCAAGGGTTCTATTGAAGAGTTAATGAAACTCAATAAACAAATTTCTGATGAAGCAAATAATTTAAGTACTGCTCTAAAAGGTAATACTAAACAGCAAGGTAATTGGGGTGAGTTTGTATTGGAGAAAATTTTAGAAAGCTCTGGACTTATAGAAGGTGAGAATTATGTATTACAAGGTGAAGGTATGGGCTTGGTCGATAATGAGGGCAATCGTTTTCAACCCGACGTTATTATCAACTTACCAGACGACAAACATGTAATCATCGATTCAAAAGTATCTCTGATTGCCTACGAAAAATTAGTAAGCTCAAACGATGCTGAATCGCGCGAAAAGTTTATTAAAGAACATATTACTTCATTAAAAAATCACGTACTTAATTTAAGTAATAAAAACTACCAAGATTTAATCGGAATTAAATCACCAGATTTTGTTTTACTCTTTGTACCTATCGAATCATCATTCAGCATAGCAACTCAACACGATAAAGATTTGTTTGAATACGCATGGTCAAGAAAAATTGTAATTGTTACTCCATCTACATTACTAGCTACTTTAAAAACTATTGCAAGTATTTGGAAACAAGAAAAGCAAACTAAAAACGCTTTAGAAATTGCTCGTCAAGCAGGCACATTATATGATAAATTTGTTGGCTTCATAGAAGATTTAAAAAAGATTGGTGATCAACTTAACAAAACTCAACAAACCTATAACGAAGCATACAGTAAATTACATACTGGCAAAGGTAATTTAACCTCAGGTGTAGAGAGTTTAAAAAGATTAGGAGCAAAAGCCAAAAAACAAATTGATAAAAATTTATTGAGTGAAGACGATACTGCATACTTAACTGAAGACACTAGCGATACGAATGAATAAATTTTTGAGTTTACTTTTACCCGAGTCAAAAAACAGAATCGAAGGACTCGATTTAATGAGATCACTAGCAATACTATTAGTATTGTTTTATCATGCATGGATATTTTTATCTCCATTCTTTCAAAAGCTAGGCATGTTATTTTTTATGGGCTTTTGGGGTGTCGAATTGTTTTTTGTTTTAAGCGGATTTTTAGTGGGTGGTATTTTCATAAAAAAATATATTAACCATCAAAAAGAAATCACACATTCATTTATTCTTTCATTTTGGAAAAAGCGATGGATAAGAACAATTCCTATTTACCTTTTTGCATTGTTGTTAAATTATATTGTATTAACAAGAGTGTTATATGTAGAAGTAGATTTCCCTTTTAAATATTTTTTATTTCTTCAAAATTTTGGTTCTGTACATCCAGCGTTTTTCCCAGAAGCATGGAGTCTTGCAATTGAAGAATGGTTTTACATTTTTTTACCCGTATTTTTTCTTTATAAGAATGTAAATAAAACTTTCTCGGCAATATTATACACTATAGTATTAATGATTTTGGTAAATACATTAGTTAGATATTTAAATACAGATGTTACGAGTTTTGATATTGTACAGTGGGATAAAAATGTGCGTAAAGTGGTGATTAATCGACTCGATTCTATTTTGTATGGAGTGTTAATGTTTGTCTTTATTTATTTCAAACCAGAGTTAATAAAGAGCAATAGATATAAATTGTTTTTATTAGGAGTTGTTGGTGTAGTTTTATCGTATGTGTTTTTCTATTTGAAAACATCCGTAGTTTTTAATCAAGTCTTTTTCTTAAGTACTACAAGTTTAAGTTTCTCCTTATTAATTCCGTTCTTTTACTATTTTAAATTCAATAGTAACTCTATTAAAAATATTAGCTTATATATCTCTACTATTTCATATTCATTATACTTAATTCATTATACATTAATCTTTAGGTTGATGAATAATTATTTCGTTGGTGATACATTATTTAAAGCGATAATTATTACAATATCTTATATTATAATTAGCATCAGTTTTTCAACTTTCATTTATTATTTCGTTGAGAAAAGATTTATAGATCTTAAAAATAAGATGGAATAAAAAATGCCGCTCTAATTTCTTAGAACGGCACCTCGTTTGGTTTATATTAGTTTGAAAATTATTGGTTGATTAATAACTTCTCAACTCTTGATTCATTACCACTAATAATTTTCACATAGTGAATACCATTGTTTAACAATGAAGTGTTAATTGATTTGTTATTTTCTGTAATGTTAGATTCTCTAACAATTAAACGACCTGTTGCATCTAAAATTTCAACTGTGTATTTATCACCTGCATTGAAGTTTTTGAAGTTTACAGTTAATTTATCTGCTGCTGGGTTAGGATAAATTTTAACACCATCATTATCGTTCAATGAAGTAGCAACACCTGAGGCAGTACCGAACAATACTCTGCTCATTCTTGGAGCAAAGAATTGTTGTAACGTATCAATATATAATAATGCTCTTGTCTTAGACATGAATGGATTAGAAGCTAAACCATTTGCAGAGAATGGATCTGCAGTGTTCCACCACTCCCAAGGTCCTGATGCATTAGCTGCACCATTAATTCTAAATAATGCTGGTAAGTTTTCGCTATATGTTGCTGCAGCAACTGAAACTGGGTCAGTAAATGCAGGAGATTTGAATATATTGTTATTACCTAAAGCATTTGCTCTTCTAGATATATCTCTAGCGCCACTAACTTCAACTACGAATAATGGCGGGTTAGTACCAGGTACGAATACACCACCTGTAGTATAAGGTGCGAATGGATCTAATAAACCTTGAACACTTACAATAGGCACATCACCAGCTTCTAACCATGATGAATCACCCATAGCGCCACCAAAGTTTGCAACCATGTTTATTCTTGAAGAATAACCTACATAGTTATCTGCTTTGTTAACTGCTGGGTTACCACCGTAACCTTCAAAGTCACCTGTTACTTGTTGTAAAACGTAAGGTGTGTTATTGTTTTGGTTGATAAATTTCTGTAATTGAATTTCAGATACTTTATCAAGAGTTGCATATGCTAAGGCTACATAACCCCCAGAACCTTGACCGCATAAAACAATTCTGTTTGTATCAATTTTGTAAGCATTTTGTGCAGTTGCTGCATGATGTCTAAAGAAACGAACTGCGTTTTTAGTGTCTTGCATTGCACGGTAAACTGCATTTAAAATTGTTCCCGTACGAGTATCTTGGTCACCTTGTGGGTTCCAACCTGTACGATAAGAAATTGCAGCAACAACATAGCCTTTCTTTGCAAATTGTGTGCTCATTTCAACTACTGTACTATCAGTTCTAGAACCAGTAGGCAATTGGTTAATGCCTTTAGGTAAGAAACTTCCTGTGTGTAAGAAAACTACTAATGGTCTTACTGCAGCAGTATCTCCTGTTGGCTCGTATAGATCTAATTTAAGATCTGATAATACTGGTGCTCCTGTTAATACCGAAAAGTTTTGTCCGTATGTGATATCTTTTGTTACAGTCACATTCGAGAAAACATTTGATACATAACGTTGCGCAACTGCATTACTGCTAATAACAGTGGCAGCAATTGCCGTTAGAATTTGTAAACGTCTTTTCATATTATAATGGGTTATTTAAATTTATTTACATAAATATAGTGCTTTTAGAACAAAAAGCAATTCAGTTCAATTATTTATTCTTTGCCAAATCAAATGTTACAGAGAAATATGCTAACCTTCCAACATACGGGCCTCCATATACTTGCATACTTTTCTTATTCAAAACATTCGATGCTCCAAACTTAAATGTTGTATTAATCTTTGGTACATTCTTACTTATTTGGGCATCTAATAAGTCATAAGTTGGTACAAACCCAGTAAATTGAGGCGAGCCTTCAAAAGTAAATCCTTGTATCCACTTATAATTTACGCTAAAACTCCAATCTTTGATGTGCACCGGACCTACATATCTATCAATATCTCTACCTGCAATTCCAATATTGAATTTGTGTTCAGGCGTATTAAATGCTGGTATAATTGGATCGTCTGTTCCTCCTTTATTCAACACATTCCATGAATAATTACCAGAAAGAGTGTAGAAGTTTTTAAAGAAATATGTTGCACCAATTGAGAAACCTTGGGTAGTTACAACATCTGTTGCATTAGCTGAAACTCTGTAGGCCTGAGGTCCTGGTCTATTCGCATCTAATGTATTATTAGCAGTATCAATGTATGCTTTAACACCAACATTGAATCCAATAAAATCTTGATAAATACTAAAGTAATAACTTGCGTCTATATATAATTTATTCCACAACGTAGTTCTATAACCCAACTCAACTGATTTAACTTTCTCAGGTTTTACGGGTGCAACATTAAAGTAACTTAATGTGTCTGAATTTTGTGAATTAAAGAAATCAAAAAGTGATTGTGTTGTTATTAATGAATCGAAACCATTTATGTTACCAATTAAAATTGCTCTACCAACATCAAAGTATAAATATTGGTCTGCTAAAGTTGGGTTTCTAACTGCTGATGAAAATGAGAATCTGATAACATCATTTTTAGCATTTGTATATACTGCGGATGCTGCAGGTGAAAAAACATAATCAAAATTTTGATTCTTGTCCATTCTTATTGTTGCATTCAACTTTAATTTCTCATTCAACAATCTTTTCTCAAGTCCAGCATATAATCCGTATTCTGAATTAGTAATTTCTCTACCCGCTGTATCACTAAAAATAGATCCTCTAGAATTTGGTGTATATCTTCTAGCACTAAATCCTGTTCTTAATTCATAGCCAGAAATATCGAATGTTCTCTCTGCTTGTATATGATATAATGCAGACTTGTCATAAAATCTTGAACCATTTTCTAAATAAGAAACTCTTGAAGTGATTGCTCTAAAAGCTGAATCAAATCTTGCAGTACCGGGTTCGTATCTAGCTGTGTTAGGTAAACCAGTATATTGATTTTCGAAAATCTGCCCCTCTGGTGTACTAGTGTTTGGTGATGTTGCTTTGTTAGTATAGTACTGTGCTAATTGATGCCAAGCAAATAATGAATCTTGGTTTGCATTTAACACTGAATCTTGTGTGTCGAAATCAAAGGGGTTGGGGAATACCGGTGAAGGTGGGTAACCTGGTAATGCCTCTGCTCTTTTTCTTATGTAACCACCCCAATAAGTTTGATAGTCACCACTCCATTTAAAATCATCTTTCGCAATGTTTTGTAAAAGCTGTGCTGTGAAAACTGCATCGTAAGAATTACCTGCATCTTCATGTGTTGCATATGCTCTAACAAACCATTTGTCGTTTTTTAATTCTAATCTATTTTGAAAAAATAAAATGTCTTTTAATGAATAACGATTATCACCTTGGTAAACCGTTGTTCCTGTTCCAAAATTCGTTGAGTAAATTAATTCTGTTTGTGGGTTAAATCTATAATGTGCTGCAGCACCAATTTTAATGTTTTTTGTGTTGTAATCTACGAGGTCTTTTTCTTCGTAACCTGGTCTATGCCATATGCCCAATCCCGGGAACTGTCTTCTAGATGATTTACTTGTAGCATTATTTCCTCTGTTATCAAAATTTTCATCTCCATATCTATTTACTGCATCGTAACCACCCGGATTTTTAGTGCCCACTAAAGATTGTGGTGTAGCATCCATATTTGTTGCTTCCCAATCATATGCTCTCATATAGTAGAGATTTACTTTGTATGCAAATTTATCTACACCGTTTTTGTTCTTAAATACTTGTGCATATCTAACTGCCGTTTCAAACAAACCTCTTTCACCAACTTTCGACATAACTGTTAAGCCTGGTGAGTTGAATGGGTTTCTTGTTTGCATATTGATAACGCCGTTGAAAGCATTCGGACCGTAAAACGCAGAGCTCGCACCTACTATTAAATCTACTTTTTGTACATCTAATTCTGATGAACCTAAAAAGTTTCCTAATGAAAAGTTTAATCCCGGTGCTTGGTTATCTACGCCATCAATTAATTGCAATGAACGAACTGGTGATGTACTGTTGAAACCTCTTGTATTTATTACTTTAAAGCCGATACTTGCAGATGTTAAATCTACACCTTTTAATTGCCCTAATCCTTCATAAAAATTCGCTGCTGATGTTTGTTTGATCGAAATCAAATCCATCGACTCTACAGTTAATGGAGCTTCTTTTTGTTTCTCTGATAATCGAGATGATTGTACTGTTACCTCTTTACTTGTAACTACGTTTTCAGTTAAACTAACATCCACAGTAGTTTTATTTTTAGATACAACAACTTCTGTTGATTGATAACCTAAATAAGAAATCACTAAAGTTTTTGGCGACGATAGATCAACGTTCAAACTGAACTTACCATCAAGATCTGTATTTGTTCCAATGCTAGTTCCTTTAACACTAACAACTGCAGAATACAAAGCTTGTTTGGTGTTTTTATCTCTTACTGTACCATTTATTTTTTGTGTTTGTGCAAAAACTAAATGAGTAGAAAACAATAAAATTAGCGTAGTAATAGCGAATAAATTCTTCGAATAATTAGGGTAAAATCTCATGCAATTTACATTTAATCAATCCTAAGTTAATAATTCAAATCGTTAAATGAAATGTATTCGAATTTTATTAATAATTAAGAAGCATTATTGCCAAAAGCATTCCAGCCTTGAGCAACTAATTTATGTTGATTGCCACCCTTACTAATTAACATGGCACCTTCCGAAGCTTGTGTAATATGACCAATTACGCTAACATCCGAATTGTTTTTAATCTTTTCATAATCAGCTTGTTTTATGGTGAACAAAAGCTCATAATCTTCACCACCACTTAATGCGCATACAGTAGGGTCTATATTAAATTCGCGAGCAGTATCGTAAGTTAGAGGGTCAATCGGAATTTTTTCTTCATATAAGTTACAACCTACATTTGAAGCTTTACAAATATGTAATATCTCTGAAGCAAGTCCGTCAGACACATCCATCATAGAACTAGGTACTATATTTAAAGTCGCTAATAATTCAACTATATCTTTTCGAGCTTCTGGTTTTAATTGTCTTTCAACAATATAATCATAACCTTCTAAATCGGGTTGTAAATTTTGATTACTTAAGAAAACATTTTTTTCTCTTTCTAGAATTTGCAAGCCCATGTATGCTGCACCTAAATCACCACTTACACATAGTAAATCATTTACTTGTGCCGTATCTCTTTTTGCAATTTTATCTTTGTTTGATTTACCCAATGCTGTTACACTTATCACTAATCCTTGTTTTGATGAACTAGTATCACCACCCACTAAATCTATATTATATCTCTTGCAGGCAATTAACATACCTTGATATAATTCTTCAACTGCTTCTAAAGAAAATCTATTTGATATACCTATTGAAACCAATACCTGTGTAGGTATTGCGTTCATTGCATAAATATCTGATAAGTTTACGATGATTGATTTGTAACCTAAATGTTTTAAGGGTACATATGATAAATCGAAATGTATACCTTCTAATAATAGGTCTGTAGAAATTACTGTTTGTTCATTTCCATAATCTAAAATTGCCGCATCATCACCTACACCTTTTATAGTGCTCGCATGATTTATTTCAAAATGTTTTGTGATATGATCTATCAATCCAAATTCACCTAAGGCCGACAATTCATTTCTAGAAGTATTCTCAAACATATTATATCTTTTTTACAAAAGTAATTAATAACTAGAACATCGTATCAATTAGTTCTATTTCGTTTTTCGTTGGGTGATCGGTTGTATAATGCAAGCCTCTACTTTCTTTGCGCATCATAGCCGATTTTATTACTATATATGATACTTGTATTAAATTTCTTAACTCACAGAGCTTCACCGATAGTTTTGTTTTTTTATAAAAATCTTCGGTTTCATTATATATTAATTCGAGCCTACGCATTGCTCTTTCTAATCTAAAATCTGATCGTACAATACCGACATAATCACTCATAATTCTTTGCATTTCTCTAATATTATGAGTTACTAAAATATCTTCGTTAGAAAGTGAAATACCTTTCTCATCCCAATCGGGTATATCATTTCTGTATTCAATATGATCAATTATTTCAAGTGCTCTTACATAACTTCTATGTGCAAATACTAATGCTTCTAATAATGAATTAGAAGCTAATCTATTTGCACCATGTAAACCTGTAGATGCGCATTCACCACATGCAAATAATTGTTTGATTGTTGACTCACCAAATTCATTTACATATACACCACCACACATATAATGTGCTGCAGGCACAACGGGTATATATTCTTTACTCATATCAATACCTATGCTTAAACATTTCGCATAAATATTTGGAAAGTGTTGCATCAACTCAGCTTTTGAAACGTGTGTAATATCTAAGTAAACAAAATCATCACCAGATTTTTTCATTTCTGAATCAATCGCTCTTGCAACTATATCTCTTGGTGCTAATGATGCTCTTGCATCATAACTCTCCATAAACGATTCGCCTTTTTTGTTTCTTAATACCGCACCATGTCCGCGTACTGCTTCTGAAATTAAAAAACTTGGGTACTCACCAGGGTGATACAATGCTGTAGGGTGAAATTGTATAAACTCCATATTTCTAACTTTACCCTTAGCTCTGTATACCATTGCTACACCATCGCCGGTTGCGATCGTCGGATTGGTAGTTGTACTATATATATGTCCGGCACCTCCCGATGCCATTACGGTAACCTTCGATAATATTTTTTCAACCTCAGCAGTATGTGTGTTAAATGCATATATGCCAAAGCAGCTAACATCCTTAGAAGCCTTATTAATTTCTTTACCTAAATGGTGCTCAGTAATTAAGTCTACTGCGAAATAATGGGTGAGTATTTCAATATTCGGATGTTTATGAATTTGATCTAATAACACTTTTTCAATTTCGAATCCGGTTATGTCTTTGAAGTGCAATACTCTATGCTCTGAATGTCCGCCTTCTTTCGCTAAATGATATTCGCCTTTTATGTTTTTATCAAACTGAGTACCGTAGGTTACAATTTCTGCGATGCGATCTGGACCTTCCTTTACAACGAGCTCTACTATATTCGGATCACACAAACCATCACCCGCAATTAATGTATCTTGAATGTGTTTTTCATAGCTATCTTCTTTGTCAATAACCACAGCCACACCACCTTGCGCATATTTTGTATTTGATTCATCTTCATTTGACTTGGTAACAATTAACACCTTACCCTTACTTGCAGCTTTTAATGCAAAACTTAATCCCGCTATACCAGAGCCTATTACTAAAAAATCTACTTGCCTCATGATGCTTTTATTAATGAAACCATATTATAAATCTTTTGTTCTTTAATAAATATGTTAACAACGTTGATTTTGTGTTAAGATGTTGTAAAGAAGTTATGGATAAATAAATACAAGTATCAAATTTAAGAACTTGTTAGTTATTTCTCCTCTAAATTAATTCTTGTATTAACATTTAATTAACAATTTGTGAGCACAGTCATTATTAACTGAACTACAATTCACATAATTTTGATAAAAATATAGAATACAGAAAATCACGTATTTATCATTAATTTTATGTTAAGAACTTGTTTGTAATTTTTTAAAAGTAAATAAGTGTTGATAAGAAGCGGGGTAATTAACTTATTCCACACCCTAATCATCATCTTCAAAATTTTTTTAAAATTAAATTATGATTATAATAAGACGTGAATAATTTTCAAATTTGGATTCCAAAAAAAAATTAAATGGATAGTTTAACCGAAAAAGGTTTTTTAGATATACCTGTTGATCCTAGTTTAGATCTATTTTTAGAAATAGAAAAATTAAAAAAAGAAAAGAACGCAGTTATATTAGCACATTATTATCAAGATTCTGATATACAAGATATAGCAGATTATATTGGTGATAGTTTAGGTCTATCACAAGAAGCAGCTAAAACAAATGCTGATATAATATTATTTGCAGGTGTTCATTTCATGGCTGAAACTGCTAAGATTTTATCACCCAATAAAAAAGTAATTCTACCAGATTTAAAAGCTGGTTGTTCTTTAGCTGATACTTGTCCGCCTGATTTATTCGCTAAGTTCAAAGCAAAATATCCAGATCATATAGTTATTACATATGTTAATTGTTCTGCAGGTATTAAAGCTTTAAGTGATATTGTTTGTACATCTAGTAATGCTGTACAAATTGTAGAGAGTTTACCAAAAGATCAAAAAATAATTTTTGCACCTGATAAAAATTTAGGAGCATATATTATTAAGAAGACTGGTAGAGATATGGTTTTGTGGGATGGTGCATGTATGGTTCATGAAATATTTTCTAGAGAAAAAATTATCAAATTAAAAGAAAGACACCCGGATGCAAAACTAATTGCACATCCAGAATGTGAAGAAACAGTTTTAGAATTAGCAGATTTTATTGGTTCAACAACAGCTCTTTTAAATTACACCAAGAAATCTAATTCTAAATCATTTATTGTTGCAACAGAATCTGGTATATTACATCAAATGATTTTATCATCACCAGATAAAGAATTTATACCTGCACCACCTAATAACAATTGTGCTTGTAATGATTGTCCGCATATGAAATTAAATACTTTAGAAAAAGTATATAATTGTTTAAAATATGAATCACCTGAAGTATTATTATCAGATGAACTTATTAAAAAAGCAAAATCACCAATTATTAAAATGTTAGATATTTCAGCTAAACTAGGATTATAATTATGGCATTAATATTACCTGTAAATAATGTACTTCCACAAATACCTGACAATTGTTTTATTGCAGAAAATTCAACAATTGTAGGTGATGTAAAATTTGGAAATAATTGTAGTGTATGGTTTAATGCTATAATTAGGGGTGACGTGCATAGTATTGAAATTGGTGATAGAACTAATATTCAAGATGGTGCTGTAATACATTGTACTTATCAAAAAGCTAAGACTGTAATTGGTAATGATGTATCAATCGGACATCGTGCAATTGTACATGGTTGTACTGTTCATGATCATGTATTAATTGGTATGGGTGCAATCGTAATGGATCATGCTGTTATAAATGAATATTGTATTATAGCTGCAGGTTCTATTATATTAGAAAATACAGTTTGTGAATCAGGATATATTTATGCAGGTTCACCTGCTAAAAAAATTAAAGCAATTTCAGAAGATCAAAAAAAGTTGTTAGATAAACTACCTAATAATTATATAATGTATTCTGATTGGTTTAAAGGTTAATTTCTAATTCTAATTCCCAATTAGCTCTTACTTTTATATCCTCTTTATAATATTGTACAGGTTCTGGTTGAATATGTTTTAAATAATTTCCGGTATCCCATTTACCATTATTATTTATATCTGATATTATTCTTATTTTATATGTACCAGCATTTAATCTGTTTATTTTAAATTTAGTATTATTGTTTAAATCTATTTTTGAAATAACGATTCCTTTATCATTAAATACTTCTATTATTTTATCTTTTATTTCTCCATTAAATTTTAAATCAACTATACCAAAATCTTCTTCTTTATAGAAATCTATATCTTTTTTTAATTTTTTATTTTTCTGATTTTGGTAATCTATAATTGAGCTATCTTTTAAAATTATAGTATATCTTTTATTTGTATTAAAATCATATTTTATCTCTACTTGATTTAATTTAATGTTTAGCAAATATTCTATTCTATTACTGTCTTCAAATAATAAAATAGAATCTCTTAATATGTTTTTTATTTTACTATTAGTATATATAATTAATTTATCAGTATCATTTTTAGAATTTATTTCTACATTAAAATTTTTTGGTTTTAAATTTTTTGGAAATTTATATTTTAATGTATCAATCTCTTTATCATCTAAACTTATTATTAATTCAGTTGAATCTATTTTTTCTTTGTAATATATATTTATTGAATCTTTAGTTTTATTATAAACTATTGTATCTATTCTATTGTCAGTTTTTAAAAATTTATAATTAGCAAATTGTTTATTTATAATTAAATCAATTTTTTGATATTCTATTTTTTTATCTAGTAATTTTGTTGTCGTTGGTATTTCTTTAAATTCTTTTAAAATATTTAAGTCTGTATTTCTTTTTAAGTTTATAATGGTATCAATAAATGATATTTTCTCATCCTGACTATCGTATATTTTATTATTATTTTCTTCATTAAGTGAAATTAATTTATATCTATTTTCTTTTAAATTCGTGAAAATAAAATTACCATCAGCATCTGTCTTTGTTGTATAAATTGGTTTTGATTTATATATAATTGAATCATTAGTAACATCCGTATACAAACATATTAATGCTTCTTTAATTGCATCTGTTTTATATGCGTCGATTAATCTACCAGATATATTTAATGAATCTATTTCATTACCTGTTGAAAAAATAAACTTAAATTCTTTATTAATATTCGATTCGGTGTAGTCACTTATTGAATTACCGAAGTTGATTATGTAAGTTGTGTTTGGTAATAAATCATCTTTAAATTCGACTATTATTTTTTTACCAGATTTTTTTACATCAGTTTCGATGTTACCCGGACTAACGATCAATTGGTTCTGTATATCTTTTAATACTATGTATTCATTAAACTCTATTTCAATTTTTTTACCATTAAAATTTTTAGAAAAATTAACAGGGTAAGATCTTACTAATTTCGGATGAGATATATCTTTTTGTCCTCCAGTTGGTGCAAGCATATTGGCACATGATTGCAACAATAGAAATATTACAATTAAAAAAGCATTGAATTTTATTGATTTTTTATTTAAGGCTATTTTTAGCCCATTAGAGAGTTTCTGCATCAATTTTAAGCAATAGTATTAAAATTATTTTTTAATTGATTTAAAGTAATATTTATAATATTAATTAATTTATTGTAAATCAATTAGTTAGCTAAATGTACCATTAATACACTTACATCCGCTGGTGAAACTCCAGAAATTCTAGAAGCTTGTCCGAGCGTTAGTGGTTTTATCTTCATTAATTTTTCACGAGCTTCTTTTGAAATAGAAACTAGGTTATTATAATTAAAATCTGGATTGATAATTTTATCATCTAATTTTTTTAATTTCTCAACCATTTCTTTTTCCTTATTCAAATAGCTTTCATATTTAATATTAATCTCAGCTTGCTCAATAATTTCTTTTTCTAAATTTTGACAAAGATTTCTAAGTCCTTCGTCAGCTTTAATTAAATCATTTAGTTCTACCTGAGGTCTCAATAATATAGATATCATTTTTACGCTATGCGGTATATCATTACTACCTTTTTCATTTAGTATTTGATTTATACTACCTGGTTCAATACTTTTTTCTTTTAAGTATTGCATGATTTCATTAGTATATTTTAATTTTTCATTTACTTTATTCAAGCGATCATCAGAAGCTAATCCGATTTCATTTGATAATTTAGTTAATCTTATATCGGCATTATCTTGTCTCAATAATAACCTATGTTCTGCTCTTGAAGTAAACATTCTATAAGGTTCTTCTGTGCCTTTAGTAACTAGGTCGTCAATTAATACACCTATATATGATTCTGATCTTTTCATAATCAGAGGATTTTTCTCATTGATTTTTAAGTGAGCATTTATACCTGCAATGAAACCTTGAGAAGCTGCTTCCTCATATCCAGTCGTTCCATTAATTTGTCCGGCGAAATACAAATTCTCAATCAGTTTAGTTTCTAAAGTTAGGCCCAATTGTGTAGGTGGGAAATAATCATATTCTATAGCATAGCCTGGTCTAAACATCTTCGCATTTTCAAATCCAGGTATTAATCTTAGTGCCTTGTATTGTACATCCTCAGGTAAAGAAGTTGAGAAACCGTTTACATATATTTCAACCGTATTCCATCCTTCAGGTTCTACGAATATTTGATGTCTTGTTCTTTCTGCGAACCTGTTTATTTTATCCTCTATCGACGGACAGTATCTTGGTCCGAGTCCTTGAATTCTTCCCGTAAACATCGGCGACTTTTCAAAACCTTCCTTTAAAGTTTCATGTACCGCTTCATTAGTATAAGTAATATAGCAGCTTCTTTGATCTTGGGGTAATTCAATATCTAAATAAGAGAACCTACCTCTATCTTCATCACCTTTTTGTTCTTCCATTTTAGAATAGTCAAGTGACCTTCTATCAACTCTTGGTGGTGTACCTGTCTTCATTCTACCAGCCTCAAATCCGAGTTCAACTAACTTTTCAGTAATTC
>JACCEA010063632.1_pt1 | contig 19064 bp, 13 predicted proteins | sample 7449851 | NCBI WGS metagenome assembly JACCEA01 (sample SAMN15323453, study PRJNA562643) | freshwater metagenome | isolation source: river surface water | place: USA:Blue River Watershed | collected 2017-08-18
AGGGAACGGACAGTCATGGCGAAAGGGGAGGAAACCAAGGTGGGCAGCCGCGGCGGACCGCGAATTCGGGAGGGGGTGCCCGAACTGTCGGGCCGGAGACGCCAAAGTCCAGCCGCCCGTTGCAAAGTGGTGGTAAATACTCACCGCTCGCCGAGCGAGCGCCTCGGGTGCAGGCGCTTAGAAAAAACGCGGGCGGACCGAGGACGGAGCGCGACGGGAAGAAAGGCCGGTGTTTACCCGGCGCCCGCCCTCCCGCGCCACGCCCCCGGAACGGCCGCAACTCAATGCGCACCACCGGCCACGACCGACGTAAATGGCTGGCCCAGCGAAGCCAACAAGGCGCGGAACCAGGGCAGGTTCACCTCGAACGGCTTGCCGCCCTTGATGCGGGGGAACTCGATGGCGCGCAGGACGTCGCCGCGCTCCTCGTCCTGGCCGATCACTCCGCTCTCGCGCCGCAGGGCGCACTCGACGGCATGGAAGGCGCACTGCTGGATGAGGGCGAGGTCGGCGGCGTTGGCCGCGGCGGCGCGGGCGAAATAGCCGCTCTTCTGCACCAGCACTTTCTCGGCGCCGAGCATCTTGGCGAACTGGTCGCCGAACCACTTGCCGGGGTTGACGGCGTCGAGTTTGACGTGGCCGAACGCATCGCGCGGGACCTCGAGGCCCTTGGCCTGCATCTCGGCGACGATGCTCTCGACGCCGGCGCCTTCGCTGATGAAGAGGTTGACGTTGCCGACGGTGTCCATGACGGCGCGGAGGCGTTTCGCCTCTTCGGCGACATCGAGGGCCAGCTCGGGCACATAGACGCCGTGCACCGAGAGCCGCTCGCGGCTGAGGCCCAGCCCGGGGGCGAGGACCGCGCGGTCGAGGTTGGCCTGATACTCCTGCGCGGTGGCCGCCGTGAGCCAGCCGCAGTTGCGGCCCATCACCTCATGGATGATGAGCATGCGGGGATTGGCGCTGTGCTCGGCGACGACCTGCTGGAAGAAACGCGCGCCCTGCTCGGCGGCCGTCCAGGCTCCGAGGCTCTGCCGGATGGGCACGACGTCGTTGTCGATCGTCTTGGGCAAGCCGATGACGGTGAGCGTGTAATTATTGGTGGCGAGGTAGGCGGCGAGGTCCGCGGCGGTCGTGTTGGTGTCGTCGCCGCCGATGGTGTGCAGCACGTCGACGCCGTCGCGCACGAGTTGCTCGGCGGCGACCTGGAGGGGATTCTGGCCTTCGCGGATGAGACCGCGCTTCAGGCAGTCCTTGACGTTGGTGAGTTTGACGCGGCTGTTGCCGATCGGGCTGCCGCCGTGGAGCCGGAGGACGGGGGCGGAGGCGCGCTCGCCGGGGCCGACGACGATTTTGTCGCCGAGGAGGAGTCCCTTGTAGCCGCCGCGGTAGCAGATGAGGTCGATCTCCGGCGCAATGGCGGAGTAGCGCTCGATCAAATAGGCGATCGAAGCGCTGAGACAGGGGGCGAGGCCGCCGGCAGTGAGAATCGCTACCTTTTTGGGACGCATAGTGGCGGGAGCAAAGCAACGGGCCTGCCACCGCCGCAAGCGTCGAAGCGGCGCGGCGATCGGCGGGGCGCGCCATGCCCGGGTTCGGGCCCGGCCGGAGCAACCGCAACGGGACGGCGCCGCTCGCCCGGCACCGCCACGGCCCCGGCCCGCCACCCGGAGGTCCGCGCAGGCGCGATGCCCGCGACTTTCGCGCAACCGCGGCATGGACATCGCGTCTTCGCCTTGGTTGAACCCGCCCATGCTTTCCCGCCTCCTCGCGATGTGCGTCGCCCTCGCCCTGACGGGCACCGCTTTCGGCCAGGCACAGGCGCCTTATTTTATCACCCAACCCGAAGGCGTCTCCACGCAGGTCGGCGCCACGGTCACCTTGTCCGCCGTCATCGGCGGGGACGGGCCGTTCACCTACCAATGGCGCAGGGACAATGTGCCCATCGCGGGCGCCACGGCCGCGTCCTATACGTTCACCGCCCGGGTGGCCGAATCGAACGGTCTTTTCCCGGACGCCGGCGTCTACGTGCTCTACGTCACCAATTCGACCCCGACGACCACCCAATCCCAGCCCGCCGGCATCTACGTCTCCAAGCGCCCGCAATCGATCACCTTTGACCTGCCGTCCGCCGTGATCGCATCGGGCAGCGGCGTCCGGCTGAGCGCCACCGCTTCGTCGGGTTTGACGGTCGCCTTCACCCTCGTGTCCGGCGCCGCGACCGTCAGCGGCGGCGTCCTGACGGGGTCCGGCGACGTCGTGGTGCGCGCCAGCCAGGCCGGCAACGCCACGTTCGCCGCCGCGGACTCCGTCTCGCGCACAATCACGTTCGTCACCGGTGCGCTGTCGCCGTTTCTCACCAGCCCGCCGACCGATGTCACCGCCAACGCCGGCACCAGCGTCACGCTGCGCACCGCCGCGGTCGGCACGCCGACTCCGGCGCTCCAGTGGCAAAAGGACGGGGTCGCCCTTCCCGGGGCGACGACCAACGCGCTCACGCTGTCCAACCTCACCCTCGCCGACACGGCCCGCTACTCCGTCACCGCCACCAACCTCCTCGGCACCGTCTCCGCCTCGGCGCAGGTCACCGTGCGCGCGGCGCCGGTTTTCACCGCCGTCCCCGCGGCCACCACGGTCGCCGCCGGCGACCCGGTCACCCTCAGCGCCGGCGTCACCGGATTTCCCGCGCCGACGTTCCAATGGCGGAAAAACGGCACGGCCATCGCCGGCGCCACCCGCGACTCGCTCACGATCGCGGCCGCGACCTCGGCCGATGCCGGCAGCTTCGATGTCGTGGCCACGAATCTCCTCGGCGCCGTCACCAGTCCCGCCGCCGCTCTCACCGTCACGACCCGCAACTTCACCGGCACCTACGTCGGCCGCTTCGCCGGAGCCCAAGGCCAGGTCGCCCTGCTCGTCCGTGCCGACCGCACCGCCGTATTTCTCGGCTACCTGCCGGCCGTCGATCGCGGTCCCGCCGCCACGACCCTCGCCACCACCGCGCTGGCGGCGCCGGCCTTCGCCGTCGGGCTCAACGGCGCGTTCAGCGTGCGGGTGCCGACCCTCGATTCCGCCGCGCCGACCGTTACCCTCCGCGGCACCGTCGACGACGTCACCCGCACCGTCACCGGCACGATCGAAGGGCTCGCGGCGACGTTCGAGGCCGCGCGGGTTTCCGAACCGGCCAGCCCGGTCGCCGTCGCCGGGTTCTACAGCCTCGCCGTCGTCGGCAGCGCCACCGGCCGCGGCTACGCCCTCGTGGCTCCGGACGGACAGACCCTCGTCATCACCGCCGGCGGCAACACCCCCGACGGCGCCACCGGCACGGTCGCCGACGGCCGCCTGAACGCCACCACGGGTGCCGGCGCGACCGTCGAACTGACGTTCGCCAACAACACCGTCCGCGGCACCGCCCGCACCGCCGCCGGCGCCACCGGCACCCTCCTCGGCGCGGGCGACGGCCTCGCCGGCGTCGAACACCTCGTCAACCTCTCCGTCCGCAGCGTCACGGCCCCCGCCGCGCCGCTCATCACGGGTTTCGTCATCAGCGGCACCGTCAACAAACAGGTCCTCATCCGCGCCGCCGGCCCCGCCCTGGCCCGGGCGCCGTTCAACGTCCCCGGCGCCCTCGCCGACCCCACGCTCCAGCTCTTCCGCGGCTCCGCCGTCGTCGCCCAGAACAACGACTGGGGCACGCCCCAGAACGGAGTCGCCGCGATCACCGCCGCGACGAACGCCGCCGGCGCGTTTCCGTTCCAGAACGGCAGCGCCGACTCGGCCATCCTCACCACCCTGCAACCCGGCGCCTACACCGTCCAGGTCGGGGGCGGCACCGGCATCGTCCTCGCCGAGGTCTACGAGGTCAGAGCCGCCAACGAGGCCTTCGGCGCGCGCCGCCTCGTCAACCTCTCCGCCCGCGGCCTCGTGGCCCCCGACCAGCCGCAGATCGCCGGCTTCGTCGTCGGCGGCACCGCGCCGCAGCGCGTGCTCATCCGCGGCATCGGTCCCGCCCTCGCGGCCGCGCCGTTCAACGTCGCCGGCACGCTCGCGAATCCCCGGCTCACGCTCTTCCGCGGCACCACCGCCATCCGGACCAACGACGACTGGTTCCGCGACCCCGAAGCCGCCGCGATCCGCGACGCCGCGCTGCGGGCGGGCGCTTTCACGCTCGGCGCCACCAGCCTCGACGCCGCTTTGCTCGTCTACCTCGAACCCGGCACCTACACCGCGCAGGTTTCCGGCCCGGCCAACGCCAACGCCGCCAACGGCACCGGCATCGCCCTCGTCGAGGTCTACGAAGTCGCTCCCTGACCGACGCCGCTCCCTCCCGCCGCCCATGCCCCGCGCGCCCGCCGCCTCCCGCCTCGCCAAACGCGACTACGAGGCGCGTCTCCCGGCCGTGCGCGAGGCGCTGATCCAGCTGCAGGTCTCCCTGCAGACCGCACCGTTCCCCGTCCTCCTCGTCGTGGCCGGCGACGACGCCTCCGGCCGCGGCGATGTCGTCAACATCCTCAACGGCTGGCTCGACCCCCGCGGCGTCGAGACCTTCGCCTTCCCCGAACCGACCGACGAGGAGCGCGAGCGCCCCCTCATGTGGCGCTACTGGCGCTCCCTCCCGCCGCGCGGCCGCATGGCCGTCTACGTCGGCGGCTGGCACGCCGACGCCCTCGCCGAGAATCCCCGCAGCCGGCGCGAACTCCGCGCCTTCGACGAGACCCTCGGCCACCTCGCCCGCTTCGAGGACCTGCTCGCCGCCGACGGCGCCCTCATCGTCAAGGTCTGGCTCCGCCTCTCCCGGAACGACCAGCGCAACCGCCTCCGCGAGTTCGAGGCCGACCCCGACACCGCGTGGCGCGCCACCGAGGAGGACTGGGAAAACCACCGCGACTACGCCCACCGCTCCCGCCTCGGCGAACGTATCCGCCGCGCCACCCACCATCCGCAGGCCCCGTGGCACGTGATCGACGCGGCCGACCCCCGCGCCCGCAACCTCGCCGTCGCCGACCTGCTTCTCGCCCGCTTCCACACTCACCTCCGCACCCGGCGCCGCGTCCCCGATGCCGCCCGTCCCCGCGCCGCCGCCCCGCTCCGCCCCGCCGGCCTCCGCCGCCTCCACTCCCTCGTCCTCGACCAGCCGCTGTCCGAGGAAGCCTACGAGGCGAAACGCGACAAGTGGCTCGGCCGCCTCAACCGCGCCGTCCGCGAGGCGGCCGCCCTCGGCCGCTCCATCGTCTGGGTCTTCGAGGGCTGGGACGCCGCCGGCAAGGGCGGCGCCATCCGCCGCCTCACCAGCGCGATCGACGCCCGCGACTACCGCGTGATTCCCGTCGCCAAACCCACCGACGAGGAAAAGTCCCACCACTACCTCTGGCGTTTCTGGCGCCACATCCCGCGCGCCGGCCGCGTCACGATCTACGACCGCTCCTGGTATGGGCGGGTGCTCGTCGAGCGTCTCGAGGGCTTCTGCACCGACGCCGAGTGGCGCCGCGCCTACGCCGAACTCAACGATTTCGAGGCGCAGCTGGCCGACCACGGCATCATTGTATTGAAATTCTGGTTGCACCTCTCGCCCGCCGAGCAGCTCCGCCGCTTCCGCCACCGCGAGGACACGCCCTACAAGCGCCACAAGATCAACGCCGAGGACTGGCGCAACCGCCGCAAGTGGGCCGGCTACGAGATCGCCGTCGGCGACATGCTCGCCCTCACCGACCGGCCCGCCGCGCCCTGGCACCTGATTCCCGCGGACAACAAACGCTTCGCCCGTCTCGAGATCCTGAAGTCGTCCTGCAAGCGGATCGCCGAGGTGCTCGAAGGCTGACGCACCGGCGGCCTAGATGGGCGCCGCCGGGATACCGCCGAGGTCCGGTTCGCCCGGCAGGCCGAACGGCGCCGCGTTGACCGTCGCGAGCGCGAGACGCCCGTCCCGCACGTCGAGCCGCGGCCAGCCCGCCGCCGCCGGCACATAGAGTCCCGGATGGTGCGCGAGCGCGTAGGCCTGCACCCCCGGCGGAAACTGCGCCAGTCCCGCGAAGTAGTGGTGGCCGTTGCGCTCCACGCTCGCGATGCCCAGCGCGGCCTGCGCGGCCAGATCCTGGGCCAGCGAGATCGGCCCGACGTTGCCGAGATCCTCGCCGCTCATCACCGCCGGTTTGCCCGCCGCGCGCCGCTGCGCCAGCAGGCCCGCGCTGACGACGCTCTTGAAGATGCCCTTGCAGTTCTTGTGGCTCGTGCCGGCGTAGCCGAGCGCCAGCGCCGCCGGCAGGCTTTCCGTCTCCGCGTCGCTCTCGTCGATGATCACCGGCGGCCGCTCCGGCCAGGCCTGCGCCAGGGCGCCGATCGCGGGCGCGAGGGCCACGCCGCGGTGCCAGGGCTGCTCGAGGTAGAGCAGCCTGGACCAAAACGCCTCCAACCCCGGCGTCGCCCGCAGCCCGCGGAAATAATCGGCGAACGCCGCCACCTCCCGGAAGCTCTCGTTGCCGTCGAGCGAGAAGGCGTAGTCGTCCCCGCATCCGGCCGCGATCGTGCGCGCCATCCGCTCGAGCCGGTCCCGGTCGCGCGCCGCCTCGCCGTTGATCTTGATCTTGAAATGCCGCAGCCCTCCCGCGCGGATGCACTCCTCCAGGGTCTGCGGCAACCCGTCGTGCACTCGGTCCTCCGCCGCGAGGTCGCCCGCCGTGATCGGGTCGGACAAGCCCACCGTGTGCCGCGCGAACACCGTCGCGGGCGGCTGCGCCGGCAGGAAATCGCGGGGCATCGCGCCGCGCAGCTCCGGCCGCATCGCCCCGAGGTCGATGCCGAAGATGTTTTCGCGCAGCGCCCCGGCCAGCGTCGCGCCGCGCGTCCGGCAGACCGCGTGGATCAGCGCGCGCTCCACGAACGTGGTGCCGAAATTCGTCAGCAGCGGCGGCAGTTGCTCCGACGCCCCCCACGCCGCCTGCGCCGCGTGCAGCTCCCGCCAGAACGCGAACGGCGTCGCCGCGCGCACGTCGCGCGCATGCCGCACCGCCGCCCGCACCACCGCCAGCATCTCGTCGATCTCCGCCGCCGGCAGCCGCGCCGGATCTTTGGTGAACCACTTCGGCGGCAGCAGATCCGCCGCCACCCCGGTCGCCGCCCGGCCGCCGAGATCGAAGGTCAGCCGCAGGATCAGCTGCGGCACGTCCGTCATCGTCGCGATGCCGTAGCGGAACGGCATGCGCGCGCGCAGCTGCAGGCGGAAGGCTTCGGCGTGGCGCAGCGTGATCATGGACATCGGGGTCGGGCCGCGCTCAGCCGAGCGGCGCGAACATCGCTTCGTAATGCGGCACGGGATCGAAGATCCCGCCGCTGCGCGCGTAGTAATCGGCATCGAGCTCGAAGACCCCGCGCTGCGTGCGCGCCCAGGGCGCGTCCGGCGCCGGGTGATACGACCGCATGCGCTCCCAGTGCCGGTAGTTCTGGTGCCCGTTGGTCTCGACCAGACCGAGGCCGAGGCCGGGAAACGGCGCCAGCCGGGCCGCGACCGCCTTGTTCCACTCCACCAGGAGCGGATTCACCGTGAGGTCGGCGCAGAAGCACGGCACGCCGCGCTCGTGCGCCAGCCGCGCGATCTTCAGCGACATGCTGAAGGTCTTCGCGATCGGCTTCAGCGCGATCGCCGTGTAGCCCATCTGGATACGCTTCAGCGCGTCCGCGTCCGTGTGCGCGCTCTCGTCCGCCGCCACCCGCGCCGAGATGTCGCGGATGTCGACCTCCAGCTCCTCCGGAAAGGGCTCCTCCACGAGCGCGATCTGGTCGAAAGCCCCGATCGCCCGCGCGTGGTCGAGCAGGCGCTGCAGCGCGTCCTTGCTCTCGTAGCGGCCGTTGGCGTCGAGGTAATAGGGCAGCTTGCCGCTCGCCGTGTAGGGCGTGCGGGTCTGGCCGATCGCGGCGTGGATCGCGCTCAGCCGCGCCTTGTCCTTCTCGAGCATCTCGGCCTGCGTGCCGGGCTGCCCGATTTTGATCTTCATGAAAAAGTAGCCGGCCTCGACCGCCGCCTGCAGTTCGGCGATCGGCACCGCGTAGGCCATCAGCGGGATACTCGCCACCCGCGCATGCCGCGCCGCCAGCGCCGGCCGGTAGACCGCGGGGATCAGGTCGTCGAACGTCGTGATCCCGCGCTCCGCCGCATACAGCTGCCACGCCGCGAAATCGACGCCCACGAGCGCATTGAGCGCAAAGGTCTCCCGCAGCCCCGGGTGCTCCGTGATCTTTTTCGCGTAGGCATAGACCTCGTGGCGGATTTCCTCCAGCAGCGCCACCGGATCCGTGAAACTCCGGCCCTTGAGCAGCTGCGCCGCGTGCTCGGTCACCGCATACATCAGCGCGTTGCCGCCGCTCTCGCTGTGGCCGGCGAAGACATGCGCGTCGCTCCACAGCACGCCCTGCGTGCCGAGCCCCAGGCCCGCCCGCCCCGCCGCGCTCTCGATGCGCACGGCGCTCTGCCAGATCTCGCTTTGGTAGCCGCCCTTGAAACCGAAGGGCCGCACCAGCGGCTCGCGCTCGAAGTTGGAACCGACTCTGGCGATGGTGATGGGGGACGGGGCGCTCATGATCGGAATACGGAGTTGTGACCGAGAATTGCGAAACGCCAAAGCTCCAAACGCGAAAATTCCGTCATCCGCCCGCCGTGCCGTCGTCGGACCCGCGCCGCCCGCAGCCGCCCGATCGCGGCGGGCAGCGCGCGGCCCGTCACCAGCCCGCCCGGCCCGGACGCAATTTCTCCGCCGGGCCGGCGCCGCCCGCTCACGCCAGCTTCGCCTTCGCGAGCTGCGCCTTGAGGAAGTCGACGTCCTTTTTCATCAGCGCCTTCATCTGCGCGGCGCGGTCGGCCGCACTCAGCGTGGCCGGCGGCCGCTCGAACGGCGGATACTCCAGGTGCAGCGAGATCGGGCCGCCGAGGTTGAGTTCCTTGGCCGTCTTGAAATACGCGTCGAAGGGCACGATGCCCTCCCCGAGCGCCACGTTGTCGATGGTGCCCTTGCCCGGCGCCTGCTGCCACTTGAAGTCCTTGATGTCGGTGCAGCGGATCCACGGCGCCAGCAGGCGCAGCGGCAGCGTCCACGACTGCGCGCCCTCGACGATCGCGTGCCGGATGTCGTATTGCACGCCGAGCCAGCGCGGGTCGATGTCCCGCAGCAGCAAGTGCAGGTCCCAGATCGCGCTGCCGATGCGGGCGCCGGCATGGTTCTGGATCGCCCCGTGGATGCCCAGGCTCTGGTTCAGCGCCGCCAGCTCCCGCAGGTCGGGCCGCAGCTTCTCGATCGTCCCCTCGACGCCGAGCTTCAGATCGTAGTTCCAGTTGCCCAGCCGGTAGAACTTCACCCCGTGCTTCGCCGCCGCCTTGAGCACCGCCTCGGTGTGCGGCTCCTTCACGCTCTTGATGTCGGTCGTGATCATCTCGACCTTGAGGCCGGCCTTGTGCGCCGCCTCGACCGCCCGCGGCAGCTCGTCGTTCACCTTGGCCGGCAGCACGTGCGACTGCGGCACGCGCACCGTGTAGTCGATGCCGCCCGCGCCGCTCTCGGCGATGATCTTCGCCGTCTCCGCGTGCGACAGCGTGTGCAGCGGCTTTGAGAAAATATGGATCACGCTCGGGCCGGACGGTTTCGCGGAGGTCGCGGCGGCGCGGGCCGGGGCGGCGGTGCCGAGGCCGGCGAGCGGCAGCGCGGCGCCCGCGGCGGCGAGACGGCCGACGAAATCGCGGCGGGTGCAGGAGGCGGAGGGGGAGGCGGTGGTCATGGGGATGGGGGAGCGGCGGGGGGGGAGAGCTGAGGCGAACCGGCGGCGGCGATCAACCTTTGCCGCCGCGCAGCACGACGACGTTGTCCACGCCCTTCGTTTCGAACTCCCGCCAGTAGCCGTCCTCGAGCGCCGCGAGCCGGTCTTCTTCCTCTTCGCTCAGCTCGTCGCTGAGTTTGGTCGGGCCGAGTTCGCCGCGCAGGTCGCGCTCCGCGAGCCGGCTCACGAGTTCGCCCCAGAAGACATCCTCGTTGTAGCGGTCGAGTTTCTCCCCCGCGGGTCCGTCGGTGAGCTTTTCGTTGGGAAACAGCTGGCCGTTCACGTCCGCCTCCACCAGGTCCGCGCAGCCGAACAGCTCCGCCAGGCCGAACACCTTCTGCGCCACGTCGGCGTAGCGCTCCGGCATCGTCGCCGGATCCTCCGGGCGCGCCCCCGCGACCCACAGGCCGAGGTGCGCGAGTTCCAGCAGCCGCTGGTATTCTTTCTGCGTGAACGAAACCTTCATGGCGCGAAAAGGAGCGCTCCGCCGCCCCCGCGCAAGGGCGGAGTGCGGCAACCCGTCTCCCGCGCCCCGCCGCCCGCACGATTGACCCCCCGGGGCGAACGCCGTCTGCTCCGCCACCGCATGAGCCTTCCCGCCGCTCCCGCCGCCGCCACCCCGCCGCCGGCCCGCCTTGTCTCGCTCGATGCCCTGCGCGGCTTCGACATGTTCTGGATCCTCGGCGCCGACGCCCTCGTGCACGCCCTCGCGAAGGTCTGCGACGTGGCGCCGCTCCGCGTGCTCGCCGGCCAGATCGAGCACAAGGCCTGGGCCGGCTTCGCGTTCTACGACCTCATCTTCCCGCTCTTCGTGTTCATGGCGGGGGTTTCCGTCGTGTTTTCCCTCAACCGTCTGATCGAGACCCACGGCCGCGCCGCCGCCGTGAAACGCGTGCTCTGGCGCGGCGGACTCCTTTTCGCGCTGGGCCTGTTCTACGCCGGCGGCTTCCAGACCAAGTGGCCCGATATCCGCGTGCTCGGCGTGCTCCAGCGCATCGCCCTCGCCTACACCGCCGCCGGACTCCTTTTCTGCTTCTTCCGCCCCCGGGCGCTCGCGGCCATCGGGGCTTCGATTCTGGTCGGCTACTGGGCGTTGCTCACGTTCGTGCCGATCCGCGACGTGCAGATGGAACGCGCCGCCGTGCCCGCCCGTCTCGGCGTCGAAAAGCCCACGCCCGCGCAGGCCCGCGCCCTCTTCGACTCCGTGACCACCACCCGCACCGGCGGCTACGACCCCGGCCGCAACCTCAGCGACCACCTCGATTTCCAATATCTGCCCGGCCGCAAATACGACCTCTACTACGATCCCGAGGGCCTGCTCAGCACGCTCCCCGCCGTCGTTTCCTGCCTGCTCGGCGTCTTCGCCGGCCTGCTCGTGCGCCGCACCGACTGGGACGAACTCAAAAAAGTCCGCACCCTGGCCGTCGCCGGCGCCGTGATGGTCGCGCTCGGCTTTCTCTGGGGCCTGCAATTCCCCGTCGTGAAGAAGATCTGGACGTCGTCCTTCGTGCTCGTGGCCGGCGGCTACAGCGCGCTGCTGCTCGCGGCGTTCTACTACGCCGTCGACGTCCGCGGCTGGCGCCGCTGGTGCGTGCCCTTCGTCTGGATCGGGATGAACCCGATCACCCTCTACCTCGTCAGCGGCATCGTCGGCTACCGGCGCTTGGCCGCCCGTCTCGCCGGCGGCGACGTCTCCGCCTGGCTCGATGCCGCCGTCGCCCCCGGCTGGGGCAACCTTGGCGTCGCCATCGTCGGCCTGATCCTCATGCTGCTGCTCGCCCGCTTCCTGTTCCAAAAACAGATTTTCCTCCGCGTGTAGTCCGGCTCGACGCCAACCCGCCGCCCGCGCGCCCGCCTCGGTCCGGCCTCTCAACTCTCAACCCTCAGCGCTCAACTCCGCCCCCGCCGGTCCCCATGCTCGCCCGCAAAACCGCCGACCAATGGTTCGCCGACTACGGCGAGAGCCACCGGCATGCCGCCAACGAGCTCATCCACTGGGTCTGCGTGCCGATGATTTTCTTCTCCGTGCTCGGCTTCGCCTGGTCGATCCCCGTGCCCGAGGCGTGGATGGAGCGGGTGCCCTGGTTCAACTGGGCGCTCGTCGCGATCGCCCTCGCCCTCGTCGTCTACGTGCGGCTCTCGCCCGCCCTCGCCGCCGGCATGTTTTTCGCCATGGCCCTGTGCTACACCGGACTCGCCTTCCTCGAGCTGACCGTCCCGGTCGCCGTGTGGAAAATCTGCGCCGCGGCCTTCGTCGTCGCTTGGATCGGCCAGTTCGTCGGCCACAAAATCGAGGGCAAGAAACCTTCTTTTTTCAAAGACGTGGTCTTCCTGCTGATCGGCCCCGCCTGGCTGCTGAGCTTCATCTACAAGCGTCTCGGCCAGAAATACTGAATCAACCGCGAGCGCGGTCCCGCCGTGCGGACCGCGCCGGCCACGCCCGCGGTCGGATCAGTTTTCGTTCAGCGTGAAAACGATCGGCACCTGCAACTGCGTCGCCACCGCCCGCCCGTCCTTCACCCCCGGCTGAAACTGCCAGCGCCGCACTGCGTCGACCGCCGCCGCGCCGAAGTCCTCGTGCGTCATGCGCACCGCCACCGGCTCGACCACCTTGCCCTCCGCATCCACGACGAAATCCACCACCGCCTCCCCCGCGACGCCGTTCTTGCGCAGCTGAAACGGATACCGCGGCCGCGCCTGGAATCGCGGCACGGGCTGCCGGTCGAGGCTCGAGGGCGGCACCACCGGCGCCGTGTAGCCGGTCCGCACCGGCGCGGGCGCCGTGATGATCCGCGCCGCCGCCGCGCGCTCCTGCGCCCCGGGCACCGCCGCTTCGGCCGGAGGCGCCGCCGCCACCCGCGCCATGGCCGCGGCATCATCCAGTGCCTGCTGCCGCGCCACCTCCACCGCGCGCGCTTCGCGCAGCTTCGCCAGCTCGGCCTGCGCGGTCGCCACCGTGCGCTGCGCTTCCGCCAATGCCTCCGCCGCCAGCTCCGCCGGTGCCTTCGCGCTGCCGATTTCAAACGTGTCGCCCGGCTCCGGCCCGCCGGGGATCGCCCCCGCGCGCGTCGCGCCCTTCAACCGCACGACATAGGTGACGTCCACCTTCGACCCGTCGACCAGACGCGTCCGCGCCTCGATCGACTCGAACTGCCCCGTCGCATACAGGGCCCGCAGGCTGCGATCCAGCGCCGCCGCGTCGAACGGCCCGCCGCGCTGCAAAAGCGCCGCCGTCTGCGTCGCCCGCCGCATCTCTGCGGTCGCCGCGTCGCCGGTAATCGCGACTTCGCCGACCACCCACCGGGGTTTCGCGGGCCGGGACGCGGAGGCGTCGTTCCCGGCGGCGCCCGCCGCGACGTCGGTCGTCGGCTCGGTTTTCGGCGCCTGCCCAGCCACGGCGACGACGCGTCCGCTCAGGACCAGCACCGCCGTCGCCGCCACCCGGGTCGCCGCCCTGCCCGGCCGCGCCACCGCGTTCGCGATCCGGTTCACCAGCACCGCAAATCTCAGCTGCGCGATCCACGCCAGCGCCAACCGGGTCCGCGCCGGCAGCCCGCCCGCCGCCACGACCGTCGCTTGCCACCGGTGCGTCAACCAACCGGGCCGCCAAGCGACGCCCGCGGGGTCGAGGGAAAACAGCGTGTTCATGGGAAAACCGCACTCCGCGCCCGGCCCGCGCGCTCGTTTGCCCGCAGTTCCTTCAGCAGCTCCGGCTCGAGCCGCGTCGGTTTGAAATCCTTCGGCGCACTCATCGGGGTTTTGTGTCGTAGCACAACCTACAGGTGCAGTCGCAGCTCAAGCCCAAACATCTCCGCCCTCGCCCTGCGCACCCGTTCCCGTTACGCTGCAAACCGTCTCTCCGTCTCTCCGCCATGAGCCGCGCCTTTGTCCGTGAGTCCGACGTCCCCCAGCTGCCCGAGCTTCCCCCGCTCGCGTCGCCGCTTCCGCCCGGCGCAAAAAACTACCTCACGGCCGCGGGCGCCGCCCGCCTCCGGGGCGAACTCGCCTCCCTCCTCGACACCGCCCGCCCCCGCCTCGCCGCGGCCGCACCGGACGACCTCGACGCCAAACGCGAACTCCAGCAGCTCGACCAGCGCATCCGCTACCTGCAGGCCAGCCTGAGCACCGCCGAGGTCGTCGCCCCGCCCCCGTCCGACGCCTCGAACGTCCGCTTTGGCGCCGCCCTCGTCGTCCGTGAAGCCGACGGCACCGAGGCCGTTTACCGCATCGTCGGCGTCGATGAAGTCGACCCGGCCCGCGGCAACATCAGCTGGCTCTCGCCGCTCGCCCGCGCGTTGCTCAACGCCCGCATCGGCGGCCGTGTCACCCTGCAGACTCCGCGCGGGCCCCGGTCGCTTGAGCTGGTCCGCTTCGCGCCGCCGGAGTGAGTCCTCCCGGCCGCGCTCTCGCTCCCGCCCCCGATCCGCCCTTTCCCATGTCTCCCCTGCCCGCCCGCCCCGCCATCCTTTCCCGGCGCCGCTTCCTCGGCGCCGCCTGCGCCGCCGGCGCCGGCCTCGCCGCCGCCCGTCCGTCGCGCTCCACCGCCGCCACCCCCGCAGCGACCGCCCGCTTCAGCTTCATTCTCCTCGGCGATCTTCACTTCGACGCCCTCGCCCACCACGACATGGCCTGGGTCGAACGCGAAAAACCCAACGACATCGGCCAGATCAAAAACTACAGCCGCATCACCGCCGAGACGACGCCCGCGCTCCTCGCCACGGTCCGGACCGTCATCGCCGACCTCGACCGCGATCCGGCCACCCGCGTCGCGTTCATCCTTCAGGCCGGCGACCTCGTCGAAGGACTGTGCGGCTCCGAGGAACTCGCCGGCCGCCAAAACCGAGAGGCCCTCGCGGCCCTCGCCGCCGCCGGCCTGCGCGTGCCATTTCTTTTTACCAAGGGCAACCACGACATCACCGGCCCCGGCGCTGCGGCCGCCTTCACCTCGGTCTTCCACCCGTTTCTTTCCGCCCAACTCCGCGCGCTCGACCCGGCGGCCCCCGCGCCGGCGCAGGCCTGTTTCACCGCCCGCGTCGGCGGCGATGCCTCCGGCCGCGCCGAGTTCGCGTGTTTCGACGCCTACGACGCCGCCCGCAGTCTCGAGTGGCTCGAGGCGGTCGCGGCCCGCCGCACCGCCGACCACTTGTTCGTCGCCGTGCATCCGCCGGCGGTGCCCTACGGCGCCCGCGCCACCTGGCACGTCTTCGCGGCCGAGCGCGACCGCGCCCGCCGCGAGAAACTGCTCGCCCTGCTCGGCGACCAGCAGGCGATCGTCCTCGGCGGCCACATCCACCGCTTCAACTTCCTCGAGCGCCGCGCCGGCCGCGGCCGCTTCCGCCAGCTTGCGCTGAGCAGCGTCCTGAATTCGCCCGCGCCCGCGCCGAAGGAGGTCCTCGCCGGGCCCGCGGCCTACACCCCCGACCAGGTCGACGTGGAACCGCGCTTTTCCCCGGCCAACGTCGCGGAACGCCGCGCCGTCTACACCGCCGAACGCCCCTTCGTCGACGCCTTCGACTACGCCGACCTGCCCGGTTACGCCGTCATCGTCGTCGACGGTCCCCGCGTGCGCGCCGACCTCTACCGCGGTGCCACGCGCGAACGCTGGAAATCCGTCGCGCTCGCCTAGCCCGGCCGTCCCCGCCTCAGAAGCCGAGCGCCAGTCCCAGCTCGAAGATCCGGTTCCGGCCGAGGCTGAGCCGCTCCCGCGCGTTCGCCGCCACGTCGCGCACCGCGATTTTTTCCCGCACCACGATCCGGTAGCCGGCGTTGATCGTCAGGGTGCCGAAAATCCGCCACTGCAACCCGCCCATGCCCTGGTATCCGAACACCGAGTCCGCCCCCGAGAACTGCGCCACCGGGACATTGGCCCGCGTCACCCCGAGATTCGAAAGGTCCACGCGCGCATACCCGAGACCGGCGCCCAGATAGGGCCCGAGCCCGAAAATCCCCGGCAGGTCCACCAGCAGATTCGCGAACCCCGTCGTCTCCTTCAGCGCGCCCGACACCTTCACCGGCCCGGTCGCGGACGCCCCGTCCTCCGCCCCCGCCCGCAGGTGCTGCAGCTCCGCTTCCAGCCGCAGCAGCGAGAATTTGAAGCCCACCGCCGCCGCGAAGCCGGTGTTGTTTTTCAGCGAGGCCTTGAACGCCGCCGCATTCGCGACCTCCAGGTCGCTCGGCCGGTTGTAGAGTCCGGCAAACTTCACGTAGACGCCGGCCTCGGCCTCCGCCGCACACCCCGCGAGGAAGGCCCAGACCAGCAGACGGATCGCGAGACGGGAAAATCGGTGCATGGCGGATATGGGTTCGGGGCCGGCGGAAGAACGTTCGACCGCCACGGCTCCACCCTACCTGCCGCGACGACAGGGCGCCCGGGACAGCGGGAAAATCCGCCGAGCAAATATCCCGCCTCGTCCCGTCGCACGCCGCCCGCTGCATAAACATGCCGCCACGACCCGGCCCGGTGGCGTCAAACCGCGTTGACCCTCCGCGCGGCCGTTTCCACGGTCAACCCACCCCACCGGAGGCGCCGCCGCCTCCCGTCTCCGTTTCCCAGCTCCCGTCAGCCCCGCGCGCCCGCCCCACGGGGACGCGCCCCACCGCCCCACCATGTCCCGCTCCCACCGTCGCCTCCCGCTTCGCCCGCTGCTGGCCCTCGGCCTCGGCACCGCCGGCACCCTCGCCCCCATCGTCCTCCTCGTCCTCCCCGCTGTCGGTCGCGCCCAGGCCGCCGCCACCGGCACCGTCAACGGCCGCGTCTCCGAAGGCGCCACCGGCCGCTCCCTCCAGGGCGCCGTCGTCCGCATCGTCGGGACCACCGCGACCGACGTCACCGACGCCGACGGCCGCTTCTCGCTCGCCGGCATCCCGGCCGGCACCCGGTCGTTGGAAGTCGAATACGTCGGCCTCGACCTCTTCCGCCAGCCGGTCGCCGTCGCCGCCGGCGCCTCCGCCGTCGTCAACGCCGAGCTCAAGAGCGAGGTGCTCAAGATGCAGGCCTTCGAGGTGGCCGAAGCCGCCCGCGGCCAGGCCCTCGCCATCAACCAGCAGAAGACCGCCCGCGGCATCGTGAACATCGTCTCCGAGGAGGTCTTCGGCGCCATGAACGACGGCAACATCGGCTACGCGCTCCAGCGTCTGCCCGGCCTCACCGTCAACGAGGGCGAGGACGGCGCCCCCGAGGGCGTCAACATCCGCGGCCTCGCCAGCGAGTTCAACGCCTTCCAGCTCGACGGCAACCGCCTCGGCACCCGCGGCTTTTCCACCCGCGACCTGGTCGCCGACGGCATCGCCAACATCGAAGTCATCAAGGCCGCCACGCCCGACAAGGACGGCGACGCCATCGGCGGCATGATCAACGTCGTCTCCCGCTCCGCCTTCCAGCGCGACGGCCGCGAGATCCGCCTCAACGCCTCCATGAACTACCTCGGCCTCGCCGAAAAATGGGGCCACAACCTCCGCGCCACCTACAGCGACCTCTACGGCATCTTCGGCGAAGTGAAGAACCTCGGCGTGTCCGTCACCCTCAGCCAATACCGCACGAACCGGTATTACGAAAACAACGACACCGACTGGACCCTCATCAACCCCGCCACCAATCCCACCTACAACCTGCCCGGGTTTCCCTTCTATTTTAACCCCAACATGACGGTGCAGTATAACCTGCGCGACACCCGCTCCCACGCGGTCAACGCCGCCGTCGATTTCCGCATCGGCAAGGACCACACCTTCTACTTCAAACCGCTCCACAGCCACAGCGAGGTCGACTCCTCCCGGTATCTGAGCCGGCCCTACATCGACACCCGCTTCCAGGACGCCCTCAACGGCCGCAAGACCTTCGAGTTCCTCCGCACCGGCCAGGGCCGCGGCATCGCCGGCGCCAACGGCACCCGCGGCGAGATCCGCTACAGCGCCGAGGAAAACTCCAACCGGACCGACATCTACGCCTTCTCCGCCGGCGGCAAACACGAGCTCGGCGCCACCACCGTCAACTACGACGCCTTCTACCGCTACACCCACTACGTCCGCACCCTCGATTCCGACTTCATCGTGCGCAACGTCCACGCCGCCCGCGGCTACTACACCTGGGAATACGACGTCCGCAATCCGCTCAAGCCCAAGGTCTGGGTGGTCAACGGCCTCGACCCCCGCGACCTCGGCGGCATCACCCGCGGCGACCTCAGCATCGAGCCCGAGGAGCGCTGGGAGGAGTCCTTCAACGTCAAAGCCGACTGGGAGCGCAAGTTCATCGGCGACCGCCTCGCCGGCGCCGTGAAATTCGGCGCCAAATACCTGCAGACCACCCCGAAGTTCCAGCAGGACCAGTTCGAATACGACACCGGCGCCGCCGCCGCTTTCCCCTACGCCTCCGTCCTGCAGTCCACCCCGCGGGCCATCAACGGCCGCGAGATGTGGATGGAGGTCCGGCCCGGCAAGGTCCGCGACCTGCTCCGCACCACCCCCGGCCTCTTCACCTACGTGCCCTACGATTCCCTCCGCGGCTCCGTCGAGGAGGACTCGAAGGCAAAGGAGACCACCGCCGCCGCCTACGGCATGGGCACGGTGCAGATCGGCCGCACCACCGTCGTCGGCGGCCTCCGCGTCGAGCGCAACACCTGGGACTCCACCCGCTACGAGGTCGACGCCCGCACCCTTTCCGTGAAATCGCGCGACGCCGGCCGCTCCTACACCGAGGCCCTGCCCGGTATCCATCTCCGCCATACCCTGCAGACCAACCTCATCCTCCGCGAAAGCTACAACCGCAGCTACGCGCGGCCCACCCTGTCCCGCCTCACCCTCGGCCGCTCCGAGGACATCAACGGCAACGTCGCCGTCGGCAACCCCTACCTCGACCCCACCCGCTCCCACAACGCCGACCTCCAGCTCGAGAAATACACCGACCGCGGCGGCCTCTACTCCGTCGGCCTGTTCTGGAAGAAGATGAAAGGGTTCTACTACAACAGCGACCGGCGCTTCAACGACGTCGACCCCGTCACCGGCGAACCCATCGTCGATCCCCTCGGCACCCGCCGCTACCGCAAGTGGGAGAACGCCGAGGGCGCCACCAACTACGGCGCTGAATTCATTATCCAGCAGAAGCTCTTCTTCCTTCCCCCCAAGCTCCGCAGCCTCACCGCCAACCTCAGCGTCACCGTCGGCAAGAGCGAAGCCGAATACGGCGCCCTCCGCCGCGGCGAGAAGCTGCCCACCTTCGGTTTCTCCGACACCATGTTCAACGCGTCGCTCGACTACGCCATCGGCCGGTTCCG
>JACCEA010738597.1_pt1 | contig 19059 bp, 18 predicted proteins | sample 7449851 | NCBI WGS metagenome assembly JACCEA01 (sample SAMN15323453, study PRJNA562643) | freshwater metagenome | isolation source: river surface water | place: USA:Blue River Watershed | collected 2017-08-18
CATTATGTCGCCTTATTTTTTTGGTTTTATATTCTCTTTTAAACGGTGGATTTTATTGTGATGGACCGATATCTGCGTGTGTTCTCATTGTTGTTAATTAGTGGGTTAGTGAGTTGTGGTGGTGGAGGTGGCGGTAACAGCACAGGCGGGCAACCCCCTTCATCGTTACCGCCGGTAAAATCCTCGTCTACCACCAGTGCTATTTCCTCAACACCATCGTCGCTATCGTCCGTTACATCGAGTCCCGAATTTCTTTCCTCTATCCCCATTTCCAGTGTTGCGGCCGGTGTTTTATCAAGCACATTGTCAAGTCTGTTGTCTTCGAGCTCCGTGCCTGATAATTCATCGTCGAATAGTTCGGCGTTGGCCGCAAGCGAAGTAATTGTTCAGGCTGAGGATTACAACCGCTATTTTGACTCAACGCCGGCCAATGAAGGTGGAAGTTATCGCACTGATGCGGTTGATATTGAACCGGTCAGTGATGTTGGTGGGGGCTATAACGTCGGTTGGGGAACGCCGGGTGAATGGTTGGAGTATGAGGTTGATTTGTTGCCTGGCACCTACACCATTAGCACGCGTGTTGCCTCTGCAATCACAGGTAGCTACAGCCTTAGTATGGATGGAGTTACGCTGGTTTCTAATGTGGGGATTACCACTGCTGGATGGCATAGTTGGGCTACGCAACGTCCAACGACAGTGATTGTTTCCACGGCAGGAGTGCACACTTTTCGCTTTGCGATTGCGTCCGGCGGCGTAAATATTAATTGGATTAAATTTACACCGAACACTGGTTCCAGTTCATCCGCTTCTTCTATCTCGAACACCGTAACGCTTCCGTACTCAAAAATTAATCCACATTTACTCTTTGGTTTTGAGCGTCCGGGGTTATGGACGGCGAGTAATACCAGCGTGCAATTATCCAGTAATCGTACACAAGGCGACTATGCACTCAGTTTAACTAATATCACTACGACGAAAATTACTTCAGCGGCAATTAATTCATTTAAAAATTGGGGGGCACAGATGGGAATGGATATCTATCTGGAAAATGCTGCTGTCGGCACATTGGCAATTGAAGCCAGTGTACCATCCAGAAATATCCATAATCTGCGCTTATCAACAATTGATCTTGCAAATATTCCGCTAAAAAAATTCACCGGTATCACGGCGGCCATACCACAAGCCTTACAAAATCTTGAAGGGGAATACACTGATCTGGCATTTAGCTTGGTAATTTCCAGTGCATCCGTTATTAGCAATCTAACGCTTGATAATATACGTTTTGTGCCAGCTATTAGTCCGGTTCAGGATAAGGTAGAAATCGAAGTTAAAGGCAATACCGATATTCTCTATGTCATTGTGAATGATGTGGTGCGGCAGGTATGGCGCAGCGGGCAATTGCGCAGAAGTAAGTTGCCGCCGCCTGTCAACGGAAAGCTGGATATCAGTGCATTGTTTTGGAAAGGTGCGAATAGTGTAAAAGTGATTGGCATTAACGGTAAAAATAGAAACCCAATTGATGTTCAGTTGTGGGTGAATGGTCAATCTATTTTCTCTAAATATTGTGCGGAATACGATTATGAACCTCAATGCTTGGCCGACAATCCCGAGGGAATACGCCATCGTTATTATTTAACGGTTAATACCCCCAATTTACCCGAGCCGCAGAAACTGGAAGTAGCGCCTACGGTAGACGCCCAATGGGGCGCAAACCTTTATATTAATGATATGTATATTCCCGGTTCGATGCCGGCGACGGTTTTCTTGCCGGTGGGGAGCTATAAAGTAGGTCTGGGAAAATACCGCGATGAGCATCTGAATTATCAAGGTAATTTTTTCGAACAAGACGTAGATTTGCGCAATGGCAATGCGTTGGTAAATTTTGCAGGGTTACAGCCTCTGGGTGTGCAAAATACGGTGAAAATTGCGATTTTACCCATTAAATACGCGCTCTATTCAAATACCAATTTAACTGGCGTCTTACAGCAGAGTGAATTGGCCGGCTACTTAAAACAGTTGGAGATGACTTACAACATCTGGACCAAACCCTTTTCCTATGGTTTGCAGCAATGGGATATGAGTGTATTACCGATGGTGGAAAATGTTACGTTGCGTACTAACAGCAACCAGGATTTTAGTCCTGAGGCGTTTCTCTCCGATGCTGGTTTGCAGCAACTTCGCGCGCAATATCAAATTATTATTTTTGCATTTTCGGTGTATAACCAAAACGGTGCTCGCATCGATGGTGCTGGCGGTGCGGGAGCTTGGGCTGGCAACGGGTTTATTTCAATGAATAATGCTACGCAGTGGCCGAATACTCCCAATGCACCACATCCGGTATTTACGCATGAAATTTTGCATGTGTACGAGCAATATCAGCGCGATATTTACGGTTTTTACAATGGATTGGAGGGGTTGCACGGTGCGGAGGAGCAGGGCTATTTAGAAACAAGTCCAATTGGTGAATTGTATTGGCTCGGTTGGTATAAGGACTTTATGCGAAATACTGTTGGCGAAAACCATACTGCGAGGTTAGGCATTCAACCGGGTGTTATTCCCGCTGAGCAGGATCTATTTATTGGCACCTTTGAAACTACCCGGTATGGTTTGGGCTTTCTGCATTAGTAACCTGGATGTTTGCGGAAATCTATGAACATACCCGCTTGCTTTATAAAGGAAGGTTGTAGTGTTGGATGTTTGTAATTTTTACCGATTGTTATTAATTTTTCATTAGGCTATTCGCAATTTTTGCGGGCGATTAATCTTTACCTGTTGAATTTATTGGGAATTTAATTAGTTGGCATGCATTACGCATTACGAAATGTGATGTTTGATGTTGTGCAATTCTTTATTGAAAAGAAATAAATCGGTAAGGAGTCTATTATGACAACGCTAAAGCAAGTATTGATTATTTTATGTCTGGCATTTCCATTAGCGGCCTGTGATTCCAATGATGGGAAAGCAGAACAATTGGGCAAAAAACTTGATGAAGCCGGTAATGAGGTGCGCGATAAAATTGATGACGCGGCTGATGAAGTCAAGGATAAAGTCGAAGATGTTTGCGAAGAGGCTACCGACAAAAACTGCTAATTAGTTTGATTTCAACAACAGCCGGTATTGGGCGCTCCCAATATCGGCTAACCATTGCCAGTGATAGCCGTGTAGCTGGTGGTGGTATGTGATTTTTACTGATCTATTGTCGCTGACGCCGGCGGGATAAACAGCTATATTGAGTGCTCATTGATCAAGTTATCAAGGACACAAATATGGGTGCAGATCTGTCCGGCAATAGCAGTCGATTTGTTATTTTTTCCGTTTTTTTCACCGCTCGCGCCTACTATCCCGTTTTAGCTATTTTATTTATTGATTTGGGGCTGACGCTTGATCAATTTGTCATGCTCAATTTCATATGGGCCCTCACAATCTTCCTGTTTGAAGTTCCCTCGGGCGCATTGGCTGATACGCTTGGGCGGCGCAAATTGCTTGTTGCAGCAGCAGCGTTAATGTTGCTTGAAATGCTCTGCCTGTTATTGGCTTCCTGGACGAGCGGGGCACTGTTGTTAGGGCTCTGTGTTATCAATCGAATTTGTTCCGGGTTATCGGAAGCTTGTGCCAGCGGTGCCGATGAGGCGCTTGCCTATGATTCGCTACCAGAACAAAATCGCGCGGCGGCCTGGGATGAATTACTCGCAAAAGCCATGCGTTGGCGCTCGGCGGGTTTTGTCGTTGCCATGATTCTGGGTGGGTTGTTATATGACCCACGTATTGTCAATTTCGTTTTGCCATCCTCCGCGCAAATTACTACTGAATTCGCGCACCGGCTGCCCGTCATTTTGGTATTGCTGCAAGCACTGGTCTGCTTATGGTTCACGTTAAAAATGATTGAACCGACCCATGCTATCGCCGGCGCCAGACTGGAAAATACGCTCAACCATATTCTCAGCTCGGCGCGCTGGGTGTTAACCACACCCAAAACCCTGGTGATTATTTTGATTGGCGTTGCGGTGGATTCTATCGTGCGTAACTTTGCCACCATCAACAGCAGCTATTATCGATTAATTGAAGTGCCTGAATGGACCTACGGCTTTCTTGGTGCTCTGTTTGGGGTAATGGGGTTCGTTATTCCCTCAATTGCAAAATATCTCAATGAAAACTTCAGCCTATTTACCAATTTGGTCTTTATTGTTGTGTGTACCTTGTTGGGGTTAGTAGCTCTTGTGCCGGCCTGGCCAGTGTTCGGATTGATTCCAGCCATATTTGTGTTTAGCGTGATCTTTTTCCTGGGTTTTACGGTGAGCCGTGTGTTGCACGAGGAAGCGGAATCATTTCGTCGTGCGACTGTATTATCGGTTAAAGGGCTTATTTTTAATTTGGGTTACGGCATTTTTAGCTTGGCGTTCTCTGTGTTACTTACGCAGTTTCCCGAGTCGGCTGAAGGCAACGCGTTGCGTAGTGCACTCTTATGGCAGGTGCCATTTTTTGCGTTAATTGCCATGGCGTTATTAACCTGGGCAAATTTCAAACTAACTAAAAACGTGAGCTAATGGGAGAGCTCTGCAATGAATGTAGGAATTTATATTTATGACAATGCTGAAGTGTTGGATTTCTCCGGGCCGTTTGAAGTATTTTCTACCGCTGCGAGGGTTAACGGCACCCCGGATCTATTTAGTGTCTACCTCATCGGCGAAACAGGTCGTAGTGTTACGGCTCGTGCGGGCTTTAAAGTGATTCCGGATTATTCAATTCACAAACATCCGGCGTTGGATTTGCTGGTAGTTGTTGGCGGCGTACATTCCGGTGAAATGGAAAAAAATACTGTAATGGTTTGGCTAAAACAACAATGTGACCGGGTACCCCTTGTTGCTACCGTTTGTACGGGCATTTTTTTGCTTGCCAACGCCACTGATTTAGGTAACGTTGAAGTGACAACGCATTGGGAAGATATCCCCGAATTGCGCCAGCAATTCCCGGCACTCGTGGTACAGGAAAAAATTCGCTGGGTCGATGCAGGAAGTCTGGTCTCTTCCGGAGGTATTTCCGCAGGAATTGATATGAGTTTGTATTTGGTAAGTCGCTTACACAGTCGCGAGTTGGCGGAAAAAACGGCGCGGCAGATGGAATATGATTGGAATCAGCGGTGGGCTGCTAGTGAGTAGTGTTGCTTGGTAGTGACACGACGTTGCCCGCGCCGGAAAATAACTCCAGCTGCAAAAAATTATTGTCCACTCGTAAATCAATAAATCGTACTCCCACACCTAATAGCCGCACGGGCATATTTTTTCGTTCGTACGCATCGCTGCATAGGCTTTGCAATTCACTCAATGCAACAGCACTGGCACTACGTTCAATAGTGGTGATGCTGAAATCGGAAAATTTTATTTTCACAAACAGTTTTACCACCTGGTAGTCATCGTCCACACGGCGCAAGCGAATGGCTAATTGTTGGCTGAGCGCGGGGATCTCATTCAGACAATGTGCTAACCCCGGTAAATCATTGGCAAAGGTATTTTCCACGCTCAATGATTTGCGACGGCGATCCACCGTCACGGGTCGATCATCAACACCGCGACTCAAATGATAGAGACGGGTGCCCATTTGACCAAAGCGCTGGGTTAATTCAAACACTGAAAATTTGTGCAAATCCCCACAGGTGAAAATACTGGATTCTGCGAGTTTGGCAGCCATGGCCTTACCGACGCCGTAGATTTTTTTAACCGGTAGATTGGCCACAAACGCTGCAACTTTTGCCGGCGGAATTACAAATTGCCCATTGGGTTTATTCCAGTCGCTGGCAATTTTCGCGAGGAATTTATTGGGCGCAATGCCGGCAGAAACGGTAATTCCAATTTCTTTCTGGATGCGTGCGCGAATTTCCTGCGCAATCAAGGTGGCACTGCCGTTATGAAACTCTGAATCACTCACATCCAAAAAGGCTTCATCCAATGATAAGGGTTCGATCAAGTCAGTGTATTCGTAAAAGATACTGCGCATTTGCAGTGAGGCTTCGCGGTAAGCGTCCATGCGGTGTGGCAATACCAGCAGGTCTGGACACAAGCGCTTGGCATGGCTGGTGGGCATAGCCGAATGTACGCCAAAGCGCCGCGCGACATAATTGCAGGTGGATATAACCCCTCGTCGTTCACTGCGTCCGCCGACAGCAATCGGTAAATTGACCAACGACGGATCATCACGCATTTCAATTGCGGCAAAAAAGCAGTCGGCATCAAGGTGGATAATTTTGCGCATGCGAGCAGCTCAATCAGCATGTTGATACTGTATTTAAACACAGTATCCGTTAAAAGGCAGCGATTGAATGTTGATTTGAGAGCTGGCGGGTGATGTTGCTGCCAATGGCTGACAGCAAAGTGGAAATTCCCCCAATTTGGCCTTTACTCCAAACACTGCAGATGTGGTGTGAGACGAGTAAAAATAGGTTAAATTGTATGACTATATGATCTCTGCGCGACTATCCTTGCCCGGCCTGATTTAACTATAAATACAAACTCTGGAGAAAATCCTATGCGTTTTATCAAACCGCTCGCCGCCGCTATCGGCCTGTGCGCCTCCACCCTGGTATTCGCCAATACCCAAATGAGCGTGGATACCACCAAGCCAGGTCCGGTCATTAATAAGAATATCTATGGCCAATTTACCGAACATCTTGGGCGTGGAATATACGAAGGGCTTTGGGTGGGTGAGGGCTCCAAAATCCCTAATACACGCGGCTGGCGCAATGATGTAGTCGGTGCCTTGAAAGAAATTCACGTCCCCTTGGTGCGTTGGCCCGGCGGTTGTTTTGCCGATGAATACCATTGGCGTGAAGGTATCGGGCCGCGCGATAAGCGCCCTGTGCGGGTAAATACCAACTGGGGCGGTGTGCTTGAGGATAACGCGGTAGGTACTCACGAGTTTTTTGATTTGGTGGAAATGTTGGGCGCAGACGCCTACGTCAACGGCAACCTGGGTACTGGTACAGCGCAAGAAATGGCGGATTGGATGGAGTACATGACCTCCGAAAGCAAGTCGACGCTCGCGGAGTTGCGTCGTAAGAACGGCCGCGATAAACCCTTCCGTGTCCATTATTTTGCAATCGGCAATGAAGCCTGGGGCTGCGGTGGCAACATGACCCCGGAGTTTTATACGCACCTCTATAAGCAATATGCCAGCTTTCTCAAAACGCCCAAACACAACACGCCGATATTGATTGCGAGCGGTGGTCACACTGACGACACCAGTTGGGCCGATCATCTTACCGCCAATGTGAAACCGAATTGGGCATTGCGTATGGATGCAGTGACCTTTCACTATTACACCTTGCCGACCGGTGATTGGAAAGTAAAAGGTGCCGCGCTTGGTTTTCCTGAGGCGGAATGGATGTCCACACTGGTGAATACCCTGAAAATGGATCAATTCATCATTAACAACAAAAAGGTAATGGATAAAAACGATCCCGAGAAGAAGGTTGGTTTCTATGTGGATGAATGGGGTACATGGTATGACGTTACCGGTGACGATGATCCTGGGTTCCTCTATCAACAAAACAGTCTGCGCGATGCGATTGTGGCGGCATTGAATTTCAATATTTTCCATAAGCATGCGGACCGGGTGCACATGAGCATCATCGCGCAGATGGTGAACGTGTTGCAGGCGATGATTTTAACGGATAAGGAAAAAATGATTCTGACTCCAACTTATCATGTGTTCAAAATGTACGTTCCGTTTCAGGATGCGACCAGCCTGCCATTGGAGTTAAAAGATGTGCCCAAGTACACCTTGGGTAAAACGTCTGTTCCAGCGGTGAGTGCAACGGCAGCGCGCGCAAAAGATGGGAAGATTTATCTGGCGTTGGTTAACGCGAATCCCCACAGCGCGGAAACTGTTGATATCAACCTTGCCGGAGTGAAAATTAATTCCGTGAGTGGGCAGGTATTAACTGCAAAAGCGATGGATGCACATAATACCTTTGCGGCACCAACCGCAATTCAACCTGAAGCCTATTCTGCTAAGGCGACTAACGGAAAATTGTCATTGGCGCTGCCGGCTAAATCAGTTGTAGTAGTGGCAGTTGAATAGCAAAAAATCCAAATAGAGTTGCAGTAAACAAAAAGGGCGCGAGTTGCGCCCTTTTTGTTTGGGTGAAATTATTGCCGGCTTATTGGCTTAACTTTTCCAATTCCTGATAGGTGTTTTTTAACCACACACGCACACGTGAGCGCTCGATAATATTCATTACATCGTTGTTATTGGCAGCAGCCCAAAAGCTGGTGTTGCTGAAATCAATGCGCGCCGCTAATTGCGGTTGCAGCTTTCCGATTTTAATAAAAATTGCATCGCGATCTTTGGCTTTCTGAAAGGTTGCGGACTTTTCGAAATAATCGAAACATTCGCCGCGCCCAAAATTATTTACTACCACAATTTTCAGAAAGTCTTCCGGGTAGCGATTTAATAAATTATTAAGCAGATGCACCGAGTCAGCGCCGTCATCCATCACGTGCCACCAATAAACCTGACAGCCTATTTCCTGTAGTAGCGTGAGTGCATCGCTTTCTTCAATCCATTTACCCAGGCGAGTCGAAGTTTGCGCTGCCAAATCAACGATCAAATCACTCTCCGGGTTTTCTTGGGCCAGAATAATTAATTGATCCAGACTGTCGTAGTTGTCAATAATCAGTGGCGAAGCAAACTCGCTGTAAAAACGCGAAAAAGTGCCGTGTGATTGGTCGGAATCCAACCCGATAAACGGCGTACCCGCATCAATTAAATGTTGTGCTAATAAACGTGCGGTCATGGATTTGCCGACGCCGCCTTTTTCTCCGCCAATAAAGTGGATATTGCTCATTGCTGTTTCCTTGTTGGAAGTTGTAGGTTTTTTTTGCGAAGGGACTTTATCACATGCGATGTGACATTTTTAATGCGCCCCAAAAGAGGGCTTGTTCTTGCGGAATGGAGCAGCATGGGGCGGAAAAGGGCGCGAAGAATCAGGACGCAATGAATCAGGGCGCGATAAATCGCGCCCCTACAAATCGATAATTTTTTCCATCCCGTAGGGGCGCAATTTATTGCGCCCTTTTTTGTGTATTTATCGATTTACTTAAAATAAATCCTCAATTGATAAATAGCGTTCGCCGGTGTCGTAGCTGAACACAATCACTCTGCTGCCGGGTGCAAATTCCGCTTGTTTTTGCGCGACGGCGGCAAGGGTGGCTCCGGAGGAAATGCCGATAAAAATTCCTTCTTTGAGCGCGCATTGGCGAGCCATTTCAAAAGCGCTTTCTTCGCTGACCAGAATGGTGCCGTCCAGTGTTTCTTTTGCCAGTACTTGCGGGATAAAACCGGCACCTATGCCTTGAATGCGGTGCAAGCCTTTTTGCCCGCCGCTGATGACGGGAGATTTTTCCGGTTCAACGGCCAGGGTTTTCAGTTGCGGGAATTTTTCTTTCAACACTTCACTGCAACCAGTGATATGACCCCCGGTACCCACGCCGGTAATCAGGTAGTCAAGACCTTCCGGGAAATCCGCAAGTATTTCTTGTGCAGTGGTGGTGCGATGTACTTCCACGTTGGCCGGGTTATTAAATTGTTGCGGCATCCAGCTGTTGGCGTTTTCTGCTAATAATTCATTGGCTTTCGCGATACAGCCGCCCATACCTAATTCTTTCGGCGTTAAAACCAGTTCTGCACCTAGAGCTTTCATATATTTGCGACGCTCTATCGACATGGATTCGGGCATGGTTAGAATCAAACGATAACCTTTTACCGCGCACACCAGCGCCAGGCCGATGCCGGTATTGCCTGAAGTTGGCTCAATAATCACAGTGTCTTTATTGATCAGCCCCTTGGCTTCTGCATCTTCAATCATTGCCAGAGCAATACGATCTTTAATACTTGAGCCCGGATTAAAGCGTTCCACTTTCATCCAAACTTCAATATCGCTGCGGAATAAGTGGTTGATGCGCACGTGCGGGGTATTACCTATGGTTTGCAAAATGTTATTGGCTTTCATGATTTTCCCTGATGAGTTGGGCTTGCAGAGCAAGCGATGAACAGAAAATAGTGGGCATACCGCGACAGTGTAGCGAATACGAGGCATAAAAAAAGCCGCTATCGCTAGCGGCTTTTTGATGTCGTGGAAATTGATATGGAAAAATCAGCTGTGTCTGCGGCGAATAAAAATCAAAGCCACTAAACCGCACAGCAGCAGTAATAAGCTGGATGGCTCCGGCACCCTAACGACAGGTGGGGTTGGGCCGGGTGGTGGAGTAAGGTCTACGGGGGGAACAAAAAAGCCATCCCATAAGTTGGCTTGCGCACCCCAGCCACCGGTCCAGGATTTAGCAATCACCTGTCCGCTTAAATCGCCTTGCAGGAAGGTGAAGTTGGCATTGGGAGCAAGGATGTTGCCTTTAAATCCACCACTAAAAGTAATGTTCTCTGCTTCGAAAAAGTTGTAAAGGATGTTGCTGGACGACAAGTTCAATGCGGCAAAGCTTTCGCGGGCACCGTAATTCAGTGAATCGAAATTAATATTTTTGCCGCTTACATTGATGATCAAGGTGTCATTTTTATCCAGGCCGGTCGCCGTCAGGTCGGTGGCATTAGCCAGCATTTGGCCGGTGATATTGGCGAAGTACAAATCATTGGTCGCCGTACCATTCAGCTGCAGCCAGTTGTTGTATTTAAAATCCAGTCCGCCAGTGTTGCTATTGCTGGCCAGGTTTTGTGATAAATCGCTGAAATAGTTAAAGGCGCTGTTGAAATCGATAGGGTTGCCTTTGATGGTGGTGCCTAACACCGAGTTTTTACTGGAGCCGGATGTTAACTCGCCACCCAGTACCAGGTTGCCTTTGATGTTTCCCCATGCCCATTGAGTGGTCGTCAGATTGCCGCCCACCACCAGTACATCGGAATACTTGCCCGGCTCTTTCCAGAATTGAATGCCATCGCGCCAGGTACCGGGCTCGTAGTTCACGCCTACATCGTACTGGCCAATATTGGCGTTACCGCCAATAGCAATCTTGCCCTGGGAGTCGGCACCCGGTTGGCTGAAGTTTTCTTTGATAAAGAGGTTGTAGCCGGTAGCGGCACCCAAATCGATACTAATAGCACTGGCATTGGCAGCGATCACCAGAGCGAAAAGGGCAGAAACTTGCTTGAGCATATATGCGAACCAGTTCACAAAATTAATGTGATGCAAGTTTAGGTTGAATTCTGCGCAAGCTCAAGGCAAACCACTATAAAAATTTTTCTGGTTACTTTTTTTGGTTATAAACCCTGGTGATTCGAGCTACTTATACCAAACGTTGGGTATAAGCCTGCTAGTCGAGGCGTTTTTTGAAGCGCATTGCTGCTGCGAATACGCCGAGAATCGTAAAACCTATTAACCAGAGCAGGTCTGGCCAGAGGTCATCGAGAGTGGCGCCGCGCAACACGATTGCCCGCACCATGCGAATAAAGTGAGTAGCCGGAAGTGTTTCCGCAATCCACTGCGCCGCTTCCGGCATTCCCTCGTAGGGAAACATAAAGCCGGACAGGAGAATTGATGGGATAAGTAGAAAGACCGTCAATTGCATCGCCTGTAATTGGGTTTTGGCGATAGTGGAGATCAACAGCCCGAGTGTCAGGCTGGCGCTGATAAAGGCGAATACACCCAGCACCAATTGGTCGATGCGCCCGTTAATAGGCACATCGAAAATCAAATGGCCAAGACCCAGGATAATGGCCATCTGGATCAACCCAACAAAAATGTAGGGTACGATTTTCCCGATCATAATTTCGCTGGAGTGCACAGGCGTGGTGATCAACAACTCCAGGTTGCCACGCTCGCGTTCACGCACCAGTGCGGCAGAGGTAAACATTACCATCGTCATGGTTAATACAATCGCCACCAGTCCCGGCACAATGTTGACTGCCGAGCGGCGCTCCGGGTTAAAAAACAGCGCTATCTCAAAGGTATTTTTGCGCTGCATTGGTTGGGCTTCAAAGCCGCTACTAAACGGCATTTGTTGTAGTGCAAGCAGGGCGTTGCTAACCATGGTGTCCGAGCCGTCGATCAGCCAATGCGCGATGGACCGGTTGTCTTGCAGGCGCTGGCCAAAGTCGTCGGGGATTATCAATACGGCATGGACATGACCGCGGCGAATGGCGTCTTCCGCCTGTTGTGGGGTTTGGTAGGTCTCGCTGAAACGGACTACCTGAGTGGCTTGTAAATCCGCTGTTAGCTGACGGGCGACTTGGGTGTGGCTTAGGTCTACCAAGCCAACGGGTAGATCGCGCACATTGGTGTTGATGGCAAAACCAAATAATAAAAGCTGAATCAGCGGCACCATTACGATCATGCCGAACGTCGGACGATCCCGAGTGAGCTGGCGCAACTCTTTAAAGACTATGGCTCCGATTCTCTGCAAGCTACGACTTATGCCACTCGTGGATGATGTTATGGCGTGGTTCATTGACGTGCTCCCCCATTTTCACCGCCGGTGCAATGGACGAACACATCCTCGAGGCTGGGCCGAACCTGATTAATTTGCCGCCCGTTAACCAGCGCCGGGTAATTGCCGCGCAGCCAGGTTTCCGGTGCACTTATTTCTTCCTTTATGAGCACGCGCAGATGGGTGCCTTGTTGGGCGGTGGATAACACTTCAGGTAACGCGCCCAACTGCTGCTTAAGCAAGCGCAAGTTGTCGCCATCGACTTCCACCACACTGGCGCCCAGGTCGCGCATCAGTTGAGCGGGTGCGCCATCGGCGCGTTTGATGCCCGCTTCCATAATCGCCAATCCATGGCAGCGCTCGGCTTCATCCATGTAGTGGGTAGAAACAAGAATCGTGGTGCCCGCTTCACACAGGTCAAACAGTTTTTCCCAAAAATCGCGTCGGTTCTCGGGATCTACCGCAGAGGTGGGCTCGTCGAGGATCAATAGCTCCGGCTGATGCAAGGTTGCGGCGGCCAGGGCGAGGCGCTGGCGCTGCCCACCGCTCAAAGCGCCAGCAAGACGCTGGCGGCGCTCATCCAGTTGATATCGACTCAACTGCTGGTCGATCAGTTGTTTACTCTGGTGTTTACCGAGGTTGTAGATCTGCGCCATAAAGCGCAGATTTTCAATTACGGTCAGGTCTTCATACAGCGAGAACTTCTGGGTCATGTAGCCGAGCCGGCGACGCAATTGTTCGGCCTGCTCGGGAATGTGCATACCCAGTACGCGAATCGAACCCTCGCTGGGTGTGAGCAAGCCGGTAATCAAGCGCATGCTGGTAGATTTGCCGCAGCCGTTAGGGCCGAGAAAGCCGTAAATACTTTTATGCGGAATGCGCAAATCCAGTTTATCCACCGCCACAAACTCGCCAAAGCGGCGGGTCATGCCGGTGGTTTCAATGGCCCATTCGCTGCGCGCCGAACCTGTACCAGAATTATTCATGGGGTAGGTCAACCTGTACCGGCAAGCCACTGGGTAAGTTTGAATCTGAGTCGGGCAGTTTCACTTCAGCCAAATACATCAGGCGCGCCCGGTCGGTGGAGTTCAGGGCAAAGTAGGGCGTAAAGGCTGGGTCTTGAGAGATCCAGCGCACCTTGCCAGTTTGTGGCTCTGCCAATCCATCGATATGGATCTGCAGTGAATCACCGGTTTTGATTTTTAAGCGATGGGTTTCAGGCACATAGATACGGGCATAGGGCGCGCCCGCATCCAGCAGGGTAGCTACCGCCTCCCCGACTTGAGTGCGCTCGCCCAAATGCTTGGGTAAATGATCGAGCCGCGCTGCACGCGTAGCGCGCACGCTCAGGTCGGACAAATTGTGTTGTTCCAATTCCAGTGCGGCTTTGGCGAGTGCGACCTGTGCTTCGGCCTGCTGCAAATCCTCCTCGCGGGTGCCGTTGGTTAGTAGCAATAAATTCTCGCGCGCTTTTTCCTGATTGGCTTGTGCTGAGTCGCGTTTTGCGCGGGCGGTGTCCAGTTCAGCAGCGCCGGCCAGTTTGCGCGTCACCAGTGTTTGGGTGCGATCGAAGGTTTTTTGAGCTTCGAGTAATTGTGCTTCGGCGCCTTTGACCTGCGAGCGTGCGGCAGCAATATCTTCGTTGCGATTGCCATTTTGTAACTTGGTTAGATTGGCTTGGGCGCTCAGTAGATTTGCATCTGCCTTGGCGACTAACGCGCGTTGTCGGCGATCGTCCAGCTGCAATAACAAGTCACCTTCAGCAACTTGTGTCCCCTCGTTAATCGGTAGCTGGGTAATAATTTCGGCGGCGGTGGCCTTCAGGATAATCCGGTCGCGCTCGAGTGTTCCCAGTGCTTGGTGTGGCTGTGAATCGCTACACGCCAGTAGGCTGAGGTTGCACACCATGAGTAAATATAATGCTGAATTTTTCATCACTTATCCCTGAATTCGGAAGCCGTAGAGCAACGGGGAGATATATGTCAGAATCGCCGCCAGATTCTATTGCTCTTCTCCACAAATTGTATTGTTGTTTATCAAAATATTAAGGAAATCTACCATGTTAGAAACCACTCTTTCATCGCTTGATGGTCTGCCCGCATTTCTTGCCTATTTCGCCGTAGCCATAGTGTTGGTGCTGTTGTTTATCCGCATTTACACCTGGGTGACTCCGCACGATGAGTTGGCATTAATTCGCGCGAATAATCCTGCGGCGGCACTGGCGTTTGGTGGGGCACTGATAGGTTTTGCTTTGCCTTTATCCAGTTCTATCACTCATTCACTGTCGGTGCTTGATTGTGCAATCTGGGGCGCAGTGGCGTTGATTGTACAGGTGCTGACCTTTTTGGTGTTGCGCTTTAGCCTCAAACAGTTGGAGGCGCGCATTAGTCAGGGCGAAATCGCCAGCGGAATTTTTTCTGCGGCGGTAGCCATTGCAGTGGGTATGATCAACGCGGCTTGTATGAGCTATTAATTTATTTACAGGATGTCAATTATGAAACGTAGTAAAAAAGCTGCATTGGTATTAATGGTTCCTACGGCAACGATCCTTTTGACTGGTTGTGGAGAAGAGCGCGAAAACGCGCTGGTTTACGCTGATCCGAGCGAGTGTGCCTCCAGTGGGTTTAATACCGCTGAACAGTGTCAGGCGGATTACGCCGAAGCAAAAGCCTTGCATCCGTTAACCGCACCCAAATATGAAAGTAAAGCGGATTGTGAAACTGAGTTCGGTGCTGGCAAATGTGAAGCGGCACCTGCGAGTTCCGGCGGCAGCTTTTTTATGCCGATGATGATGGGCTACATGATGGGCCAAATGATGAACCGCAGTGCAGCAGCACCGCAAAATTTCCAACAGCATTCAAGCCAGGGAAATTCTAACTATGCAGGTGGAGCGGCTGGTGTTGGCCGCGCAATTCGCACACAACCACTTTATAAAGGCCGCGATGATTACAATAATTTCCGCACCTCTAACAATGTGAAGCTCGATAAAGGCATTGGGCCTATCCAATTAAAACCCTCACAAGTGCAGCCGCAATTTGGTCAGGTGGTTAAACGTGGCGGCTTTGGTGGACAAGCTGCTTCACGCTCTGGCTACAGCGGTTTCGGCGGTTGATCGATGAAACGAATCAGTATTGATGAGCGCGCTAATTGGCGCGCTCAAGCGGAAGAACTCGGGTTTAAATTTCACACGTTTGATGGTGAGCCCTATTGGGATGAGACTGCTTATTACCAATTTTCTCTCCAGCAAATAGAGCAAGATCTCGAAGCTCCCACCGAAGAGCTACACCAAATGGTCATGGATATGGTGGGCGATATTACGCGCAGCGAAGAAATGCTCACGCTGTTGGCGATTCCACGTGACTATTGGAGTTTTGTGTGGAATTCCTGGAATAAAACCCAGCCGCATTTATATGGCCGCATGGATTTTGTTTACGACGGTAAAAGCCCCGCCAAATTAATGGAGTTAAATTACGACACTCCAACATCACTCTACGAAACCGGATTTTTTCAATGGGTGTGGTTGGAAGATCAAATCAAAGCGGGTGTATTGCCCGAGCATGCGGATCAATTTAATTCCCTGCAAGATAAACTCGAACAAGCCTTTGCTGAGCTCGCGTTACCACAGCCGTTTTATTTTTCCAGCGTGCGCGAAAGTATTGAAGATCGCGGTACCGTTGATTACTTAATGGATATTGCTACGCAAGCAGGTGTGGATTCGCGTTACATCGCCATTGAGGATTTGGGCGAGTGGCAAGGGCAATTGGTAGATTTGGATAATCAACCCATTAAAGGCTTATTCAAACTTTACCCCTGGGAATTTATGGTGCAGGAAGAGTTCGGGCGGGTGATGATTAACACCCAAACCCAATTTATCGAGCCTGCGTGGAAAATGTTGTTATCCAATAAGGGCATTTTGCCGCTCTTGTGGCAACGCTACCCTAATCACCCCAATTTATTGCCAGCGTTTTTCGAAACACCAACAAGCGAACCTATGGGGGCAGGTTGGGTACGTAAGCCGTTATTTTCGCGTGAAGGCGCCAATGTGGATTTGATTACCACCAGCGGTGAAAAAGTATCGGCACATGGCCCATACAGTGATGGCCGCTTTGTTCGCCAGGCTCTGCAGCCTTTGCCAAAATTCCGCGATGAATACCGCAATGCCGACACCTACACCATGTTAGGTAGCTGGATTGTCGGTGACAGCGCCGCCGGCATTTGTATTCGCGAAGATGAAACCTTAATCACCAAAGACAGCTCACGTTTTTTGCCGCATATTATTCTGGATTAATCTCGAACTTTGACGGTGTAGTGTTAAGCAAGTGTTCATGCTGATTTGCTAGTTTTTGCTTAACACTCACCGTTAAAGGAAATTCTATGCGTGCTCTCCCAACTACCGGACTTATCGCTCTTCTTATACTTTTTCTGGTGGGTTGCTCTTCAAGTGACAATAAAAGTATTGAAGCTGCAACTGCAGGGTATGGTTCGACCGGCTCTTCTCTTTACGGTAACTATCCGCAACGCCAAATAATAAAAACAGCGCGCCTCAGTTTGGAGGCGAAACAGCCTGAAGTGTTGGCTGAGCAGGTGCGTGCGATAGTTGTTCGCGAAAAGGGAATTATTGATTCATCCAGCAGTTACAGCGGTAATTCTATTTCCATTGATACAAAGGTTCCGCAAGAAAAATTAGAGTTGGTTATGGATGAATTGGGGCGAGCAGGAAAGCTGGTTTCAAAGTCAATCAACACCAAAGATGTTACTGATGAGATGATTGATGTTGAGGCAAGGCTCAATAATCTGATTGCTTTGCGCGAAAAATATCGGGTTTTACTTGCAAAGGCGATGGGCGTAAAAGATACACTCGCAGTCGAGTCCGAATTGAATCGAATCCAAACTGAAATAGATTCGTTACAAGGGCGAATTAAATCGCTCAAGTCCCAAGTGGCTTATTCGTCATTAGCTATTCATATCGGCAAGCAAAAGCAGTATGGCCCTTTGGGGTACGTGACACATGGCCTTTATCGCGGGTTAAAGCTGCTATTTGTGATTGATTGACACTACCTTATTGCTTGTAGAAGTTTCTTCGTCGCATGCTTGCAATCTAGTCATTTACGGATTTAACCACCCGGCAAGGATTGCCGAGTGCGACAACGCCGGCGGGAATATCTTTAGTTACCACGCTGCCCGCGCCAATCACAGAACCATTGCCGATGGTTACCCCGGCCAAAATAATTGCCCCTCCGCCAATCCAACAGTCGTCGCCAATGGTGACGGCTGCGCTGAATTCTTTACCGGTGGCGCGCTCGGCCGGGTCAACCGGGTGGGTGGTTGCGTAAATTTGCACGCTGGGGCCAAACATCACCCGGTCACCAATTCTCACCTCAGCGCAATCCAGAATCACGCAGTTGTGGTTCGCGTAGAATTTTTCGCCCAAAAAAATATTACTGCCGTAGTCGCAAAAAAAATTTGGCTCTATGTAGGCGCTGGAGACCTGCCCGAATAATTGTTGGTAGATGGGTTTGCGGGCTTTGGTTTGGTCGGCGCGCAAGGCATTTAGCTGTTGGCAGAGGTGTTTGGCCCGCTTGCGGGCGGCTACCAGTTCCGGGTCGAAGGGGTGAATTTCAGTAAACGGATGCATAGAGTTATTTTCCTACCCGGCGTTTTTAAATGGGGTTTGGAGTAGAATAGGCGCTAATACCCCAGCTGCATTATAAAGAGTGCTCCATGAGAACCAATGATATTTTTCGCCAACTGACCCAATCTTTACACTGGGATACGCCAACCATTCAAGCCTTGTTTGCGCCGGCAAATATTGATCTGAGCGAAAAAGAAATCGCCAACTTGTTGAAAACAGATTACCAACCCGGCTTTTCCGTCATGCCAGATTACATATTGTTGACCCTCCTGAATAACTTAATTGATAGCAAACGCGGAAAAAAAGACGGTGCCGAGCCTGAGCCCGTTGCCAAGCATCAAAAGCTGCCTAATAACGATGTACTAAAAAAATTGCGCATTGCGTTTAATTTGCACGAGCAGGATGTGCGCGAAGTTTTTGCAGCCGCAACTATTGAATTAACCAAGTCGGATTTGTCGGCATTGTTTCGCAAGCCGGGCAATACCCACTTCAAAGCCTGCGACGATGAGCTGGTGTTGGATTTTATCGAAGGTTTGGGTAAATGGTTGCAGCAAGGCCCGGCTCACGAGGCTTGATCGATGGATGAACAAGCAATAAAAATTGCGGTAGTACGCTGGCTTAACGAGGTGGTGATCGGCTTAAACCTGTGCCCCTTTGCTGGTAAACCCACCGGTGAAAATCGAGTTCGCTTTTTTATTTCCCATGCGAATGATGATGAAGTGCTCTTGCAGGATTTGCAGCGCGAAATGGAGTTGCTGGATGAAAATCCGGCAAGCAAAATAGAAACTACTTTGGTGGTTGTTCCCCAACACTTGCACGATTTTTTCGATTACAACCAGTTTTTAAACTGGGCGGAAAAAATGATAAAACGCAATGGTTGGACAGGTGTTTATCAGCTGGCGACATTTCATCCTGATTACTGCTTTGCCGGCGCTGATCCGGAGGATGCCGAGAATCTGACTAATCGCTCTCCTTACCCAATACTTCATATTATTCGCG
>JACCEA011273022.1_pt1 | contig 19058 bp, 9 predicted proteins | sample 7449851 | NCBI WGS metagenome assembly JACCEA01 (sample SAMN15323453, study PRJNA562643) | freshwater metagenome | isolation source: river surface water | place: USA:Blue River Watershed | collected 2017-08-18
CTTTCGTTAAACCCCTGCGCTGGAATGATCAAGGTATGCCGGTATTTGGCAAACCTTCGATGATTGATTAAGCGTTACTGCGCGTAACAGCTGAACAAAAAAGCCCGCTGGAAACAGCGGGTTTTTTTGCATTTGTAGCGAACAGAATTAGAATGCGTGGCGCTTAGCCGTTAAATATTGATCATCTAAAACATGGAGCTATTAAATGCAAGAGAATGTGTACGCTATTCCAGAATCAAATATAGATACCTTACAGATCCCCGTCCGGCAAATGTTTTATGTGGTGTCCAAAACCAAATTTTTGGTTCTGTTTTTTTGCACCTTTGGTTTGTTTTCCATTTATTGGCATTTTAAAAACTGGAAGCTATACAAGAGCTATTACAACGAAAATATGATGCCGGTAATGCGAGCCATTTTTAGTGTTTTCTTTACTCACGCACTGTTTTCTGTGGTGGATATGCGAATAAAGGACTTAAACAAGGAGTTTGTCTGGAATCACAGTCTCTATGCAACCCTTGTCGTTACCGTGGTGATACTTAGCAACATTCTCGATCGAGTGTCCTCATATAGCTCATATGAATGGATTAGTATTCTCGTCTTGCCCTTATTGATACTTCATGGTTGGTTACTGGCGAAAGCACAAGCGGCTATTAATATCTGCTGTGAAGATCCATTGGGTATCAGCAATAACCAATTCACCTGGTTAAATTGGATCTGGATTCTACTTGGTGGCCTCTTTGTATTAACTGTTATTTTTGGAGTGGTACTGATTGTTCTTGAGCTGCAAGGTATCAAGTTAGCGTAAAGCCATCCTGCGTTTCATGGTTGGATATATATGATTGGGTTCTATTCTGTATTGGGATAGTTTTTCCAACAGTGTTTTAGGTAGATGGTTAGCTTCCTTAGTGCAAGGGAGGGGGAGTAATGGCATTGATACAGTCAGAGTCGCTATTAAACGAAAATTCCACGTGTATAGCTATCGGAAATAGGTGTACTTGAAGGTGCTGCTATCGTTTCATCCAGTGATGCTTCCATAAATTATTGAGTGAACTTGAAGCTGCATTAAAGCACTTTTGTTATGTGTATTTTGAAAAGGATTGCGTATGACAGCTATTTTATCCGTGATGGGATGTGTTGCATCTGTGTGGATAATTGTTGGAGTAAAAGCCGCCGCGAGTCGCTATCCCGGCTACAACCACCGAACCCAATTTTTAAGTGAATTGGGCGCAACTGGTTCTCCCTCGCAAAAATTTTCTCCGCTGGTGAATAATTTCCCGCTCGCATTTCTTTTTATGGTGTTTGGTTGGTTTCTCTATTCCCGATTGCCCGAGTCGCTGAGCGTCAAAGTAATGGGTGGCAGTGTGATTGCCCACGGCTTGGCGACTTTGATTGCGGGCATTTGGTCGATGGATGCAGATCCCTACACTCAAACACCGTCCCTATCAGGGAAAATTCATGGGGCGGCAGGAGTGGTGATGTTTATATCTCTGGTGATTGCGCCAGCGGCCAGTTTATGTAGCCCTTTGTTTGGATGGGATTTCAAAATCTTCACCGCCGTTTGTATCGCGCTTTCGCTGGCAACTTCAATTCTTCTGGCTAAAGCGTTTACGGCTCGCGGCGCGGTGGGGCTATATCAACGGCTAAGTTATGGGGCGCAGTTGCTATGGCTTTCTTGTTTATCCTGGTGGGTGTTTTTAACCCGTATGTAAACCGGCTATGACCACACCGGTCGAGTTATTGGCCAGACACCTGACTCTGGCATAAAAAACCGCATTTAGCGGGTTTTTTTATTCTATGGTTCGTGCCGTATTCCCGCTTTACACCTTCTCATTTGTATGACAATATCTATTGATAGTAATATTGTATGACAAAAAATTAATCTACGATAATTACTTTTCCTTCGCGATATGCCCTCGGGAGCATCCGCAGGGAGACTATAAATAAGTAATAACAACACGAGAGAAGGTATGTACATGAAGCTTTCAAGCCTGACACTAGTCATGGGCAGTTTGCTGCTATTGGGCGGCTGCGGTGGCGGCAGTGGTGGAAATAAATCCTACGATACGGTACCGGCCTCAGTGGCGCCGACCTACAGCAAACCCTCAATGTCTTCTACCACGCCGCTGAACAGTGATGGCACTGTTGCCTGTGCGGATATTGGCGTTCACGACCCATCAGTAGTGAAGGATGGCAACAGTTATTACATCTTTGGCTCCCATTTGGCCGCCGCCAAGTCAACCGATTTGATTAACTGGGAATACATCTCGGTACTCTCCAACAATGGCGCGGTGGATGAAAGCCCGCTGTTTAACACCTATTCAACCCAAGCCGCGGAGGGTATTGCCTGGAGCGATGGTTTTAAAGGCAATTGGGCGGCAGATGTTGTCAAAGCGCCTAATGGCAAGTATTGGTTCTACTACAACCACTGCGCTCAGGTAGAAGCGGACAATGGCGGCTGCTGGAACCGTTCCTACCTCGGTCTGGCTGAAGCGGATTCAGTGCAAGGCCCTTACGTTAACAAGGGAGTGTTCCTGCGCAGCGGCTATCGCAATGCGGGCGAATTCACTTCTTATCCCCTGGATAATGGTCAAACCAGCTGGAACGGCGCGGTTGATCCCAATGTGATTGACCCGGCCGCCTTCTACGATAAAGACAGCAAATTGTGGATGGTTTACGGCTCCTACTCGGGCGGTATTTTTATCCTCGATCTGGATGAGAGCACGGGCAAACCTGTGGCAGGTCAGGGTTATGGGACTCGCTTGGTCGGTGGAGATTTCCGCGCGATTGAAGGGGCGTTTGTAACCTACAGCCCGGTGGCCGATTACTATTATTTGTTTTATTCGGTAGCGGGTTTTGCGGCGAACGATGGCTATAACATACGTATTGCCCGCTCCAAAACCCCTAAAGGCCCCTACCTGGACCCGGCTGGGAACGATATCTCCAAAATTTCAGGTACTCTGGAATTGGGCGGTAAGTTACTGGGCGGATTCGAGTTTACCCAAGCCTTAGGCGAAGCTGGCCCTTCCTGGGGTTATCAATCACCGGGTCACAACTCAGCCTATTACGACGCCGCTAGTGGCCGCCATTTGCTGGTAACTCACACGCGCTTTCCTGCATCGGCGACTGCCTACCCTGGCAATGCCGAAGCTCATGCGGTGCGCACCCATGAAATGTTCGTCAACAAAGAAGGTTGGCTGGTGGTATCGCCGGAGCGTTATGTTCCGCTCACAGGCAATAACCTGATTGATCCGGATCAGGTAGCCGGGCACTACAAGTTTGTGAATCAAGGCAAAGGCATCAATAAAACGGCGATTAAATCTTCCTACATCACGTTGCATGCAGACCGCACTGTCACCGGCAGTGAAAAAGGCAGCTGGATGTCGCAAGGCGATGATTCCATCAAACTGGTATTGGATTCTGGTACCTATTTCGGTGTAGTGAAGTGGCAATGGGATAATGGCCAAAAAGCGCTGGTACCTGTCTTCACCGCCATGTCACGCGATGGCTCTTCCGTATTTGCAATGCGCACGGACACTATCGAGGGAACCTCTACTGCCTTGAATGCCGTAGCAGCAGCGCTGAATATCAAAACCGAATTAACGATTGCAGATGAAGGCTACTCACTGCCCAGGTTAGGTAAGAGCGGCACCGTTATTAATTGGGTGAGCAGTAATGATTACTTTATCGATTCCGACGGCAATGTATTTATTCCTACTCCGGATCTGGGCGACCAAACGGTAACCCTGACGGCGAACCTTTCGCTCAATGGCCAAACCACGAGCAAATCATTCACGATCAAAATTAAAGCGCGCCCTGCATTTAAAAATGCGGTTGCTCATTACAATTTTGAAAATGCATTGACGGATTCGCTCGCCAATTTTGCCGCGGCAAAAACTACTGACAATAACTTGTTCAATGTTGATGCAACGCCGGCAACATTTGCCCCGGGCAAAGCAGGGCAGGCTTACGATTTCAATGGTGCTAATGGTGTGCGCCTGCCGGATAACCTGATTAAATCCAGCGAGTACACTGTGTCTTTCTGGATGAAACCAGAATCGCTCACGACTCACACACCTGCGTTTTTTGCGGCAACCGATGTTGATCACTGGTACAGCTTTATTCCCGGCAGCGCCTGGTTTACGCCGAATACCTTGATCTGGAGTAATTATCTCGGCAACTGGAATCAAGTGGTTCACTCGGCAACTGCTCCTTTAAATCAGTGGGAGCACGTGGCAATTACTTACTCGAATACCACGATGAGTTTGTACATCAACGGTGTATTAACTGGCTCGATGCCGCGCGATGATATTTTCAAAAATGGTGGCCAGTATGCGTTGGGTGTTAACTTCGGATGGGATTCGCCCTTCGTTGGCCAAATTGATGAATTAATTGTGTACGACTACGCCCTGAGCAATCTGGATATCAATGGTGCTGCTATCAATAACCTGACGGATCCCACCAAGTTTGCCGGCTTTGTAAAAAATGCGCTGGCATTGGGCGATATGTCAGCTGTGCGCGAAAATTTTGATTTGATTCGCGTCGGTCCTTTTGTTTCCGGTATTCGCTGGACTTCCAGCAATGAGAAATATTTGAAGCCGACGAACGGTGTTGCGGTAGTGAATCAGCCCACTGCTGATGAAGGTGATAAAACCGTTACCTTGACCGCGCACATTACTTATCAAGGTTTCACCGATACCAAAGATTTCCAGGTAACCATTAAGTCGTTGGCGCCGGCGGAATACAGTTTTGAAAATGGTTTGGCGTCGCTCAACGATGTTGCCGCAGAAGGTAAGGTTACCGGTAATTTCATTCACAACACTGGCGGTGCTGTCAGCTACGTTCAGGGTGTGAAAGGTATGGCGGTAAATCTGGATGGTAAATCCGGTATTCGTTTGCCCGATAATTTAATTACTACCAACAGCTACACCATTTCACTCTGGTTAAAACCAACGGCATTTACCGATTACACAACCGCCTTCTTTGGTGGTGCTAACGCTAATTACTGGTTGAGCCTGGTTCCCTCCATGGCGGGCACTGCGAAAACGCGCGTGTGGGCAAATGGTCCTTCATTTTACGATACCGCGGAATTAGCAAATCGCATTCCCGCCGGTCAGTGGACTCATCTAGTGATTATGGTCGATGGTGAAAATAACAATACGATCAAACTCTTTGTGAATGGTGCCCTGCAGTTGGAAGCGGCCGATTTCCGGCGCGTGATGACAGTCGCGGGTGATACCAATGAGTTTGCGCTGGGCGTTAACTATTGGGATACGCCTTACAACGGCGCAATCGATGAATTGAAAGTATTCACCGGCACCATTAGCGCGGAAAAAATTAACTCACTGTTTAAAGAAGGCGTACCTGCTAACTAATCAAGCAGCGTGAGGGGCTTTGGCCCCTCCTAACCCTATCTTTGAAATTGAGTTAATCAATACAGGATTAACTCAAATTTATAAAAATTTGGAGTTTAAAAATGTATAAGAAAACTGCATTAGCCACGGCGGTGTTCGCGGCATTTATGGCGCAGATTGCGAGTGCCCAACAGCCGCAACAAAGCGAGCAAGTTGAAGAAGTTATTGTGCAGGGGATTCGCGGTAGTTTGACCAAAGCCTTGGACATCAAGCGCGAAAACACGCAAATTGTCGATTCAATTGTTGCAGAAGATATTGGTAAGTTTCCGGATAACAACGTCGTCGAAGCGCTGCAACGCGTGACTGGTGTACAAACTACCGGGCGCGGTACTGGTGAAGTATCCGGCATTTCGATTCGCGGTTTGACGGACGTGCACACCACAGTCAATGGTCGCGACGTATTTACTGGCGCGGGTCGCTCAGTAGCCTTGCAGGATATTCCTGCCAGTTTGCTCTCTAATGTGGTGGTTTATAAAACCCGTTCAGCCGCACAAGTAGAGCGCGGTATCGCCGGTTCGATCGATGTAAAAACCCATCGACCATTTGATTTTAGCGATACCAAAATTGTGTTGGCCGGCCGTGGAATTTACGCAGATCAGCCCGAAGAAATTGATCCCAACCTGAGTGCATTGTTTAGTACGCGCGGAGAATTTGAAGGCGGCGGCGATTGGGGGGCATTGTTCAATATCTCCTACGCGGAAACCAATTATCGCGATGACACTATGACGGCCGGTGCGGTCTTTCCGTATTTTGGTGCAGAGCCACATGCGGATTACGCGCCCTACCAAATGATTCCCAACTCGCATAACAACACCCCGGTGTGGCAAGCGGGCCTGGAGCAAGGCCTGCCTTCTGCTGCAGGCTCAACACTGAATATTGGCGGTGCTGACTACGAATATCTACTGATGCGCGATGCGGTATTTGGAACTTCTTTCACCGGTTTACGTGAGCGCCCGGCGGCAAGCGTTTCACTGCAATGGGCGCCCAACGAAGATTTGGAATTAACCGCTGAGGGTTTCTATACCGGTTACCGCAATGAAGCGCAAAACGCTATGTGGTTTACCAACACATTGGAGCATCAAAATGGCAACATCGATATTCCCATGGTTTACGAGGGTACCAATGTTGTTAAAGAACATCAGGGCTATAGCAACGGGGGTTTCCAAAGTGGCGATTACTCGACCGGAAAAACTGACAGCTATTTGTATGCGCTGGGTGCCAAGTGGACCCCGAGTGACAATGTCACTGTGAATTCCGAGTTGGTTTATCAGGACAGCAAATTCACCAGCAATTTTTTTGCGATGCGTTTCGAGCGCGTTGCCTATGGGTTGGATGTCGATTACAACGATCGTGATGGCGTGCCTTCGGTGGTATTCATGGATAACCCCGCCACCAGCGCGGTGGATGAATCTGATATGGCAGCAGTGGAAAACTGGAAGGCCTCCGGAATGTGGGATAACGGTGGCTCCAACTCCGGTGACTCGCTCAGTTTTACGACCGATGTCGATTGGGAATTGGATGGCAACTATTTGCAAAAAGTTAAATTGGGTGCGCGCGTGGAAGAGCGCGGCGCGCTTAACTATGGTCGTGGTCAGGATTCCTGGAATACCGGCGGCAGAACATTAACTCAGTTGATGTCGGCCCTGGCAGCAGCGGGAGCTGAAGGCGATGGCTCGGGTCTGGTGTATAAAGTTGATAATTATTTTGATGGCCGCGCAACAATCTTCGACAGTTTTATTTCGGCTGATGGCAAATACATGATGGCGAATGCCGATGCAGTGCGCAGCGTTTACGACATTGAACGCGAAGAACTGGTGAAAGTATTTGATGTTGATGAGGCATCGTCAGCGCTCTACGCGACGGGCAATTTTACGTTAACCGATAACCTGAGCGGCGAGTTGGGGGTGCGCTACGTTAATTACGAACAGGATATGCAATTCTGGGCGGAAACCGGCACCAACACAGACATATACAACAGCAATACCGGCAACAGTAAAGCCGATAAGCTGCTGCCAAGTCTGGTGTTGAATTGGAATATTACTGATGACCTGGTGGGCCGTTTTGCATACACGCAAACCCTGCGTATGCCCAACTTCGGCGACTTGAATCCACTGCAATATTTCCAGGACCCACTCACCTCTATTCCATACGGAACCGGTAGTGGCGGTAACCCGGATTTGAAACCAACGGAATCCACTAACTACGATTTGTCGCTCGAATGGTATTTCGCCGAAGGCGCATCTTTGTACGGCGCGCTCTTTAAACGTGAAATCGATGGTTTGGTTATCGGCGGAAAGAAAACTATTAATCGCACGGGTAATGACGGCGTGACTCGCGATTACGTTTTAACGACAGCGGTTAACGCGGCTGATGGTGAGTTGTCCGGTTTGGAAATTGGTTTGGTGTACTTCCCGGATAATTTGCCGCAAGCGCTGGATGGCTTGGGGGTACAGGCGAGCTTTACCGCCCTGGATTCCGAGCAAAAAACCCCGGAATACAGTTTGGACGGCGAGATCAGCGGTTATGTGGATTCGAAAATGTCAGGTGTATCTGACTCTTCCTACAGCATAGTGTTGGCCTATGACCGCGAGACGGTGGATGCGCGTCTGTCGTATGTATGGCGTGAGAAATTTTACACGGGCAACGAGGCCGCCATTTTCGCCAACCCGATTCAATTCTGGAGTCGTCCGGAACAGAGTTTGGATTTACAAGTGAGCTACGATGTTACTGATAATTTAATGGTTACCTTCGACGCGACCAACTTATTGGACGATGTTTACCAAAGCTATTACGGTGAGGGCAACCAAAACCTGTTTAACTTCGGCAACGCGATTTACTCCAAGACCTACGCCGTGGGTGTGCGCTACTCCTTTTAATGGTTTTGCGTTGTCGTCCCCAAAGCCCTGCACTCATTGCAGGGCTTTTTTTTGGGAGAAGGGATGTGAAATAAAAAGCGCCGGCAGAGAAAAGTTGCAAAAAAACTGGACAGCAAAAATTATTAATATATTATATTACAAATAGAGTGTTGAATCCCCCCAAGTATTTAACCTCTGCGGCCCTGGTTTTTTGGTCAGAGCCGCGTGTTTTGTCAGGAGTTTTCCCTTTGTCGTTGGATGGTGTAACGCTGTTTGTTAACACCAATTTTTCAGCCGCTACAGTCTTCTGTAGCGGCTTTTTTATTTCCCGGAAATCGCCAGAAACGCCAATCAGGCCGGTCATTGCAACGAGTTTGCATTTTTATATATGAGCTGTTGTTTATCAGTTGACGTTGAGCGTCAATCCGTCTAGGATCTTATTGTCTTACAATATGCTCAATTGGATATAAAATAAGTCTTTCGTTGAGCATTTGGAGCTGCGCCGGTAAGGGTGTTACCCCTTCGTAACCGGTTATTTAATAAGACAAATAAAACGCACGAAATTGATAATAACGATAGGCGCCTGCGGCCAGCCACAAGGTGTCATCGCACACGGGAGATACACATGTTCCAGAAAAAAACACTCAGTATGGCGGTAGCTATGGTTGCCGCATTTGGCGCGGTATTGCCAGCCTTGGCTCAGCAAGCGGCAAAAGAGGATCAGGTTGAAGAGGTAGTCGTAACCGGTATTCGCGGATCCTTACAAGAAGCATTGGATGTAAAGCGTGAAAAGACCCAAATCGTGGACGCGATTGTGGCTGAAGATATTGGTAAGTTTCCCGATAACAACGTCATTGAAGCGCTGCAGCGTGTTACCGGTGTGCAAGTAACCAATCGCGGCTCAGGCGAAACCTCTGGTATTTCGATTCGCGGTTTAACTGACATCAACACCACCGTGAATGGGCGCAATATTTTTACCGCGTCGGGTTTGTCGGTAGCTCTGCAAGATGTTCCTGCAAGTTTGATCAAACAAGTCGATGTTTATAAAACTCGTTCTGCTTCGCAAATCGAAAATGGTATTGCCGGCTCTGTCGATATTAAAACCCAACGCCCATTCGATTTTGAAGGCCAAAAATTTGTAGTTGCTGCACGTGCGATTAATCAGGAGCAGGCCGATAAAACTGATCCAAACATCAGCGGCTTGGCGAGCAACCGGTGGGAAACTGACGCGGGCGAATTCGGTGCTTTGGTTAACCTGTCTTACGCGCGCACCAATTATCGCGATCAAAGTGTTACTGCCGGTGCGATGGTTCCCTTTGCAACCAATAACCCGGTGGCACCATTTACCAACTACGAGCGTATTTTTTTGGATAAGGGCGGCGTAGCGGAAAATCCAATCTGGACTCCTGGTTTATTGGATGGTTTGCCAGATGCGCCTGGCTCTACGTTAAATGTAAATGGCAAGCCGATGGAATATATCCTCGGTCGCGATGCAATTTTTGCCAGCGATTTCACCGGTGAGCGCGAGCGCACGGCGGCGAATGTTTCATTCCAGTATGCACCTAACGATTCATCAGAATATTTATTTGAAGCTTTTTACAACGGTTATCGCAACGAGTCCTTCAACTCATTGTTATTCTCCTTCGCTGACTGGTGGGGCGAGTATGCCAGCAATGCAAGCGCAGCCAATATTAAACTGCACGAAGGCACTAACATCGTTAAATCGCGCAGTGTACTTTTCCCTTATATGTTTACCAGCGGTGACCTGACTACCGGCCAAACTGACAGCTATGTTTATGCCTTGGGCGGCAGCTGGGATATAGGTGAGAATCTGGAAGTGAAATCGGAACTGGTTTATCAAGATAGTCGTTACAAATCTGATTTCTTCGCGATGCGTTTTGATAAAGTCGGTTATCAAATCGATGTAGATTTCAACTCAGGCGGCGGTTTGCCAGCGTTCGGTTTCCAGGATAACCCGGCCACTGCTGATGTGAATGAAAGTGATCTCACTGATACTGTTGCCTGGAATACCGCGCAACTGTACGACAATGCCAATAACAATGATGGCGACGCTACCACATTCACTACTGATGCAACCTTGTCTACCGACCTTGGCATTTTCAAATCCTTTGATTTTGGCGTGCGTATTGACCAGCGCACCGCAGCAGAAGCCTTTGTTAACCAAAACGGTTACAACAACAGCATCGCCATTGAAGATATGGACGGGCTTGCGTATATCAACAGCGGTTTCTTTGACGGCGAGTCCAATGTGCCAAGCACCTGGGCCGCGGCCAATGGCTACTATATTCGTTCCAATGCAGAAGAATTCAGACGTATTTATGGTTTGAGCAAACAAGCATTGGTAGAAAGCTTCAATATCGATGAGCTGACCACCTCGGCCTATGTTACGGGCAAGTTTGAATCTGAATTGGCTGGCCGCACGATTGATGGTGAGGTTGGCTTCCGCTATACCGGTTCCGAAACCGATATGGAGTTTGCACGCGTGAGTGAAGCATCCTCGGATACTTCAAAAGTATTGCCAAGTGTGATGGTGCGTTATCACTGGACTGACGATTTAATTTCGCGTTTCGCATACACCGAAACTCTGCGTCGCCCTAATTTTGCGCAACTCAACTCCAATATTATTTATAACGAAGATGTAACCAACATTGGTTATGGCACTGCGGGTGGCGGCAATCCGGATTTGAAGCCGACTGAATCGCAAAACTATGATTTGTCATTGGAGTGGTATTTCGCTGAGGGCAGCTCGCTCTATGGAACGCTGTTTCAACGTGATATCGAAGGCTTTGTGATTGATTTCCGTCGTCAGGTACAGGCGCCAAAACCGGATGGATCTATGGGTACCTATGTTCTGGCCCAGCCTTTCAACGCGTCAAATGGTCAATTGAAAGGCGCTGAAGTTGGTGCAGTTTGGTTCCCGCAAAATCTGCCTTGGTATCTCGATGGTTTCGGTATTCAGGCGAGTTATACCAGCCTTGAGTCTGAGCAAACTACGCCAATAACTGACAGCGCCGGCAATATCACTGGCTCAAAAAATACGTCGCTGTTTGGGGTATCTGATGAGTCCTACAGTGTGGTGTTGGCCTATGAAAAAGAAAATATCGGCGCGCGCCTGTCTTATGCATGGCGTAGTAAATTCCTGAACAACTATGAAGCAGCGCTGTTTGCCAACCCTTTGGAGGTCTGGAGAAAGCCTGAGTCAAGTTTGGATCTGCAAATCACCTATGATGTCACCGACAACATTTCGTTGACTCTGGATGGTACCAACCTGACCGAAGAAATTTATCAAAGTTACTATGGTGATAATTCCACCACCGGTAATTTCGGTTCAGCGCTTTACAGTCGCACTATTGCGTTGGGTGCGCGCTTCAATTTCTAAGTAACAGCAGTACAGAAATCCGGAATCACTTGGGTGGTTTCGGATTTATTTCTTGGCCGGGATGCAGTATGTAAGTTTCCACGATTTAGCTCACATTGTCCCAATACGATAATTAATAATGAAGGGCTTTCTTATGTATCCGATAATTCGTTTCTGTAAGACATTTTTTTTTGCGCTACTCATAACATTTTTTAGCGCGGCCAGTGCGCTCGCCATCAGTTTGTCGGGCACTACCGATATTCACGATCCATCGACCATCATTAAAGATGGCAACACCTATTGGACCTTTGGTACCGGAGGCGGCGCGAGCAATTTTCCCATCAATGCGCTTTACTCCACTGATTTAATTAACTGGAAGCGCGGCCCGTCGCCAATTCCGGCAAATACCTATCCCTCATGGATTAGCAACAAGGTTCCCGGTTTCGATGGTAATTTCTGGGCGCCCGATGTGATTGAAATGAATGGGAAATTCTATTTGTATTACTCCGCATTTTCTTCCACATCCGGAATGCGTTCAGCCATCGGCGTAATGGTGAGCAGCTCATTAAATAATCCCAGCTGGCAAGATTTGGGTATGGTGGTTTCCACGGCGGATGAAGGCACGCTTAGCGGGCAGCCGGTAAACACTATTGATGCTGGCCTTTATCGCGATGCGCAAAATAATGTATGGATGGTGTACGGCTCACATTACGCAGGAATTTTTGTTCGCCAAATAAATCCATCCACCGGCAAGCTGATGAACAGCACGCGCTATCCGGTAGTAGGAAATAATTATGCATGGCATGAGTATGAAGCAGCACAGGTAAAATATATCAACGGTTATTACTATATGTTTGTGAATCTGGGTGAGTGCTGTTTGGGCAATCAAAGCAACTACTACATAGTGACTGGACGCTCTTCCAGCCCAACCGGGCCATTTTTAGATAAGAATGGCAAAAGCCTGTGGAATTATGGCGGCAGTGCAATTTTGATTTCTGATGGCAATTACATCGGCCCAGGCCACTTTGGTTATTTCTATAACAATGGCCAGCATCTCGCATCCATCCATTATTACGACGGCACTACATCAACGGGTTGGCCTGCACGGCTGGATCTTTTGCAAATGACATTTTCTGGTGGTTGGCCAGTATTGAGTCGCAATTTTTCTGTGAAGTCCGATAGCAATGCGCGCGTCAACGGTACTTATCGCATTACGCCTGCACACTCGGGAAAATCGTTGGATGTAGAAAATTGTGGTGTGGCGGCAGGCACCAATTTACGCCAATGGAGTTGGATTAATAACAATTGTCAGAAATTTATAATTACTCGCGTGGATGACGTATGGCATCGCATTTCTCCGGTGAGTGCTTCTGGCTTGGCGTTTGATGTGGATTCCTATTCAACGGCGGATGGCGCCAACCTGATGTTGTGGAATAGCACTAGCACGCACAACCAAATGTTCCGCTTTCAATCCGCAGGCTCGGGGCGTTATCGCATTATCAATCGCAATAGCGAAAAGTGTTTGGATGTCGCCGGGAATTCAACTGCGGACGGGGCCAACGTAAATCAATGGCAATGCCTGGCCAATGCGACAAACCAAATGTTTAGCTTACAGGCGCAATAACACGGCAGTAGAATTTTTTAGGGGTCCTTATGAAAATCGTTAACTCACTTCGCGTATTGGCCATGGGGTTCAGTCTTGCAATCACACCAGTGTTCGCATTGGAACTGGTGCCACTGCGCGAAGTGCAGTTATTGGATGGTCCGTTTTTACACGCACAAACAACCAACAAAGAATACTTAATGGCATTGGATGCTGAAAAATTATTGGCTCCGTTTCGCCGCGAAGCAGGGTTGCCCTTTAAGGAAACCTACGGCAACTGGGAATCTACCGGGTTAGATGGCCATATGGGCGGCCACTATGTGTCAGCGCTTGCGCTAACCTATGCGTCCACGCGCGACAAAGCCGTATTAAAACGATTGCAGTATGTCATTGCCGAATTAAAAAAATGCCAGGACAAATTAGCGACGGGTTATATTGGTGGAATTCCTGACAGCAAAAAAATGTGGGATGAAATTGCAGCGGGCAATATTCGCGCGGATAACTTCTCCACTAACGAACGCTGGGTCCCCTGGTATAACCTGCATAAGATCTACGCTGGTTTGCGCGATGCCTATCTTTATGCAGGCAGCAAAGACGCAAAAATAATGCTGGTTAAATTGTCGGATTGGACGATGACATTAACCAAAAATCTATCGCCCGAGCAAATGCACGCAATGTTGCGCACCGAGCATGGTGGGATGAATGAAATATTTGTCGATGTGGCGCAAATCACAGGTGATAAAAAATACCTGCAGTTGGCGGAGGCATTTTCACATCAAGCGATTTTGCAACCGCTTGAAAAGCAGCATGATCAATTAACTGGTCTGCATGCCAACACCCAGATTCCCAAAGTTATTGGCTTTAAACGCTATGCCGATGCGACTAAAAACCCCGAGTGGAATAGGGCGGCTGAATTTTTTTGGCAGACAGTCGTGGATAAACGCTCGGTCGCCATAGGTGGTAATAGCGTAAAAGAGCACTTTCACGACCAGCAAGATTTCTCCTCACTGGTGAATGAAGTGGAAGGGCCGGAAACTTGTAATACCTACAATATGCTGAAGCTAACGGAATTGTTGTATTTGTCCGCCGCCGCTAACCCAAAAAACCAAACGCAATACACGGATTACTACGAGCGCGCACTCTACAACCATATTTTATCGTCACAAAATCCGACCACTGGCGGCTTTGTCTATTTCACCCCTATGCGCCCCAATCACTACCGGGTGTATTCGCAAGTGGATAAAGGTATGTGGTGTTGTGTCGGTTCCGGTTTGGAGAGTCAATCCAAGTACGCGGAATTTATTTACGCGCGCGATGCCAGCAATAAAGTGCCCGCTGTCTATGTAAACTTGTTTATCCCATCTACTATGGAGTGGAAAAAAAAGGGCATCGCCCTTACGCAGCGCACACAATTTCCTGATGAGGAGGCTGTGCATATCCAGATTGAAAAATCTGCGCATTTTACCTTAAACCTGCGCTACCCCTCCTGGGTAAAAGCGGGTGCTCTGAAAGTCCGCATCAATGGAGTGTTGCAAGACCTGCAACAGGATTCGAGCGCCTATATCACGCTGGAGCGTCGTTGGAAAAAAGGTGACACTGTGGAGTTTAATTTGCCCATGCAGACCCGATTGGAGCAAATGCCCGGCGGTGCGAACTATTATGCAGTGTTGCACGGCCCGATAGTTCTGGCAGCCAAAACCCAGCCCTTTGCGAATGAGTCATTGAATTATTTTTCCGATGATTCGCGCATGGGGCATATCGCGCAGGGGAAAATGTGCCCGATGGAAGCTGCACCTTTTTTGTTGGGTAATACGCAGGAGTTTATCCAAAAATTAAAACCTGTTGTCGGCAAGCCGCTGACATTCGATGCATCGGGCTTAATTAACGGCGTGCAAATGGCGCATGTGGAACTGATTCCATTTTTTCGTTTGCATGAATCCCGCTACACCATTTACTGGCCTTACACCACCGCTGCTGAAGTGGAAAAAGCGCGCGCTAAAGCAGCGGCAGACGAAAACACACGTTTGCAATTACAGGCCAATACCATCGATCAGGTAGCGCCCGGTGAACAACAACCGGAATCGGATCATTTTTATAAAGGCGAGCAAAGTGAAACCGGGTTATACAACGGCCGTCATTGGCGCCATACCCGCGCCTGGTTTAGCTACGAATTAACCGATAAAAACCAGGAAGCAAAATTTTTGCACATCACCTACGCCGGTGTGGATTCAGGCCGGAGCTTTGCTATTTATCTCAATGATGAGTTGATTGCAGAAATAAAATCAACGGGTAAAGCAGAAGAATTTTTCACCGAATCCTACGCAATTCCTGCGCAGCTGGTAAGAAAATCCCACGGCAAACTGCGCGTAAAATTTGTGGCAACTCGCGGTTCCATTGCAGGCGGGATATATGGAGTGAGGTTAATGCGAAAGTAGGTTTACAGGGCGAGCGTCCCGTTGCCGTTAAGCGCTCGCTGGATCAGGACCTGTTAGCCTTGGAAAAAAGATTTTACTAGTCTTCCTGCAGTTTTAACTAAAAAGCGCGATATTTTTCCTGGTGTATTTCCATTGGGAGGGGATCTTTTTGCGCTTGATTTTTAATTGCGAGACATAACAGCTCGATAATCATAAATAGGAGTGGAGAGATGAGAACGAAGAAAACAAGGTTGACCGGCTTGCGTAGGTTAGCGGCATCCCTGGCGATGTTGACGCTATCGACCCAGGCACAGATTCTAGCGCCTACGACACCGGATTTTATCAATACATCGGTACATGACCCATCGGTCATTAAAGTGGGTAGCGAATACTATGTATTTGGTTCGCATTTAGCCGCCGCTAAATCGCCGGATTTACTCAAGTGGTATTCCATTGCCGACGGCGTGAGTGCAACTAACCCGCTGTTCAATAATGTACTGACGGAATTGGCAGAAACGTTTACCTGGGCGCAAAGTAATACACTCTGGGCGGCGGATGTAATCCAACTCGGTGACGGTAAATTTTATATGTACTACAACGCCTGCAAAGGCGATTCACCGCGCTCGGCCTTGGGCATTGCCGTGGCTGATAAAGTAGACGGCCCTTATCTAAATCAAGGCATTATTTTGAAATCTGGTATGTGGGGTTTGGCGAGTGAAGATGGAACCGTATACGACGCGCGCAAGCACCCCAACGCAGTAGACCCGGATACTTTTTATGATGCATCGGGCAAGTTGTGGATGGTTTACGGCTCCTACTCCGGTGGCATTTTTATATTGCAATTGGATGCTGCAACCGGAAAACCGCTACCAGGCCAGGGTTACGGCAAGCGTTTAATTGGCGGGAATCACAGCCGCATTGAAGGCGCTTATGTGCTCTATAGCCCGCAATCAAATTACTACTACCTGTTTATGTCCTTCGGCGGCCTGGATGCAGCGGGTGGTTACAATATTCGTGTAGCGCGCTCATTAAATCCGGACGGCCCTTATCTGGATGCGCAAGGCAACGATATGGTGAACGTAAAAGCCAATGCGTCTTTACCTATTTTTGATGATGCGTCTATTGCGCCTTTTGGCGTGAAGCTTATGGGCAACTTTTTATTTGAACGCAAACTGGGCGAGAGCGGCACAGGTATAGGTACAGGCTATGTATCGCCCGGGCATAATTCGGCGTACTACGATGCAGCGAGTGGAAAGCATTTTATTATTTTCCACTCACGTTTCCCGGCACGCGGTGAGGCACATGAAATCCGGGCACATCAATTATTGATCAATGCGGATGGTTGGCCTTTGATTACGCCTTATCGCTATGCCAATGAATCTTTGGCAACGGTGCGGCGTGAATTTATTGCGGGCGATTTCTTATTGGTTAATCACGGTAAGGACATTTCCTCCGCAATTAAAAAATCGCAACTAATCAGCTTGAATACTACGGGCACTATTACGGGTGCCGTTACTGGTAGTTGGACTCTGGTGGGCGACAACCAGATTGAAATCAATATTGATGGTGTACCGACTTTTAAAGGTGTATTGCTTAATCAATGGGACGAAACAGCCAAAGCCTATGTATTGACATTCACGGCATTGTCGAATCAGGGTGTGGCAATTTTCGGCAGCAAGTTGGCGAAGAAAACCGATGCGCAAATTGTTGCGGCGATAAAAACTGAATTAAGTCTTGGGGATACTTCCGCGATAACGTCTGATTTGTCGTTGCCGGTTGAAGCAACGCGCAACGCAACCATTAGCTGGGTTTCGTCGAACACAGCAATTGTTAGTCACGCCGGTGTGGTAAAGCGCCCGCTCAATGGCGCAGGTGACGCGTTAATTACCTTGACGGCAACGATCAAGAAAGGCGCTGCGACAACGACAAAAAGTTTTACGCTGGTGGTGCGTGAAGAGTCGGCGGGCGGTTTAATTGCACACTATGCATTCAATAATAATTTAAATGATTCAACCGGTGTGTTAGCGGCAGGCACAGTTAGCGGCAATTTAATCGGCGCTGCTGGCGGTAGTATCAGTTATGTTCCCGGTGTGGCTGGCGCGGCGGCGTTATTTAACGGCAGCAGCGGCGTGCGATTGCCCAATGGCATTATCACAAAAAATACCTACACAGTATCGCTCTGGTTGAACCCGGATCAACTTACCGCCTTCAGCACGACTTTTTTCGGCGCGCGCGACGGCAACGCCTGGGTGAGTTTATTGCCTATGGGGCACGGCTGGGTGAGTGGCAATTCCATGCTCTGGTCAGGTACTGCCTGGTATGACGCCGGTTTGGGTATGAATATTCCCGTGGGGCAATGGACGCATATGGCATTTACCGTTAATAATGGCACGGTCAATGTGTATGTGAATGGAAGCAAAAAATTCAGCGGCGTGAATTTCCCGAATGTATTTACCACCAATAGCGGAGTTTTCTCGCTGGGGGTTAACTGGTGGGACACACCTTACAAAGGTTTGATGGATGAGTTGCGCATCTACGAAACCGCATTGACCGATGCCCAGGTGCAAACCCTGGCCCAGTAATCGGCAAAAAATATCTCCTTAACGGGTGCTACTTAATGTGGTGCCCACATTGATTTGGCTGATTAATGGAGTCAGTAATGAAAAAAATAATTGTGGGTTTGTGTTTATCCTTGTGTGCCAGCTTTTCCTCTGCCGCTGTTATTTCGTTTGATGATTTATCGGGCAACCCGGCCGATATCATCGGTGATGCTTACGAGGGCTTTAATTGGGGTTTAATGGCGAGCGTTAGCAATATCGAATTTCCCGGTAGTGGTTTTGAACAGGGTGTTGTTTCGGGTGATAAGGCGGCATTCAATCAATTTGGCATGGATGCAAGTATTGCCCTTGCCGCTGGCGGCACCTTTGATTTTATCGGCGCGTTTTTTACCGCTGCCTGGATCGGTGATTATTTTCATGAATTAAGTTTTGAAGGTTATCTGGATGGTGCCTTGCTCTATTCAACAAGCTCCGCGTTCGCGATAACCGATACTACCGCCAGTTGGATTCAACTCGATTGGGCGGGAATAGACCAGCTGAATATTTACAGTAACCTTGCCGGTTGGGATCAATGGGTGATGGACGATTTCACAGTGGATATTCACGCAGTGAGTGTGCCTGAGTCATCATCGTTAGTATTGTTGCTGATGGGGGTGTTAAGTCTGTTTTTTGCGCGTGCTCGGGTCAACCTTCAATAGACGTCTGTAAGAAACTAATCGCTCAGCGGAATTAACATTTGCGCGAGCGATTAGTTGTTTTTATTCCTGCCGGTGATTTTCTCCGCATTGTTTCGCGTTGGTATTTCTCCCGGCCGATTGGTGCGATAATAGTAAGATAC
>JACCEA011812587.1_pt1 | contig 19057 bp, 9 predicted proteins | sample 7449851 | NCBI WGS metagenome assembly JACCEA01 (sample SAMN15323453, study PRJNA562643) | freshwater metagenome | isolation source: river surface water | place: USA:Blue River Watershed | collected 2017-08-18
CAGTAGCAATTTTAAGCACACGTTGATTACTTCCACAATCAGAGCAGTCAAATCCAGATTGACATGATCCAGAATAAATTGACGCGGGCCATGATGCTGCATTTGTCCGGTATATACAAAGCGCTGGTAAATTAAATACAGTGCATTCAAACAAAGTGGGATTGGTAATGTTCCATACAACAAGATAATTTACACCTTGTTTGAATGACCATAATTCCATTGGAATAAGTTCGGTTATATTAGACTCGAGTGTCGAGTTCCATATAAACCGCCATTCTTTAAACGTCGCGTTGCTTGTTATTTCCATACTAGTATTTTCAAATAATAATACAGTTTCGGTTGTAATTGTTTCTGGAATCATGGTTTCATTCAAGGTGTAATATAAAAAGTCGTTGCAGTACCCATCTTTAGACACATCCATTCCATTTACGGTACATGAGTCTTGACAAATACATTCACCAGTAAAATTTTCAAACGTCCAGCTTGGCAATTGAGGTCCATTGTCTATTATTTTTACATCACAATCTTGATTTGTAAATACTTGAAACTGTCTTATTCGCATCTTGTACATGGACTTTAACTTGACTTTAAACACCCAAGTATTCACTGGAATTTCCCAAAGACTCGATCCTTCGCTCACGGTATCTGTAATAATATCCAATAACACCCATCCAGATCCAGTGTCAATATAAATCTCTGCACTCGCATCTAGAGTAAGCGAATCGTCAATCCAAATACCAAGTGTTTCGAATTCAATAACGAGTCCACGAATGTACCTTGATTCAGATACCCAATCGTATACAATCCAAGGCAGAGTATCCTCGCTTTCCCAAAACGTTCCCGAGTTCCATTCTAAATTTGGTAATAATTCTGAATTAGAGCTAGCGGATCTCACAATGGGTAAAATCGGGAATCCAAATGTGATCCATTTGATGCTACTAGATCCGTTTATTCGGTACAGGTTATACCCGCCAATGTACTCTACCAACCGAAACTCACCATCCAACCCTTCCACCACTTGTACCACCCAGGTATTGTTTATATATACTTCCACAGACACGTTAGAGCCAATAATGGACCAGGGAAACTGCGCCGATTCATACACATTGTTTGCCCCTGATAAAACTTCACCTTCTAATAAATGGGCAGGGATAAAATTACAAACAATCCCACTTGTATTTACATGAAGGGACCGATTCTCCACAATCCCAAACTCGCTGATACAAGTACACGGACTTTTGTATTCCAATGAAATGGTACAATTACACTTGTCTACATTATCCTCTAGTACAAGTAAAGACACACTAGCACATGGGTACGCTGTGCCAGATCGCACGGACGAAAAATCACACACTTCTTGTCCATCTTGGAATTCCAATGGGGTAATAAACACGGCACTCTGAAACAAGGTAGGTAATGGAATTACTGGATCGGCAGTAAATTCGGTTGCAGACACCAACGTTCCTCTTATGGTAACTATATCTCCATACAAAATGTACTTGAACACACCATGGTCGCCAATAATCGATGGTGGATCAATTCTTGTTTGTAACCAGTATATATCCTGATCGGTTTTATTACCCTTGTCTTGATCGACTGTAGCACAAATACAGGGAACTTTTAATTCATCCCGTTTTAAAAATACAGTGGAAGAGCCATTTACAATTGGATTGACATAAAACCCAGCTGAATTTTTAAATTCCAGCTTGTGCTCGTTTACTGTGCTTCTTAATTGGATGGATTCGACTTTTAAGGTACCAATGACTTCAGCAGAAAACGAAACTCGTGATCGGCCTCTATACACCACCTGGACAGGTTCTAAATCTTGCCAAGGAGTACATTCTGTTCTTCGTAATGTAAAATCAGTAGGTCCATTCTGACATAACCGCTGTCCATTCGCATTTGTCAGATTTGTCCCGGTCCAAACACATTTTAAAATATCGTTCAAGCAAGTAAGATAATCTACCAAAACACCGACATTGCTTATATACACTTGTTTGGAGTACACGACAGCAAGATACAAGTTGCTAGAATTTGTAAATGAAAATTCTACCGATTGTAATTCAATTACCGCCTGTGTTCCTATTCTGACATAGGTGTTTTCTAGACTTAGATTGGTTGTGAGAATATGCACGATACTTGTGGATACAATTTCTACTTCAGCAAAAAATGCATGTTTAAATGCATTCAATTCCCATTCCGCTCGATTTTCATCGGCAATTAATCCCTCATACAAGCCGGTACTAGACACAAATGCCACCTCCTTGTCATTGTAAAATATCTGGAACGGAAAAAAGGTGGCGTCGGTAATTTCTAAATGGTAATAAACCAATCGATCTGAAAATGTAAGTGTTTCTACCAAAGTTAATTGATCAGTGTCTAGATTATATGCACTGCCACCACATTCTTTAATAAGCAATTGGTACCGACTAAACACGACCTCATTTGTCACATCACCCGGGTTTAATAACGCCTTGCACTTTCCCTTGATTAAATTCGGCTCGCTATGATACCCGTACTCGGGAGTGAGTGTACAAGATGGGATGGCTGCAGACACACAGTCACCATTAGTACATCTATATATTTTATCAGGAGGACATGACGCGGCAATTCCAATTTTACTTGTACATGTCTGATTCCATGTATAATATCCAGCCGCGCAAACTGGATCGCATAATTCTGGTGTGGTCTGGATAGCTGGTAACGATACATTTTCTTGGAACCCGTATCCGTATCTAGGATGGCCATGTCCAGCACACGTTTTATCTAGAAATTTAGGACACGTTCCAAACTCACAAACCTCACCGAAATACATTTCATCGCAATAACATGCATATTGATTCTGAACAAATCGAAGTGCTCCCGTGCTTGTGGTTTGTAAAGAAGCACATAACCCCTTTCGAAAAAAATCCAGGTTTTTCAGACCTCGAATTCGAGACGCCGACAGCGTCTTTTTCAACTGCGAAAAGCCAAACCAAGAGGTGCATTGACATCCCGTTTCTACATTTCCCGTATTGTTTGTTAATAGTCCAACACTCTTGTTTCCATTCCCGCTACAAATGGTTCCTGTAATATCTAATGGACATCCATTTAATTCACATGAATCGCCGCTATATGGTGATCTACATACACATGTAAGCAGACCAGGATCTACATTTTTAAGATGATATGCACATGCAGAAGTATCATATCCATCTAAACAAGCATTTGGAATTTCACTACTTGTCATGAGAGGTGCACAAACACCCCTTCCGTAACATACCGTCGCTGTTTCTTGATTAAATCCAGGACAAGCAGTAAATTCACAACTTGTTCCTGACCATTGAGGATCACATATACACATGTTGGTGAGTATATCCACTGTACCCTTTCCATTGCAAATTCTTCCATTATATGTAGGATAATTCACGGTAAATAAATGGAGAAATGGAAATAGTGTAATACATGTTAAAATAGCAGAAATAAGACCTATAAGTTTACATACATTTCGAAGCAGCATATTTTGTGTATTACATGATTTTTTAAAAAAAAATATATAATTTCTAGTGAGCGGTAGGTTTCATCTTTTTTGTTTTGTGTGAGACAGCACTTGCATTCTTTTCGACTATTTCAGTAGCATTTTTCTCGACTATTTCAGTAGCATTCTTTTCGACTATTTCAGTAGCATTCTTGTCTACAACAGTACTAGTTTCAATTTCCACAGGCGCTGAATTGGTTTCAGGATTTATATCTACAATCACTACCGTATCGTCTGGATATGGAGGTGGATGGTGTACGGGTTCATAATCTGCTGGTGTTTCCGAAGCTGGTATTTCTTGTGACATGAAAAAAAATTGTGAAAAAAAAGCAAATGGGTTTTTTTTAAATACATATTCTCTACAAGTGTGTTTTGTGAAATTGTCCACCATTTCTCACATTTTTTTTATGGAATATGTCATTGATTTAGCACCAGGTGTTATACACACCAACGAAGGTATTTTCGAGACTGTAAAAGTGTTATGTTCAGGAGATTACCAATTTGATGTGACAAACATTCCCTATCGCATGCATGTGCGAACATTTCGATCCGGATGTGATCTTGAACATTTCACAAATGAATTGCGTTTGCACTTGTTACAAGCAAGGTTAAGTAATGGATATTATGGTGATAAGAAACGATGGGGATTTTCTTATAACGAGCTACAAAGAGTGAACAAGACTACGTTTATTAAATCCATTGTGCCTGTAAAGGGAATGAGTGCAATGGGATATTATGAAGATGAGCAAGAGTATTGGGAGATTCAATACACACACTCTTTTATAGCACAGAATATCCGTGGTTGGATTGAAAGAGAATATCCCGAGTATGAAGTGTACAATTGTTTTGATAATGTGATTACTAGTTTTCAAGCATTGACAGGAATCGGCTCGTTTGATAAAGTTCCGCGAGGAACAAGTAAATATGTCAGTTATAATCAGTTCACATATGAAAAGGCAAAGAATGGTCAGGGGATATTTGGAATTTACCGATCGCTGACATTGGATATTGAAGTGCCTGCAAAAAAATACACGGATGAGGATACTAAAAATGCGGTACATCCAATTTCCTGTATCGGATGTTTGTTTGTAAACGAAAAGGATGAATTGACCCGCCGGATATTTTATTTCGGACCGTTCCTTGAAAACTCTACCATTGAAGACAAGCGGTATGAAGACGAATATACCATGCTGTGTGAATTTAACAAATGGGTGATTGCAACCGATCCACAGTTTATATATGGTTACAATTCAAATACGTATGACATTCCGTATATTTTCGGTAGGTTTCGAAAACTAAACATTGATTATTCGAAATGGTCAAAAGTGGATCGATGCTTTCCAGTTTTGAAAGAGTATGATAAAGATGGTATGACACTCATGAATGTGGAATGTCCCGGTCGGATTTTCGTCGATATTCTTCCACTAGTACGAACCAATTTAAAACTGCCAATGTACACTCTAGATGCCGTTGCTCGTGATCAGGGTCTTGGATGTAAAGACGATATTAAACACAGTCAATTATACGAGTATTATTATGAAGGTGGTGTAGTCAAACGAGACATGGTGTTGGCATATTGTATGCAGGATGTAGCGCTTACATGGAAATTAGCAAAGAAACTCAAGATATTTGTCCAATTGATTTCTACATGTAGATTAATGCGAGTGCGATGCTCGGATTCGATGATTCGTGGACGAACGTTTCTGATTTTTCAGTTTATTTACGCCAATTTTAAAGATCGGTATTTTTTCCCGAATGAACATCCTAACCGGTATCTAAATACAGTCAAGGGGTTGCCGTTTTATATTGCCCAAAATGAGGCCGGAGAGACATACGAAGGTGCATATGTATTGGATCCTACATTTGGATTATACGAGGGGTTAATTACCACTCTGGATTTCAATTCCTTGTACCCGAGTATTATTATTGAGCACAATCTGTGCCCATCCACTAACCTGGTGTATTCCACCAAATTTAATTACACTGCCAATGAAAAACGTGACGCGGTTACATTGGATACGTTCTTTACCGACTTGAAGATTGACGATAACGGACGTAAAACGGTAAAAAAGGCAAATTTAAATGTGATGTGGGATGATGGAATTACAATAGATCCGGAAAAGGTATTACCACCGCATATTGTCACGCCACTTGGATTTGCATTTGTGACAAAGGATGTAAAGGAAGGAATCATGCCTCAATTTTGTCGAGTGTTGAAAGAATCGCGGGCGCTGATTAATGCTGAATTGGAACAGGAACCAGATCCAGATATTCGAGCGGCATTAGATATTTATCAAAAGGAGATCAAGACATTGAACAATTCAGGGTATGGAATGCACGGGACGAATCATTCTAAATTATGTCATTTTGGTGTCGCGGCGTCTATTACTGCATATGGAAAGTATTATATTATGGGAATTGTAGACGAAATTCAAAAGCGGTTTTCAATGGAAAATCGAGGCAAATTTGAAATCCCCGCACTTGTTGTGAATGTGCGATATGGAGATACCGATTCCATGTTTATGCATATTCGTTGTTTTCATTTGAATGGTGATGGGGTGTGGGTGGAACAAGTCAAATTTACACCAGAAGAGTCTTGGAAGTATTCTGAGCGACTTCAATACTTTGTGAATGTAGAGTCAAAGGTTCGAGTTGGGGAGTTGAAAATGGGTATTGATGATGTGAGTTCGCGAGTCATTTTGTATGCCAAGAAAAAGTATTTCAAGCGTAAAATTACTAAAAAAGAAAAGAGGGATAAGAATGGAAACAAGTATATCGAGTACGGTCAAGATATTAAAGTCATGGGTATTGACACTCGTGAAGTCTACCCATTTTGTAGAAAGGTGATCAAGTACATGTTTCAGATTATTGCCAATGAAGATGATTTTGAAGAATGTAAACGCAAAGTCGAGTTTTACATTTGGAGTATGTATACCTTGTTAGTGAGCGGAAATGTGCCTCGAAAAGAGTTTATTCGGACCAAGAAATTATCAAAACCGATCGAGGAATATGACAATGACAATGAAGCCCATGTTCGATGTGCTCGAATTTTACTTGCGCGTGGTGATACAGAGAGTCAAGTAAAAGTGGGTGAGAGAATTCCGTATTATCATTGTCAAGTGATTGGATTAAAATCAAACAAGACTGAAAATGTAATTCCCATGTTGGTTGCAGATGAAGACGGATATGAAATCGATTATGAAGAGTATGCGTCTATTTTTGTTACCAAATTGAGCATGTATTTAGAAAATGTGATTTTTTCGCCAATCGAGTTTAGAGATTTATTTGATTATCGAAGGTACCCTATTCGAGCGTCTAAAAATCCGAAACATGCACCTCAAATCCTGGAATCAGTAAAACGCGACAAACCAAAAGGCCAGCGAAAAAAGGACAAGAAGTCAAGCGGAAAAAAGTATCGACAAAAACAGATTGATTTTGATGTAGCTGAAAAACCACAAGTTGCTAAAATGACTCGATCTAGTGTACAAAAGGCCGTGTTTTCAAAATCGAGAACAATTGGTAATTTTTTTCAAGCTGCAAAGCGAGCTAGAAAACAAGAATAAAATTACAAGTTGCATTCTCCTTTTTTTTCAATACATACTCACAAATTGCATTCTCTATTTTCGATGTATACTAATAAAAAAAATTCTAGTCTTCGTGGTATTGGTGGAAATGTTCTAGGATTTGATGAAGGAGGGTTTATTAATGAAAAGACAATTGAGATTATGATGCCATTATTGAATTTAGCCGAGGTCGGATTCATTGTAACGAGTACAATTGGCGAAGGTGATGGTGTAGCATTTAATAATTTTTTAGAAGATCCCGAGTTTCAAAAGTATATCAAGACGTACATTTGTGATGCTTGTCGACAAATTGGACTAAATGATAAGGCATGTGTTCATCGTAAATATGATCAGCCGCCATGGATTTCGAGAGATAATATGGATGCCAACAAGAGTTTGTATAACAAGAATTCAGAGGGATATGCAAGAGAAACACTTGGTTTAGTAATTCATAAAGTAGACCCACACGCATTTCGAGCTCGTAAAATTGACGAATGGATTGCGAGTCCACGATTTTCTATTAACCGATATTACACTTATATTTATATTGTAATTGATCCTTGCACAGGATCGTTACCAACAAGTGCTACTGCATCTGAATTCACAATTGTTTCCATGATCGATCCATGTATTTATGTAGGTGTAGATGCGGTAGAAGCACGAGATCATTATGTGGCTGATGAGGCATTGTTAAACCATTTAAAGAAACTCAAATCCATCGAGTGGTTTCGAGATTCTCAAATTGTACTTGATGTGGAATCTGGATTGGGTTTTGAGCCGAGTCGAATTCAGAAATTGGTGCGAGATAATTTCAAGGGAATTATTAACATTAATACACATGATGACAAACCAGGAACGATTACAAGTGCCAAGTCTAAACAAAGCATGGTGAAATTGATGGAGTATAGATTGGATGAAGAGTCGGCGTACTTTTACGAGCATTTTGTATCCGATACTCCACATGTGATGGAAAAGATCCGAACTCAGTTTAAGAATTTTGAGAGAGTGGTCCAAATTGGTAAGGATGTGTTCCATTCGAACAAGTATACATATAGCGGTAAAAAGCATGGACCGGACGATATTGTCACGACCATGTTACGAGCGTTAAATACCCGGAGCATGTTTTTAAAGGACCCTCGATATAGCAAATATCATATTTAAAAAATGGATGAAAAAATCACAAATAAAATGTCTGAAACTTTAATTTCTTCCTTGTCCACATTTAATCTAGATAAATGTGTTGGTTACCCTAGATATTCTATTCACCAAGAATGTGAATTTGTTTATGTTGCAATCGATCCATGTTCGATTTATGGAGTTGATCACAGATCCTCTAGATTCACAATTGTGACCATGATCGATCCACATGTCTATATTGGAGTTGATTCGGTGGAAGCGCATAATAGTATTGAGGCAGATGAAGTGTTGATAAAGCATCTTAAAAAAATCAGGTCAATCAAGTGGTTTCAAGATTCTAAAATTGTACTTGATATTGAATCTGGATTGGGATATGAGCCGAGTCGAATTCGGAAATTAGTACAAGATAATTTTGATGGGATTATTTGTATCGATATACTTGTTTTAGGAACCAGGCAAGCTCAAATTGCAAAAAACCGGTTTGATGCTATGCAAATTGAGTTTTATGAGCATCTTATATCTGATAATCCACATGTGATGAAAGAGATCCAGGCCCAGTTTAAAAGTTTTACAAAAACGACAAAAGAGGATGAAATAATCAAGTGTACCAATCATGATATTGTCACGACCATGTTACGAGCGCTAAATACCCGGAGCATGTTTTTAAAGGACCCTCGATATAGCAAATATCATATTTAAAAAAATAAAATGGATGAAAAAATCACAAATAAAATGTCAAGCAAAAAAGTCCGTGAGGATTTTAATTTAGATGCATACCAAATCTGTTATCTTGTTTCAGACGGTGCAACTTTTCACGTTTACTCGATTGTAGAGTATTTTAAAACAACTCCACCAGGAAAAGCTGGAATTCTCTTGATTCCACATGGTATTTCAACAGTAGATTTGAAATCTCTAGTGCAGGGTGTGAATGACAAGGTGTTTCTATCCTGTGTCAAGTTGTATTTTGAAAATTATCCTGATATGCAGCAAATTCAACCGGTTATTGGAGATAATATATATGGGAATGTAAAGAACGTTGCTGTGGAGGATGGAAGCATGTTTATTGAGGATAAGAAACGGTACATTGATGAAAGAACGAGTATTAGTGAGATTAAAGCGGATGTTCCGTGGTTTAGCGAATTTTCCATGTCTGAACAGTTATATAGTCAATTTATCAAGCTGTTTAATGTGTATTTTCTGATATGTTCGCATATGTATAGTGAAAATAAATCATTTTATCAAGAGAATTTAAAGAATGATATGGAAAAGGGTCAGATGATTCGCTCTAAATTTGCAGGCGAGTTACCTGATCGGTTTTTCATTTCTAGAGCGTCACAGATGACAAATGTCGAATCGTTACTTGAGAATGAAATTATTTCATGGAATACATCTGTGCAGATGAAATTCAAATACCATCAGGTGAATGAAATTGAGCGGGTACTAGAACATGTGTTTTTACGAAATGAATCCGATAAAGATATTTACTGTGCGGTAGTTGGATCCGAGTATTATCAACCAATGTACCCTCAATTGTTCCCTGGAATGTGGCGAAAAGTGAATACAAGTGTAAAACCACAGGCTTGGAATAATTCGCCTAAAAAGTTGTCCGAGCTTGCTCCGGTATCGCCTGAAGAGTTTAACTATGTCATGATTGTAAAGGAGGCTAATTCAATTACTGCCGTGGATTATTTTAGTAATGTGAATAAAACAAGTGGTATGTACTTGTCATCCAAGTACACGGACACTATGGATGTGGGTAGATACTATCCCCTCCAAGATTTACACAAGAATTCATGGGCGTCTCATCATTACGAGTTTTTGATTTCTAGTAAAAACAAGCAGCGAGTGTATTTTTGGACGAGACGCGCGTCCGAGCGAGTAGGAAAGGTCATTGATTTGGTGCGAGAGAGTCCAAGAGAATTGGCTACCATGTCTACTATTATTACATTGGATTTTAAAGGGGAAGCTATTTTCAATTTTTTTGATGTTGTTGCAGAGGGTAAATTGGGATGTAGATTATTGTCTCTTCAGTTGGATGACATGACTTTTAAAATGAATTCAGCGAGACATTATTATGAAATGAAAGGACATCGAAGAGTGGATTTCAATGTATGTGTTGGAAGTGTGTATCCATGTGAAACGGCACATTACTCGATTAATTCAATTCCATTTATCCAGTTTAATGGAACTGGGATGATGCAAATCATGACAAGGTATGATCCGGCCAAGCCAGTGTTGACGAGACACCATTGGTGTAAATTGGAAATGCATAAAAAAAATCAGGACAAGACTATTGTGTATTATCGAAAGGGTGAAAACGAGTCTAATCCGAAACTACCCTTGTACATTCCAATTTACACGGAATCGTATCGCTCATATGTTATTTACAATAGTGGTAGTGGAGATACCACCATGAAACTGATTGAGCAGGATTCTGGTAATGCTGGATTGAACATGGACACGGCGTCTCCATTTATTGTATATTCTCAGTTGGATAATAATACAGCAGTGGAATTTCCATACTCGGTTTACAAAAAGATTGGATCTACCTATGATTGGAAGATTACATATGATGCTGGAAATCAGGATAGTAATCTCAAGCTTGCTAAAAAAGACTTGTTACCGTTATTGTATTCCAATGCTACTATTATAAAGCCAAAATCGGCAAATATACGAACTAGCAATAATGTATTAAAAATCACCGAGAATAAACCAGATGCTGCGCAGGTGGAGAGGTATATTCGAGAATGGTTTTTTCCGGATGATGCAAGTGCCTTATCATTTTTAAGAGCATGTGGATATCTCATGACCAGAAAATCAATGAAGTACGAATTTAATCAGAGAGTGGGTATTGCAAGTCGAGTTGAAGCGCATATCCATCGAAATCCAGTTCTTGATAAATTCATGTACATGGATTTAGAACCAATTACTAATTTCGCGCAGATTTACGATTTCTTTTACGCGCTTAATTTATGGCTGATGCATTATTTCCAATTTTGGGTTGTATTGTATAAAGTTCCCAGTGATTTGTCTTCAGAAGAAGAGTATATTAGTTCATGGCAGGATTTAGAAAGGCGAACCAAGGTAGATAAAGTTGCTGAAATGGGATTACATCAATATTACATTATTGTCATGAATGCGGATGCAAAGGAGTTGACAGATGGGCAATTTGCGTATTCGCTTTGGTTTAAAGAAAATAAGAATGTGGACGGTCGAAAGAGTTATTTTGGCGATTTAATTGATTTCTTGCCGTATGATAATGCGGCTATTGCTGATTATTTAATCAAGGCAATGAAACCTGGTGTGAAATTCGATTTCAATCAAGTGTCACAACAAGTTGATTTTCAGGGGGTTATGATGCAAGCATTATCAAGTAATGTGAATGTAAATTCTGCTAAATTTCAAGTGAATACATCGCAAATGAGGAGTGAAATTGAAGGAAGACATGCTCTTTTAAAAGATGTCATCAAATCAAGTATTCAACAAATAAATACCATAAAGGGACAGAATGAGCGACAAATCAAGGTTATTATGCATATAGCAACTACTTATCCAGAATATGTAATTGATCATTTGTACAAAGCTATTCAATCTGGTAAAGAAAACCAGGTTGATATTACCATGATGGTTAGAAAGTTAAAAGCCGCGCGTATTTTATGTGGGAAGGAAACGATGGATTCTGCGTATATAGATGAAGTTGTGTATATTCTCTTGTGCTTACCAAATGTTCGTCATACTTGTTTTAGTACAGTAGCAGTTAGTGGTGGACTTACCAATTTTATACACAAATCTCCACTTGCATCCTTGTTATATGCAGCATTATACGATGACTATCACAAGATGACAGAGATTTATAAATCCGATATGGAGCAGGTAAGAGAATCTTATGTGACATGTCTGTACATGTTATCTGCTTCAGGTGCAAAGGAGTTGTTTGCAAAATACAAGTATAGCCGAGGTGATAAAGTAAGAGCATCCATTGCACCTGAACCTTCTCCAGTATTACGGTACGATACAATCACAAGAGAAGATATTGTCCAGTATGTAACTGGGAGTAGAGAGAGTGACATGGTGGAAATGTTAAATAATCTTTCTTTGGAAGATAATTCATACCCGTACGTGTTCATGTATATTTCTGGTGGGAAAAATCAGAGTGATTTGAGCACATTTGTGAACAAGTACACACCTCATGAATTGGCGGTGCAGTATGTTCAATTTATCAAGAAATATACCAGCTGATAAAATAGAATTCATTTTTTTAATTGTAAGTCACTTCACAATTTTTTTTAAATGTTAAGAGGAGTAAAAACACCGTATTTAGGGAGAAACTTGATGGGAAAACAAGGCCAATCAAAAAGATGGGGATTTAGGAGAGTGCCTGAACAAGAATCATGGCGTATGAAAGCTATTGAAGAACCGAAAGGTACCGAGTATGTTGAAGCAGATGAAGATGTTGAGCCACAGCAAGATATTAATGCGGATGCACAAGATAATTCGCGTAATTCATTTGACAAAGTCGATTTTACAAATGATGTAAAAGCAGAAGAAGCCGATGAATTAGAAGAAGCGGTAGATGAAGAAGCAGATGAAGATGATTTTATCAAAACTAAAAAACGCTTCGAGAGACCGTTTAAGGAAGAGAAACAACAAGCTACACGTACCAAACAAGAAGTGTCTACTAAAAGGTCATATCCTGGATCGGATAATAACGAGTCTAAAAAGTTACCAGTATTATACTCTTCTGAAGAGAAAGAAGAAGAGAGTGCAATGGTAGATTTTGAAAAGATGGTTTCGGAGATTATAAGCGATATAAAAAACGGGTCTGGTACATTTGATAGGTATTCTTTTCATCAATATATCAACAAGAATTTATACGACGCCGAGTTTAAAACAAGAAACCAATTACTGAATGCATTTCACATTTGGAATAATCGATATGACACGGAACATATTAATGAAACAATGCAACGACTCATGTTAGGCCGATTGGGGTATTGTTACGTGTTGCGAAATAACATATTGTACTGTCGTGTGCATTCCATGTTAAAATTTAGCGAATACTTTATCCCATTTGCTTACATTAGCCGATTGGATAATAGAATTCGATATAAAAACTATGAGCGATTTCGCGAATTGTTGCAGTTTATTTATTATGAATATGACGATGCACGCGAACACAAGTTGGAAAATCATAATGTGATTGGATTGATTCATACTCTCTTGTACCCACGACATTGCCACTTGTATGTTCGCTTGGGATGGTTAACAAAGTTGGTATATAATTATATCAAATCACCTGAAGAATATGACGATTCCCTGTTTGAGATTACAGTTACTACCGAACCGGTATATGTATTTGAAAAAATGCGGTCTGTTGAGGCCCAACAAATGGTAGTAGATAAATTACATGGTCATTTTAAATGGATGTATCCAAAATTTGACAAGTCGGATGAGAGTATTCGAAAATTTATCTATTATTATTACACGGAAATGTGTGGAAAGGCTACTGTAAAGGCCCCGTTTTTACAAAATCGTTTTTGAAAGCAATTGTTTGAAATCCTTGTTTGATATATTTTTAACATTTTCCGTTGGAAAAATCACTGCAAAAATACTCGAATCTTTAAAATATTTGAAATGTCTTTCAAATACATTATCATAATCCGTTATTATACCACCACTTTGTTGGTAACTTAATTTAGGAATATCCGTTTGATTTACCTCGAATGTAATTGTATATCCTGATGTATCACCATGTCTTCCATGTTTTATAAGCTCATTAAACGATTGTACGGTTGGAATGACAAGTTTATTATCATCAAACTGAAGCGAGCAAAACAAATCCTTTACGAGCTGATTGTATAAACTGATTCGGTTTAATGTACTTGGAATCATGGACAGGGCAAGTTTGTAAAAATTTGATCGGGTAATATCCCCAGTCGCGCGAGTAATTGATAAATAGCTGGTATATTCTTGGTATATACTCGTTTTTGATAGAATCGTAAACTGGTGATTTACTTGAATCATATTTTCGTGATACGCGCATGCTTTAATATTAAGTATGCGATCATACGGTTCAGTGGACAAGACTTCAAGTTTTCCTAGCAAGTAGGATACAAAATCACCTGGACCTGCGTGGTTACAATTTAAATATTTGCAACTCGCCCATCCACTTTCAGTATGTAAATCATAATTCATGCATTTTGTTAATTTTAAATCCTTTGAAGATGAGTTTGTGACAATACTATTGTTCCAAAGAACTCGTTTAATAATCATCAATTCATTTTGTAATACTTGAGACAAACTATTTAATTGGGTATCTATTTTTTCAAAATGCGCATTGGTATTTGCGGTCAAGGTTTTGCTAATTTCGTCAAAATTAATAAACATACCAACATTATCCATATTTGTTTTAAAACTAGTAGAAAGCGCTTGAATAGCATCGGATTTCATTTGGGTGATGATAACATTTGTATCTGATTTCGCTTTTTCCATTTCAGTCTTGATTTTTGAGTCTATACTATCCTTTTCACTAATAATTTCCTTCATCTTTTCCCATAAACCTATTGACATGATTCTATTAAATTGCTCGACAAACTCTTCTTTTTTTTCCAAATCAGAAGATACTTGGGATTTGATCGTAATGTTTTCAGGAAAAGTCACATTTGCGGGTTGAATGGTTTTTGATTTCATGTGCGGAAAATTCGTTGCTAATGCGGCTGTAACTGCCCTGTTTAATGCATTAATATCTCTTTCACCCTCAGTTGCTTTTGGTTTTTTAGGTGCCTCATTTATAGCATTGTCAATTATTTCAAAGAAAATGTTCCGTACACTTTGTTTAAAAATATCTGTTTTAACTACTTCCCGTGCAATTAAATCGTAATCAAATTCTTCGGCCATTTTGTAATATTATTTGTGTTTTAAAACACAAATAAATATGGAAATTTTAAATTACGAGATTACCAATAAAACACCCAAACATGTATCTAATATAATTACATTTTACAAGAATTATGCACATGAATATTCTAAACAAATAGATCCAATGTATACATTAGATGATCATTTAGATTATAATAAGTTTCTTACCCAGGTGGCGAGTATTAATGTTTTTTTAAATCCTGACTATTACAAATATTTCAATATTGATACTTCATTGTACTCTGTTGTATGTGATTTATGGGAAAAGATTTCAGAGCATGTAAAGCATACTGAATTGTGGCGGGTGCTTATATATGGATACAAAATGACAGAAGAGTATCGAGATTGGGTGTACTCATTATCGATACATATTTCAAATCATCCATTTGAAAACCACCAGGAAAATATTTTAAAAATGCAACAGTACCATTTAGATGATACTATTCATCCGAATGTAACACGAATAACATACATGTCTAAAAAGATCATTGATATTCCAAAACCAATTCCTATGGAAATATATATTTCGCCGCAAGAGTATGCGACAGAAATTAAAAAGTGGACAGAGAAAATAGACACTTTAAAGCAAAATAACAATGATTTACAAAAGGAAAGGGATGAACTTTCACAAAATGTGCAAAAATTGACAGATGAGAATAAAGCGCTTACCGAATCAGGAGAAGAATCGAAAACACTTTGTGCATCACTTTCTAGTAAAAATGCGGAACTGGAAAATAGAATTGTCGAGTTAAACACGAAAATTGGTTCATTAAAAGCAGGTAATAAAAATTACAAGAATCAATATGAAGATCAAGAAAAGCGTATTATCGAGTTAAAAAACCAGGGTAAAAATTTGCGTGATGAAAATGATCAATTGAAAGCCATATTAGAGGATACGACTCGACAATTAAATATGGGAAAAGAATCCATAGTTAAATTAGGTAACCAGGGTAAAAATGCATTAGATGACAATACTCGGTTGCAACAGGAGAATGCGAAAAATATTGCAAAAATAACCGAGCTTCAACAAGATATGGATGGGTTACTTGAGAAACTAAAATTAAGCAAACAAGATTTAGAACAACAAAATAAAAATGCGGTAGATGCGAGAAAAGATTTGGAAGAAAAGATAGCCGAGTTACAAAAAACATGTAATGAAAAGGAAGCACAATATAAACGAGATTTGCATAGTACACAAGAAAAATTAAAACTACAAACAGAGGAATTACTTCAATATAAAGAAAATCATTCGGATTGTGAGGATCGAGTTAAAAAGTTAAACGAGCAAATTGAGCAATTGAAAAAGCAGTTAAAGGAGCTGGCAGAAAAGCATGAAAATGAGGATTTTGATAAGTTACAAAGGGATGTACAACATTATAAACAAATGAATGAAAAATTGAATGAAAATTTCGACCATTTGCAAGTAGAAAATAAATTAAATGAGGATAATCTGCAAAAATTGACTGATGAGCTTGAAATGAAAAATGTCAAGAACAAGACACAAGAACTTTTTATTGAAGAATTGAAAACTAATAAAGAAATAAATGAAAAGAATGCTCAAACGAGTATGAAAAACTTACAGGAGGAATTAGATAAAAACAAGAGCAAGATGGATCATTTGTATGATCAATTGGTGAAAATGGGTGTAAATATTCAGAAGGAAAATATGGTTATTATTGATTGGGGTGATACATTAGAACAAATTAGGTTGTTAAAAGCACAAATTGAAAAGATAGAAGCGGAAAATAAACAGCATTTAGATGAGATTCGAAAGATTGCAGGTGGGGAGGTTAAGAATTTTGCGAATTTTAAAGCCGGATTAAAAGAGTCGTCCATGACTTTTGCTACATTTTCAAAGGAATTTGACAATTATTTAAAAGCCAAGTTTCCAAATGAAAAGAATATACGCAATGTATTACTTGCAGCGCTTTCAGATAAGAATACTCCGATTTATGAAGACAAGAGGACATTGATTGGAAAAATAAGAAATATGATTATAGAGGAAGGTTATATATAAGGAATACAATGTTCGTATATATTGGTAATCGTAGTGATTTTATCATTGTATGAATGTAAATCGGTAATTAGCGCAAATATATCCACAGTACCAATATAATCACCGTTAACAGTTGAAATGGATCCGTCTAATTCAAGTTGCAAACCGTCACATGCTACAAAATGGTTAAATTGAAATTTAAATAGCTCGATAAAGACACGAGTGCTTAATTGTTGGTTGGGTTTGTACATGGAGAAAATGCTGAAAATGACGCTCCAAGAAAGTTCAATCATGAAATGCATTTGGTGAGGAACAAGTTGATGGATAAATCGGTTAGTGGAAATGTACAAGACGGTGAATTTAGATGATATTGTTTCTTGTTCTAGGAGTATTGTAAATCTATCTGAAACTTCAATTTCCTTTTTATGAAGATCACAACAGGATACCCATAAATTGCTCATGTGTTTATTCTCAAGCTCGGCAATGAAATTAAATGCGTGTAAAGACCCACATGCAATCACATCTGGATTCTCGCTTAGCGTATTGCCACAATTTGTTTCTTGAACAAATCTCCGATCAATACCAATGATATGATTAATACTGCTTGTATTGTACACGATTCGATTGTACGCTGATACTAGTTTTTTATTGATAGCAGCGGTTCGTTTTGAAACGTGCTGGTTTAATAGAGTTTCATAGGCTATTTTTTGATTGTACTGATCCAATTGGGTATACATTGTATTGTAAAATGAATCACTATAATCAAACATGTAATCGTCAATGACTTGGCCAATCTGATCCAGTTTAAACTCGGTAATTTTATTTGCAAATTCTTCGGGATTAAACTTGTCCAGGTTATCTTTTTCGATATCTATTTCTAATTGGAATTGAATAAATTGGTAAATGAAATCCAATATGGCCTTATCGGCGGTTTTATATCTTTCCAATAACTCATCAAGCTTTTTTTTATTTTCCTTATCGACATCTGTTATGGAATCATACACGCGTTTTAAATTCAACTTGTCAATCGTAGAAATGGTATCAATGACCTGATTTTCGTTCTTGTCGCGAGTTTTAAAGTACAATTCTCGATCCTTTTGATAATCTTCTTCTAAATCTTTAGCTTTTCGTTGTAATGAATTTCTATTAAATATAATTTGTGCCACAATTTCACCATACTCTTCATCTGTCAAACTATCTAGAGTTTGGATTCGATCGAAAAGATCATCCACAAAATCTTTTAGTGGATCTTCAACTGTAGGCGACAACAAACTCATTTTTTTGTGATTACAGTATTAAAAAAATATATTAAAAACTCATTCGGATTTTGAACTTACTTCACTTAAACAATTTGACCAAATGTACTTGTCACCTTCTTGTGATTCGCGATATTGAAAAGCAATCCAGGCAATATCAGGATCGTCTATCTCGCTGTTATAATCCCATTCCCAATACTTTCCAAATGGATTTAATGCATCCGCATTGGCTTGTAAAATACCAAACCGGATTCGTCGAATGATCTGCTTATACTTTTTTACACTGCGCACGGCAATAAAGGTAGTCTTCCAAAGCATGACAAACAAGATGGCGAGTGCTAGTAATATCGACAGCGTCCAAAGAATATGTACAATAAAAGAGTATACATTGGCCGTGGAATCGCTCGTGCTGTATATATCCTTGATTTGTAACAGCGAGTACAATCCAGCAAGAAGTAAAGGTCCCCAAATACTTGTAATAAACTTCATGTACACGGTTGTGACACTGTCATTTACAGTGAAGAATCGCCATATGAATCTACCCCAGCGTTGTGATGGACGTAATTTTGTAGGAGGAAATGTCTCTACAAATGTTTTTAAATCATCTGATTCGAATGGTCCATATTTATTTGCTTCGGTATCTTTCATCTGAGTTGAATTATTAAATTGC
>JACCEA011380844.1_pt1 | contig 19037 bp, 22 predicted proteins | sample 7449851 | NCBI WGS metagenome assembly JACCEA01 (sample SAMN15323453, study PRJNA562643) | freshwater metagenome | isolation source: river surface water | place: USA:Blue River Watershed | collected 2017-08-18
TAGTATAAAATTGCCCGCTCTAAGCGGGCTTTTTTATAGGCGTGTATTAACTACTCAGTTTATTCTTTCGATAAATATTTGTATGGCCTTTACACCTACTAACGCTCTAAAACCAGATCCTGTTATACTTTTAAGGGATCCGCAACATGCCGCTCGTTTGTTCACAGACGATCAGTTTCGTCTTGCGCCTAAACAAAAGTTTCTATTCCATGTTGCGTTTAATATTAACGAAGCAGCTTGTAAAGATATTAATCTAGTACAACGACATAAGAATGAAATAGGTATGTTGGTTAAAAATATTGACTTACCTGGTTATGAGGTTACTGCTGAAACAGTGAATCAATATAACAGAAAAAGAAGAATTCAACTTACGCACAAATATAAAGATATCACAGTTAATTTCCATGATGACAACATGGGTGTTGTAAATCAATTGTGGCAAAATTATTATAGCTATTATTATGCCGATAGTAAAAGTGCCAGTAAAGGTGGTGCGTTTGCTAAAACAGCTACAAAAAACTTCAATAGTATTATTGCACCTTATGGTTTAGACAATGGCAGCGATAGAGCATTTTTTAATTTTATCACTATCTACCAGATGGCTAGACACGAGTTTGTCAGCTACAAATTAATAAATCCTATTATCATTAGTTGGAGTCATAATAAAGTTGATTATTCTCAGAGTAATCAAACTCATGATAATACTATGACGTTAGGATATGAAGCTGTTGAATATAATGTTGGAACAGTTGATCCTCAAAGCGTTATTGGCTTTGGTCAAGAGCACTATGACCAAACTCCTAGTCCACTAACTGGTGTTGCACCTACGACTGTTTCTCCTAGCTTTAACGATAATAAGAATTTAGCAAATAATGCGGCTGCGTTCTATGCCAATTCTTATACAAGTATTAACACATACCAGAATACTCAATCAAAAAATATTGCAGGATCAACAGGGTTAACAACTGTATCTACAGCACAGCAGGGAGTTAGTGGTGTTGCAGGAGTAGCATTTCCAACAGCAAGTAGCACTAACACAACTCCTGCAAAATCAATTAAGTTAACATAAAATGGCTATAGCAAATAATTTACCTACTAATCCTGATGATGTCAAACAGTTCTTTGACAAGTTCTTTGAACACGAAGTAACATTTCCAAGTAATCAGATTGATGCAGTTGTAGGATTTTTTTTAAAAAATGAGTTTGATTTAGAAAGTGCCAGAAGCACCAGTATTGTGCTTTTAAATCAAGCAAGGCTAGATAACGTAAATGTCTTTGATTTAATCGATAGTTTGAAAAAATTAAACTCTATACAACTTAGCCAGGTTGTAGCACAGATTTTAAATTCATACAGAGAAAAAACTAGTTTGTTAGGTTACAGGGTTCCTCCAATAGCCGATAACTACGACTCTAGAAATATTTTAGTTTAATCATGGCTGGTAAATTTGCTAAGGGTAAGTTTACCATGACTCACCCAGAAAAATACGTCGGAAACAAAATTCCTATCTATAGAAGCAGTTGGGAATGGACGTTCATGCGTTTTTGCGACATGAACGAAAATGTGCAAAAATGGGCAAGCGAAGCAATACAAATACCTTACAGAGATCCGCTGACTGGCAGGCAAACAATTTATGTGCCAGATTTTTTCATACAATATTTAGACAAGCGCGGCAGGTTAATTGTTGAATTAATCGAAATCAAACCTGCAAGTCAAACAATTTTAGAACGTGTTGGAAAGAACAAATACAACCAGGCACAGTTTGTAAAAAACCAAGCAAAGTGGCAGGCAGCAAACAATTGGTGCAGACAACAAGGTATTCGATTCAGAATCTTGAATGAAAACGACATATTCGATAAAGTATAAGCATAAGTAATTGTATGACTAAGAAACTTGAAGAAATTTTAAATCTTCCCGAAAGTAAAAAAATCATTAAGGAAGAAGAAAAGAAAACTGTTCCTGCTAAGCCAGAATCTTTCTTACGAGACGCCGCAGAATTTGATAAAATTTCAGCCGCACTACCGCAAGTTAGCGGACTTGGGCAAATGGCGGATCAAGAACTAGACGAGCTAGCCAAAAAGGCTACAGATGCATACGATGACATCATGGATTTAGGCATGAATGTTGAAGCAAGATACAGCGGTAGACTTTTTGAAGTCGCAGCCAGTATGCTTAAAAATGCTATTGATGCTAAGGCAGCAAAACTAGACAAAAAATTAAAAATGGTTGAATTGCAGCTAAAAAAGCAAAAATTAGACCAAGAAACACAAGAAGACAACGGAGTTACTCTTAATGGTGAAGGCTATATTGTTACTGATAGAAATAGCCTATTAGAAAAATTAAAGAGTATGAAATAAATATACTATTAGGACCATATACTATGAGATCATTTAAAGAGTACTTGACAGAAAGCAAAAAAGTCTACGAATTTAAAATTAAAATTGCCGGAGACTGCCCCAAAGATTGCTCTGCAAAAATTAAGCAAGCCCTTGCAACTTATAAAGTAGAGAGTTGTTCTGGCGGAAAGAGTTTGCCTATTGCTGAACAATATACAGATTTTCCAGAACAAAAAAATATTGCTGTCACAATCTTTGATGTGAAGCTAGCATATCCTGCTACCAGCCAGCAAGTACGTGCTAGTTTAAGTGGAAACCTAAACGTAGCAGAAAGTAAAATTAAAGTAAGAAATCCGCTCGAAGAAAGAGAAATTGAATTAAATCACGAACATTCTGAAAAATCAGGCGATGCATTACTAACACAAGACTATGACAATAAATCAGAAGGGCAGAGCTTAGTTGGCGAAACACAAAAGATGAAATTGTTAAAAGATCTTACTAAAAACAAAGCCGAACTTGAAGAATACAAACTCAAAAAAACTCCAGCAGAGGCTTCAAAGAGTGCCATTGGTAGCACTAAAGGAAAATCAAAATGAATTTAGAAACATTGATGCTAAAATTAAAAACAATCGATGAAGGTGCCCAAATGGCGCCGCCATCGATGCCAGCAGAGTGTGGCGATATGCCTTCTGGAGATAACTTATTAGTCGGTGATATGGGTATGGAGGAATGCGGTATGGATATGATGCCTCCTGCTCCAAAACAAACTGATAGTGTTACAATGAGTGTAAACATGAACGGCTCGGGCAAAGGCGGCATACGTGATTTGATGGACATCCTACGTAATATCGAAGCTGCTGCAGGTTCTGACGATGGCGCTAAAGATGTTATGATTGGAATGGCAGATATGTTAGACATGGATGCTGCCGAATCGTTTGCTAACCCAGTAGAAACAGATACATGGGGAATGGACGATGTTGTCAATCCTCCAAGCAACGATCTTGCTAGTAACCACGGCGACCATAGAATGCGTCAGGCAGGTTTGCCAAGAGCACAAATGGAATCTTTGATTGATAAACTAGCTCAACGCTACCAAGAAATTAAAGAAGGTAAGTAAAGTTTAACTAACTTCAAAAAGGGGCTTTTGGCCCCTTTTTTTATGTAAATAAAGTTATGGCAAAAAGTTTAGATGGCGTCTTAACCAAAAAGGCGCACACCAAAGAAAAGTTTAGTGAAGAACAAGTCCAAGACTTGTTAATGTGTGCCGACCCCATTGAAGGATACATGCACTTTGTTAAAAGTTTCTTCCATATTCAGCACCCAACAAAAGGTAAAGTTAAATTTGAGCCTTACGACTATCAGGTAAGACTGTTACATAGCTATCACGATTTTCGATTTAATATTAACATGATGCCACGTCAGAGTGGTAAGACTACCTGTGCCGCCGGTTATTTGTTGTGGTACGCAATGTTCCACCCTGACCAGACTATTCTCGTTGCTGCCCACAAATATACAGGCGCACAAGAAATTATGCAACGTATTCGTTATGGATACGAATTATGTCCTGATTTTGTTCGTTGTGGTGTTATCAGTTATAACAAAGGAAGCATAGAGTTCGATAATGGATCACGTATTGTAAGTCAAACAACAACTGGTACAACTGGTCGTGGTATGTCTATATCCCTACTATACTGTGACGAGTTTGCGTTCGTACAGCCTAACATTGCTGAAGAGTTCTGGACTTCTATTTCGCCCACACTGGCAACTGGTGGTAAGGCAATTATCACAAGTACGCCTAATAGTGATGAAGATACATTTGCTAATATCTGGAAAGAAAGTCAAGACAAGTTTGATAGCTACGGTAACGAAAAAGATGACGGTACTGGCAGAAATGGTTTCCATGGTTTTAGAGCTGAGTGGCACGAGCACCCTGATCGAGATGAACAGTGGCGTGAAGAAGAAATGGGCCGTATTGGCGAAGAGCGTTTCCGCCGTGAGTACGGGTGCGAATTCTTAATCTATGACGAGACTTTAATTAACAGTCTTAAACTTGCAGAACTTCTAGGACGGGAGCCTCAATTCAAAATGGGGCAAGTTAGGTGGTATAAGAAACCAACTCCTGGTAATACATACTTAATAGCACTAGACCCTAGTTTAGGAACAGGCGGCGACTACTCAGGTATACAAGTGTTTGAATTGCCCAGCATGGTCCAATGTGCTGAATGGCAACATAACTTAACTATAATCCAAGATCAAGTTAAATTATTAAGAGATGTCTTAAGATATATACAGGACGAAATTGGTGCTTCTTATGGCAATTCTATCTACTGGAGTGTAGAAAATAACACCGTTGGAGAAAGTGCCTTAGTTGTTATTGCAAACTTAGGAGAAGAAACTTTTCCAGGATTATTCCTAAGCGAACCACAACGTAAAGGACATGTACGCAAATTCCGTAAAGGATTTAACACTACCCACGGTAATAAAATTAGTGCTTGCAGTCGTTTAAAGTATTTTATTGAAGAAGATAAAATGTCTATAAACAGTAAAATACTAATTAGCGAATTAAAAACATATATTGCTCACGGTGTCACTTTTAAGGCAAAAGAAGGGCAAAATGACGACTTAGTTGCGGCATTATTGCTGATTGTACGCATGACGGTAGTTCTAGCAGAATGGGAACCTGCTATATTTGAAAAGCTCAATCTTGAACACTCGGATGAAGATTTTGAAGCTCCTCTGCCTATATTCATTTCATCCGGCTTCTGATAAATATAACATGGACTCTAATTTAGACAAAATTGCAAAAGATTTGTATGGAAAGATACAAGTTCGTTTCCCCGACATTACTTTTGGGGACGAAGAAGGCAACGTTTTGAGTAAAAAATCTGACATTCCAAATGCTAGGTTTTTTGAATTTGAATACTTAGAAAACGGCGAGCCTTTAGGAACTATAGCTATTACATTGGATGAGGAAGATGGGATTGTCATGCAGGTCAGCGGGGATCTTGTTGACGACGATAACAGCTTAAAAGGCGGAGCATACGATTTTATTAAATCTTTTAGAAAATTTGCAAAAACACGTTTGCTAAATTTTGATGTACAAAATATTGGCAAGAGCGAATTAGACAAAAGAGATTATCAGTTTCAAGCTAAACCCAAGGAAGATTTTATTATGGAAAACAAGATGTATGGTACTAATAGGTTAAGCTATCAGGACCTAGGCGAAGCACGGTTAATTATTAAGCACAGTCAACCAATTAATTTAGATCTTCCTGCTGGTCGTACAATGCATATCGAAAGCATTTATATTGAAAACTCTGCAGGTGAAAGATTTAAATATCCATCCAAGCATATCAATGGTGCTCGTGCATTAGCAGAACATATCAAGCACGGCGGCAACCCTTACGACAGTCTAGGCAAACACATTTGTGGACTAAGCGAAGAACTTGCACACCTAAGAAAATTTAAAGGTTATGTTACAAGACAAGAACAAATTAGCGAGGCTATGGGTGTAGTTACTGATCGTGTACTAGAAAGAATTGACCAAATTAAAGAAACAATTTCTAAATTACAACGCTCTGCATACTATGAACAGTATGTTGAAAGTTTCATAGAAGAACAACAACAAGAAATTCCAGAAGCAGTAGTTGATCATTTAATCGATAGACTCACTGTTAGAACATTCAACGAAGAATTAAAATCAGTATTTCCTTACATTTATAAATTTATCGACGAATCAGAACTGCCTGTAAAAGAAATTACACACGAATGGTTCGAAACAGATGTCGACGTTGCTGAAACAGCTCCTAAAGGTTGGGAAGGTACTGTTAAGGCAATGAAAAAGCATAAAGATATTGACAATCCATATGCATTAACTCACTGGATGAAAAACAAGGGATACAAGAGCCATAAGAAAGAAGATATCGAAGATACATTTGAAAACTTTATGGACAGCTTAGTTGGCGAAGAAATGTCCAACGCAATGGGACAAAACTTATTGTTTAGTAAAGACGATAAGATACAACAACAAGCAATACAAGATTTCAATGACCAAGTATTAAGCCAGGAGTTGCCAGCTGGAACAGCAGTTGATACTATTAAAGGGTTTATCGACGATCCAAAATTTTTAGAGCAACTAGCAGACTTAGATCCTGATCTAGATGTAAGATCTATGATTCAAGATTTTATTCAAGAAAAGGATCCAGAAGTTGCCGCTCAATTAGATTTCGAAGGCGGCGCAATGTCTGCACCAGAGGCACCAGAGGCACCAGCAATGGCAGAGCCTGCTCCACAACCTGCTCCAACTGAACCAGCAGCAGCCGCAACACCGGCAGCGCCAACAGCACCGGCAGCGCCAACAGCACCGACAGCTCCTGCACCAGTTGCGGAAAATCAAAACTATACAGCTGATGAAATAGTAGCTATCTTAAGTGGCCAGAAAACACAAGCTCAAGTTGATGCTGAAAAGAAAGCTAAACTATCTAAACAAGGAGGAACACCTCCCTATGTTCCGACCCAGAAACCTAAAGAATCAAACGATGATTTGCCTTTTGACCCGGACCCTCCAAAGAAAAATCCAAGTGCTTTGGCAGGCAAGTACGGGCAAGGACATTCTTCAGCACGACATTTAGCAAGACGCGGCCTAATGAAAGCTATCCAAAAGGCAAAGGCCGCCGGCGCAGACCTAAATACAAAACTTGACTTTGGCCACAAGGAAATGACTTTGCACGATGCCATCAGAGAATGTGGTATGACACCAATGGAGTGCGGGTTCGAAGAAGTGCAGGAAACTGGTATACCTGCTATGCTTAGATTTATCTCTGGTTTCTATAACAAAGACGGTGATAATGCCATTAACGAAGGTAACTTTACTATCGGCGGCACGCGAATGAAGATCAAACTTAAGAAAGCAGCTGAAGATGGAGAATTTGGCAATGTTACTCCAGAAGAAGTTATGCAAGTTATGAAATTTATTGATATGAAAGATCCTAGCAGTAATGAGCAAGGTGACGTATTAAGGTTAGCTGGTGTAAATAAACCTGAAATGGCTGTTGGAGAAACTGGCAGTATGCCCGACTTCGACGGTTTAATGGGACAAATGCAACAGATGATGGGTAACATACAAAAAGGCCCTACAGCACAAATTGCACAAACTAACACAAGCTCAGGATCGATCAATGGCCAGCCAGCAAGTTATGATGATGCTATTGGCCATGCAAACAACATGAAAATTAAACTTCCAAAGTTCGGTGATGACGACCACGACGATGATGTACTAGACTTTGGAAACCCTGACCAGATTCAGCAAGTATTGCAGAAAAAAGTCGGTGGTGCTCTAAACAGAGCACAAGGACAAGTTCCAAATCAAAATATTCAATTTCCCGGTGGTCAAATGAACCCGGCGGATATGATGAAAGCAATTATGCAAAAACTTAACTTTGGGAAATAAAAATGAGATCACTAAGAGATTTTATAGATATAGTATCAGAAAAAGCAGATCCTAACCGCCCTGCAAGCATGAAAAATATCAATGGGATGAACGTTTATACAAACGATCCTGCTCCGGCTGCTCCAACTGGTGGCGCAAAACCTGCTAATCCATATACAGGTGCCGATGCTGCTAGATTCGCCGCACTTACACCACAAGACCAAGCATGGTTAACAAAAGGTGGCGGCAAACCTGATTTAAGTGATCCTTATATACTTCAGAACGCACCAAACAAAGGAAAGCCAGCTGCTGGCGGCAATTTACCAGCAGGCTCTCCAAGCAAGCCTTTAACATGGACAGATAGCTCGGGCAATCCTGTTCGAGATGGTTCAGGAAATCCTGTACAAGCTGGTGCAACAACAGGCGGCGCGGCGCCTGCTGCTCCTTCTGGACAAGCCGCACAACCTGCATCACAAACCCCTGCACCAGTGGCCCAAGACGATGCTACTGGTGTTGATGCAGCCGTGGCAGCACAACAAGCTGGACAAGGTCCAACAGATGCAGAAATTGCTGCTAATAATGCGGCATTAGGTGACTGGAATGATCAACCATCTACATCAGGCCAGGCAGCTCAGCCAGCCGCCGCGCCTAGTGGGCCGCCACCCGGATCTGTAGACGACGAAGGTAACTTAATGCCAGGCTTTACAAAAGATGAAAACGGCAATGTTGTTAGTGCCGGTGATCCTAATTTTGTAGAACCTGCCACTCAAAAACTTGCACAGCAAGGTCGCCAAGCAGCTAAAGAAAAAGAATATGCCGCAGCCGCTGACCAAGCTGATGCTGATATGGGCAAAGCAATGGCGGCAAATGCACAGGCAGCTACCACTCAAGCTGCTAACGGAGTAAATGCCCAAGGACAAAATGTATCTATCGCCAATGCCGATGGTAGTACAACAAATCCAGAGACTGGTCAAGTAACTCCTGCGCAAAGTGGACAAGCCGCACAACCAGCTTCGCCTGCAAACAGAGATGCAATGCCGTTTGGAAAAGCATTTGCTGATGCTAAAGCTAAGGGCGAAAAACAGTTTACATGGAAGGGTAAACAATATGCCGTACAAATGGCAAAGCCTGATCAAGCAAACAAAACTGCGGAAGTTTCGAAAAGGACTGGAGTTGCTATGAACAGTACTGCTGGTGCAGGCCGTGGCACTGGTGGCGCAACAGCCCAACAATTAGCACAAGCGCCTAAGCCAGCAACTGGTCAGGCTGCTCAACCAAAACCTCCTGTAAAGGAATCTGGTTATTCCGAACTACAAAGAATACTCAGTATTGTCAATTATAGGTAAAAGTCACATTTAGAACAAAAAAGTTCTTGCAAGACTAAATAAAAACGCATACAATAACATGTATGCGTTTTTTGTTGATAGGTTTCAACAATTAAAGGCAAATAAAATACAAAGGCTAATAAAGGAGAATATTATGGCAACTTTGGCTGAAATTAGAGCAAAATTAAAGGCATCTGAACAACGTAGTTCAGGAGAAAGAACAGGCGGAGATAACAGCATTTATCCGTTCTGGAATCTTAAAGAAGGTGGCGAATCCGTACTGCGATTCTTGCCCGATGGCAACACCGATAATACCTTTTTCTGGGTCGAACGTGCAATGATTAAATTGCCATTCGCAGGCGTAAAAGGTGAAGCAGATAGCAAACCCGTAGTAGTCAACGTTCCTTGTATGGAAATGTATGGCGAAACTTGTCCAATTCTTTCCGAGGTTCGTCCTTGGTTTAAGGACCCAAGTCTTGAAGATATGGGTCGTAAGTATTGGAAGAAGCGTAGTTACATTTTCCAAGGTTTTGTTGCAGAAGATGGCCTTAAAGAATCTGAAACACCAGAAAATCCAATCCGTAGATTTATCATCGGTCCTCAGATTTTCCAATTGATTCGTGCCGCATTGGTTGATCCTGAACTAGAGGATTTGCCAACAGACTTTGTTCACGGACTTGATTTCCGTATGAAGAAAGGCAGCAAAGGCGGATATGCCGACTACTCAACTTCTAGTTGGGCACGTCGTGAGCGTCCACTAAATGACGTAGAACAGGCAGCAATTAAACAACATGGTTTGTTTAACTTGAGCGACTTCCTACCTAAGAAGCCAACCGATGTTGAGCTTAAGGTAATGAAGGAAATGTTTGAAGCATCAGTAGACGGTGAAGCATACGACATGGATCGTTGGGGACAATACTTCAAACCAGCAGGCATGGGTCAAGCCACAGGCGATCCTAACTCTGCACCTAAGTCTGCTCCAAAAGTTTCTTCAGATGAAGAATACGACGACGAGCCAGCACCTAAAGCAACTCCTAAAGCAGAAGCACCTGCTCCTAAAGCAGAAGCACCTGCAAGCACTGGCGGTGATAGTCGTGCCCAAGATATCTTGGCAATGATTCGTAATCGTCAAAAGCAATAAACACGGCTCGGGCCTCTGAGACATAGTTCTTACGCCCGAGTTATCTTTAACTTAGGAGAATACTTATGGCTACAAAAGCCTTCGATTTATCGAAATTTAGAAAAACCTTGACCAAGAGCATCGACGGGTTAAGTGTTGGCTTTACAGATCCTACAGATTGGGTCAGTACAGGAAATTATGCTCTGAATTATCTTATCAGTGGAGACTTTCATCGAGGAATTCCACTAGGCAAGGTTACAGTATTTGCCGGAGAGTCTGGCGCAGGCAAATCTTACATTTGCTCAGGTAACATTGTCAAAAATGCACAAGCACAAGGGATTTATGTTGTTCTAATCGACAGTGAAAATGCTCTTGACGAAGCATGGCTTCATGCACTTGGTGTAGATACTGGTGAGGACAAGCTACTCAAGCTCAACATGGCAATGATCGATGACGTTGCTAAAACTATCAACGAATTCATTAAAGAATACAAAGAAATGCCGGAGGAAACTCGTCCAAAGGTCCTTTTTGTAGTAGATAGTCTCGGTATGTTGCTAACACCAACAGACGTTAATCAGTTCGAAGCAGGTGATTTGAAAGGTGACATGGGTCGTAAGCCTAAAGCACTTACTGCACTTGTTCGTAACTGCGTGAATATGTTCGGAAGTCTTAATATTGGGCTTGTTGCTACTAACCATACATACGCTAGTCAAGATATGTTCGATCCCGACGATAAAATCTCAGGCGGACAGGGTTTCATCTACGCATCAAGTATTGTTGTTGCTATGAAAAAGCTCAAGCTCAAGGAAGATGAGGATGGCAATAAAGTTAGTGAAGTAAACGGTATTCGTGCCGCATGTAAAATCATGAAAACACGCTATGCTAAACCTTTCGAAGGTGTTCAGGTTAAGATTCCTTATGAAACTGGTATGAATCCTTATAGCGGTGTTGTCGATCTGTTTGAGAAGGAAGGTTTACTCAAACAAGAAGGTAATAGACTCAAGTGGGTTGACCCAGAGACTGGAGAAGAGTTCAAATTCTACCGAAAAGAATGGAAAGATGATAAATTAGATATGATAATGGAAAAATTTCATATCAAATCTACAACTACCGTTCCACAGGAGAATGAAGAACATGTTGAATGAAAGTCAAATTGGTGATATCTGGATGCTGTTTAGCGATTTTATTGAAAAAAAACAAGTTGAGGCAGCAGCCGAACGCTATGTAGATCTTTTAGCTGACTATGGTGTCAGCGACCGTGTCATGCAAAGTGCCATGGGCGTTGACAGCGTACTTGACCAGGCTATAGAATATTACTTAGACGAAGAAGACGAACAAGACGACGACGATTATAAAGAATTAGACTTCTAATGAGCTGGTATACAAAAATTTCTAAGGATATCTCGAATATTCCTGACGCAGTCGATTATTTTAACACAGAATTACAAGATGCAAGGTTAGAATGTCGTATCTCAGGTAATGTTGAACGTGCCGCGGCGAACATGCCGGGTATTGTTGAACAGAGATTTAGTCAACTTCAAGAAATTGAAGCAATCTTAGAATATTTGAATATCGAATTGCGTAGACTTAAGAGTCAACACTTTAGAAAATACTTAGAAAACTATCAACGTGCTCTGAGTAGTCGTGATTGCGAAAAATTTGTGGAAGGAGAGGCAGATGTTGTTGATTTTGAAAAAATTATCAACGAATTTGCACTCCTACGCAATAAGTGGTTAGGAATTACCAAAGCTCTTGATCAAAAACAGTGGCAAATCACTAACATTGTGAAATTAAGAGTTGCAGGTATGGAAGATGCATCCTTATAATGGACATTGTTACAGTAACTTGTGATAGGGATTACTATTTTTCTCTATTACAGGCGTACAGTATTAATAAATTCCTAAAAGGCAAGCATACTCATTGGATTATTGTTGAAAACTCTTCTCGGCCATTTAATGAGTGGGAAAAATCCTTCAGAGAATTATACACCTCACACTCTGTAAACATTATCCAAGGGCAAGAACTAATCTTAGCCAATCACTTACCAGGTTACATACGTCAACAAATTTTAAAATTTGTAATTTCTGAAAAAATCACGTCTGACTACTATCTTTTATTAGATAGCAAAGACATTTTGCTTCGTCCGACCAACATTAGTGATTGGGGATCGATAGAAGGTAATAATTTAATATATAAACCGCCATCGGGCTCAACTAAAATAAATGAAATACTGGCGCCTGAGTTACAAGTATATGCAAGATTTGCATTTTTAATACAAAAAATAACAGGATGTGATATTCCACGGTGGTTCTGGGCACCTTCGACTCCTTTTCGATGCAAGACATCTAATGTAAAAAATATTTTACAGTCTTTAGACATTACTAGTGTGTTTGATCCATACATTACTAATATTAAAGAAGTAAGCGAATTCATACTATATCGATTTTTCAGTGATTTTTCCGATGACCTCGGTGATATACCTGAAAATTTTTGGTCTAAAGGAAATAATACAAAATTTCTATGGGCCGACATCGATATAGAAAAAGACTTGTCTCTAATTAGAAATGAATTTTATAAAAGTGTATCTTTTCACAGATGGTATATCGCTAATAATGCAAAAAGAATTGATAAAATTACAAATACATTGATAGATGACATTGGATTAGAACCTAATTTAACCATTAAGGCATTTGATGCTTCTTACTGGACCATGCAGACAATGCATGAACGAGGACATAACCTTTTTGATCAGTTTGATATTGGTTTTCGACTCGATTGACATTTAAGTAAAAACAGTTATAATAAACTTATGGTAACTATTGATCAATTTTTTCTAAATTTTGCAACTTCAGACTCACCTAAGATGGAGGATATTGTTTCAAGCCGAGATTTTAAAGTTCTTAAAAGTTTGCATTTAAATTTAACTAAGGGGATTTTCTTTACAATTAACCAATCGGATCTTTTAAAGAAGATCCTCATTGAAAATAAGGAAAAAATAGCAAGTCATTACGAAGATTTTGAAAATATTTTAAAGTTAAGTCTTTGGTCTAAGCCTTTTCGAATTGTTGAGACTGTTAGAAAAATTTATTTGTCAGACAACACAGAAAAAGAAATAAAGATTATCATAGAATTTTCATTTTCTAGTAACTTACGTAAAATCATGCAAGAAATTTCAAAAAATCTGACCAATTTAGAACCAGTTACTAACGGAAAATTTTACATTGTTGATCTAGATGAAAAAAATATCGTCACCTTAGTTGAATCTTTTAAAAATCATAAATTTTCAATAGACGAAAAAATAATAGAATACTACAATACGATAAAATCTTGGAAAAAAGAGGAAATTTTTGGTCAATTTGATATTGAATCCATTTTGAATCAAAATTTTCAAAAAGCAATTTCTGATGATTTGGGAATAGAAACGCCACTGACACAGGCCATCATCAATGATAGAAGAATACGATATCAGTACTTTTGTAAACCTATTATCGAACCAAAAAATTTAGCTGAAACTCTAGCAATGCGAGAAAAATCTTATGTATGGCTAGATAAAAATAAACACTCACTAGACGAAATTATCGTGGCATTAAAAGAACTTCGTCGCCTTCCAATTTTAGTTGTCTTTGACAGTCAGAACGAAAAACAATGCTTTGAAGATTTAAAAAATCTGAGTGAAAATTTAGAAAAAAATGATATTTTTACTGACGTAGGAATTTATTTTAGATTTGATAATACAGAAGATGGCAGCACTTTCAATAAGTATGTTGCTGAGAAAAAATATAACAGCCGTGTTACAAAAGATACAAAAATAGTCGGTATTCAAAACGGAAAAATACCAAAATTTTTGATGAAAAGTGATTGGAAGCCTATGAGCGTAATCTCTTTAAACAATAATTTACGGAACAATAAAACTAGTGCCTATGCTAACTGTTGTGACTTAGTAATCGCATACACAGAGAAAGAGCCTATCATCGTATGACAGTAAAATTAATTATAAAAGACGAAGTTAATATTAAATTCGAAGGGCTTTCTCTCGATATCCGTAAAAAATTAGTAGCCGCTTTCAAATATGTCGACCCTACTGCAAGATACAGGCCTGCTTATAAATTAGGTAGGTGGGATGGATCTGTTAGTCTCTTTGGTCTAGGCGGAGTTGGCTATCTTAATCAGCTAGAAAAGGTATTAGGAATCCTGGATGCTAATAATATTGACATTGACGAAATAGAAGATTTAAGAAAAGCATCTAAAATTGAATTTGAACCTGTAACTGCTAACTACTGGGCAGATCAAGGAAAGGTATGGCCAAAAGGACATAGGTTTGAAGGTGAACCCATTGTGCTAAGAGAAGACCAAGTAGAAATTGTTAACAGATTCTTCCATCACACGCAAGCCTTGCAAGAAGTTGCCACAGGTGCTGGTAAGACTATCATGACCGCCACACTTGCTCATTGTGCTGAAAAATATGGTCGTACTGTTACTATTGTGCCTAACAAAGATCTGGTAACACAAACAGAGGAAGATTTTCTTAATGTTGGTTTAGACGTTGGAGTCTACTTTGGCGATAGGAAGATGATAGGACATACGCACACCATTTGTACTTGGCAAAGCCTTAATGTACTGGACAAAAAATCTAAAAATTGGGACTTAGAAGAAGCATTATCAGTGGCAGAGTTTTTACATGGTGTTGAAACTGTTATTGTTGACGAAGTACATATGGCTAAAGCTGATGTATTGAAAAACTTATTAACCCACAATCTATCAAATAGTCCAATACGTTGGGGGTTAACCGGTACAGTTCCAAAAAGCGAGTTTGAAGCAGAACCTATTTTTGCTAGCATTGGGCCTGTAGTCGGCGGCATTAAAGCTCATGAACTTCAAGAGCTCGGAATCCTTAGCAATCTGCATGTAAATGTGTTACAATTAATTGACTTACCAGAATTTAAGTCGTATGCAGAAGAATTAAAATATCTAGTAACAAACAAAGACAGAATGGCATATATAGGCAGACTAATCAAAGGCATAGCAGAATCAGGAAATACATTAGTATTAGTTAATAGAATAGATACAGGTAATATGCTAACAGAAATGTTAGAAAATACAACCTTTATCTCAGGCGAAGTAAAAGGTTCTAAACGAAAAGAGGAATATAAAGAACATGCAACTAGTAATGAAAAGATTACTGTGGCGACTTATGGTGTGGCCGCTGTGGGTATTAATATCCCTCGTATTTTTAATCTGGTTCTTCTGGAACCCGGAAAGAGCTTTGTCCGCGTTATACAAAGTATTGGGCGAGGCATTAGAAAGGCGGAAGATAAAGACTTCGTTCAGATCTGGGACATTACTTCGACCTGTAAGTATGCCAAGAGGCATCTTACTGAGAGGAAAAAGTTTTATAAGGACGCCAAGTATCCGTTCTCGCTTGAAAAGACGGACTGGCGATAATAATTATGCAGATATTGACACTAGACAATAAGACATTTAGTCTTAACAATTTACCAGAGGAAGTAGACGAGAACACCAGGTTTGCAGTTTTAGATAATTCGGATCCTAAAGAACCCGATTTCTTTTTCATGCCTTTAATTTTCTTAGAAAGTTTTAATAGTCCGGCAATGGTACTAAGAATCGGTGATGATGAAGTTGCAATGCCCATAGATTGGTGTATTGCTGTTGGAGATAGCAGTAGTGCTAACGACATTGAAATACTTCCATTAACAAGTCTAAACGACAGAGGGTTCGAAGCATTATGTTTTAATCCGTTGAGTAGTTTTAGAGTTGAATTTAAAAAGATTGAAATTGTAAACTTTTATAATGATGTTAAATGGTACTTTCCTAAAATGAAAAATGGACAATTGTTAGCGACTCCGACCAACTTTGGAGAAAAACCTAACTGTGCATTCTTCGTTAAAGAAATATCTCGTCAATGCGAGATTATACAACTGGATAAGATATTATAATGGGCACACTTAAACCTGGCGCTACCTACATCTACGAAAGAGCTGACGGTATAACCTATTGTAGAGAAATGGGGAGTGATCCTAGAACTCGATTCCCTATAGGATGGGATTATGATAGCGATGATAATCATTTTAATGCCAAGTTCTGGGGGCAAGTTTTGAAAGAAGCAGAAACCAATATTGCTTTACAGAAAGCTGTGGACCGTGTTATAATGATATACAAATTAAGTAAGGAAAAGATAGAATGACACTAGCAGTTGCATACTTTCAACCAGTTATTATGGCCATGGACGATGTGGCTCCAGCAGAGTTTAGCAAAATTTTTAATCTTGCAGAAATGTTGCACGGACATCCTAGACTCAATGATTCCGGTGATCCAAATATTAGTATTCGTGGAGGACAACAAATACAAGTATATCCAAACGAGATTAATTACGATGCAGGATGGTTGGTACGATATCTAGAATCTATTTGCAAAGGATATTTAGAACTAGTGTCGGCACAAAGCGGCGGCCCTGAACTACAGTATGTTAAACCTAAAATTATTAGTATATGGACTATACGCCAACACGAAGGTGACTACCAAGAGATGCATACACATCCTCTAGGAAATCTCAGTGGTAACATTTATATCAGTGTTCCCGAGTTGGATGATACTGGGCGCCCAAGTGATTGTCAAATTAATTTTAGACTACCACATGTTAAAGATGTTGGTAAGTTTATTATGAACGATACTTGGAAGTTTACTCCTGCCGCTGGGAAAGTTATCTTATTCCCAAGTCATTTACCGCATGTAGTGTATCCTTGGAAGGGAAGAGGACATCGAACTGTAATGGCATTTGATTGTAAATTGGTTCCAAAAGATGAGCAAAGTACCTGAACTGACAACTAAAGAAGTTATTGAGATGGTGGACCTAGGCTTACAAGAAGCCTGGGATGCACTTACAGATACACAGAAAAAAGAATTAAAAAATAAATTCTTTTTACTAAACCGATACATTAGTTTTGTAGGTGGCAAGTCGAGACCAACTGTAGAACAGCAACAACATTTTGTAATGTTTGTAAACGAACGTTTTAACAAGCATTGGAATACACTACAAAAAGAACATCCTAAGTTGTTATGGATGCTTCTGTGTTCTTGTAGCTACGATAAAAAGACAAAGTTCTTTCACGAGTGGGTAGGATTTAAGCCAAAAGAAAATAATGTTAATAAAAAAATTAAATTCCTATCTGAGATTTATCCTAACAGTAAGATGCAAGATATAGAAGTTCTATCAGAGCTTATTACAGATAAAGAATTAAAGGAACTAGGTCGAAAGCATGGTTTTGATGAACCAACACTAGCAAAAAAACTTAAATGATGGCCTTAGCAGAACAACCTTATGTTTGTGAATATTGTAGCACAAAGTTTAGCAAAGAAAAAACTTTGTTTGTACATGTCTGCGAACAAAAACGACGTGCATTAGCCAAGACTGAAAAGCATGTAGTTGTTGGGTATGATGCATTTAATCGATTCTTTAAACTAGTTAATAAATCAAAGAATGAAAATAAAACGTATGAAGAATTTTGTAAAAGTCCTTATTATAATGGATTTGTAAAATTTGGAAGTTTTGTTGCAAATGTTAATCCCTTGTATCCAGATAAGTTTATTGACTATGTTGTTGCCAGCGGTGTTAAACTGGATCACTGGTGCAGAGAAGAGCTGTACGAAAAATATGCACTAGACTTAATTAAAACTGAAAATGTCGAAACCGCATTACAAAGAAGTGTAAGTCACATGTTAGAATGGGCTGAAGCAAACAATGCCCAGTGGAATCATTATTTTCTTTATGTAAGTCTCAGCAGAGCAGTATTTGATATAAAAGATGGAAAAATAAGCCCGTGGCTTGTACTTAATAGCAAAAGCGGTCGTGATTTATTACATAAACTGAACGATGAACAGCTTGCGGCCATAAGTAATATTATAGATGTTCCTTTTTGGACTAGTAGGTTTAAAAAACTACCTGCCGATGTGGAATTGGTAAAGCAAGTTGTTAAGGAATCAAAAATATGACACCTGATGAAAAATCAATACAAGTTAACCCTAATCTAGATGCTTTACAGCTAGGATTAGAAATTCTTGTTAGCGAAGAAGACAATTCTGTTTATGTTAAATTCACAGGGTTTGAAACGATCGAAGAAGCAGACAATTATGCAAACATGTTGCAAGAAAATTTACCGTTGATGCTGTTCGAATCGGAAATTAAACACTAACAGGTATGCTAAGAAAATTACAAGATGGTACCGAAGTATCGGAGCTTTCCGAATCTGTAACATTGACCATCAAAACAAAATGCCCAGAGAAGTGGTTACTAATTGACAAAGAGACCGGAGAAGTGTATACTCCATATACTACTCCAGGTAATTTACAATGGAAAAAAGTAGTTAAATTTAATTTACAATATTTGACAAAGATAGACAATGCCTGATATAGATATTGATTTTGCGGATCGTGACCTTGCTTTAAAACATTTTAAGCACGTAGCCGCCTCTATCCAAGATAATAGTACTTCTAAAAAGCACAATACTGGTATATATTGTACTTCTATACCATACAATCCATTTACTGGACAAAGTACAATTGAATATAAAGAAGCCGAAGAGCGTGGTTATTTTAAAATAGACTTCTTGAATGTTAGTGTGTATAAAGGTGTCAAAAATAGACAGCATCTAACAGAATTAATGAATCAGGAGCCGTTATGGGATTTACTTTTACAAGACGAGTTTGTGAATCTGTTATTTCATTTAAACGGGTATGGGACGGTACTGAGGAAGACTTGCCCTACTTCCGTGGAACAATTAGCTGCGGTCCTCGCTATGATCCGCCCAGCCAAGAA
>JACCEA011621194.1_pt1 | contig 19033 bp, 18 predicted proteins | sample 7449851 | NCBI WGS metagenome assembly JACCEA01 (sample SAMN15323453, study PRJNA562643) | freshwater metagenome | isolation source: river surface water | place: USA:Blue River Watershed | collected 2017-08-18
ACTTAAAAATCTAGGCGCTAGTATTGCTATGTTAAAAGAAGCAAATTATCATTTCATAGAAAAAGGGTATAGAGATGAAGTAGCCAGACTTAACTTACTAGAGCTTAAGAAATGCTTGATTGCAGAATTAGAGGTTAATCCAGATAATATCACAAATCAACAGACATTAAAAAATGTTGAGCATATCCTAAATGATAGGCTACTCAAATACTCAATACAAATCGACTTCAACTATTTCAATCTCAACATTATTGATCATGTAATTAACAATACCGATGTTCAATTTGCAGTAACTTCTGAGAAGTTATTAAATAAGGAAACAAACGAAGTTGAAAAAAAACAGTCATTTAGTGTAATAAGACAAAATAATAATAAGGATTATTTAAACACAGTTTTGGACAAAGAGAACATTGACTTTTACGATTTTAAAATAAAGGCATTGAAGAGTCCTGCAATACTTTTTCCTGCCAAATTTTTCATAGATGATATTTTTGGAGACTGCAATATTTCAGAAGAAGCATTTAACATACAGATTCTCACAAAAACTGAAAAAGAATTATTTAAAAAAATCAGAGAATTAAAAGTAAAAGAAGTGGAGATGTTGTCTGAAAATGACAAAATTAATGACGAGCCTTTTAGTATGCTAGACTCAAAAGGAGAGCACAATAAGGAGAGCATCAAGCAAATAAAAGTTCTAATGGGGACTAAGAGTTACGCAAAAGGGATTGCTAGATTAATTGATGGAACGAACTTAAAATTTAGTCCCAAAACATACTCAAAAGATAATTTAGAAAACTAAGGGTATCTATAACACCTATTTGAATTTCATATTTAAGAATAAATCATAGCAATTAATTATTTCATTCCGTTAGGATAAATCGTGATTAATCGATATTTATTATGATTTTGCAGTATAAAATAGCAATAAATCATAATAAAGCACAAAAAAAATAATTCGATTGAAATTATAATTTATCTGAATAAATAAGAATTAATTTCAATATAAAATATGTGAATATATATGATCTACCTACACAAAATATTACCCATATTCGTTCTACCGATTATGCTATTCATCATAGTAATATTAATAGGATTAATTAAGAATAAGAAGAAGTTTATCTATCTAGCAGTAGGTGTACTATATATAATATCAACCCCTATATTCTCAAACAACTTCTTTAAACTAGTAGAAGGTAATGAATACAGAAAACCCATAAGCACAATTGACAGTGCAGATGCAATAGTAGTACTAAGTGGAATGTTGGAAATAAATGAAGTTGGAGATAGTACCTATGTAGAATGGGGAGACCCCGATAGGTTTTTTGGAGGATTAGCTTTATTTAAAGCTGGTAAAGCGCAAAAGCTAGTATTTACTGGAGGCAAAATGCCTTGGGATAAAGTTAAGAGAACAGAGGGAGAAGTATTGAAAGATTACGCTATATCAAGTGGCATTCCTTCAGATAAAATACTAGTAACAAAAGATGTGGAGAATACTGCAGACGAGGCAGTGGCTGTAAAAGAACTAATAAGCCCAAGTAGAAGAATAATACTTGTGACCTCAGCTTATCATATGTATAGAGCAAAGAAGCTATTTGAGAGAGAAGGATTTAGTGTAGTCTCATATAATGTAGACTATAAAGCAGGGAGAAATAAAGAAACAGTAACCATGGATTTTTTACCTAATACAGTTAGTTTGATGTTAACCGAGACAGGAATTAGAGAGATGATTGGTAGAATATATTACATTATTAAACGTTAAAATCTATCCTTTAAACTCATCCATTGTTACATGGCCATCCGCACTAATGCCTTTTCTTTGTATAACATTAATAAAAGTCATCCAAATGATTTTTATATCTAAAAGAAAAGATTGTTTATTGACATATTCAACATCATAAATGAATTTCTGCTCCCAACTTATTGCATTACGACCATTAACTTGAGCCCAACCAGTAATACCAGGTTTTACATTATGTCGTTTGGCTTGTTCGGGACTATATCTTGTTAAATACTGTATTAGTAAGGGCCTTGGGCCAACCAAACTCATATCTCCCTTAATTACGTTAATTAATTGTAGTAATTCATCTAATGAAGCAGACCTTACTATTGAACCCATTTTAGTTAATCTTACCTCGTCGGAAAGTGCAATACCATTTTCATCAAATGCATCACGCATTGTTTTGAACTTAACAATTTTGAATGGTTTACTATTTAAGCCCGGTCTTTGTTGAAAAAAGAAAACCTTGGATTTATTAGCTATCAAAAGTAAGATAGCAGTTAAGACAATAATTGGGGAAAGGATTATTAATAGAATTAAAGCAACTATAAAATCGCTTAATGGCTTAATTATCTTTTTGTACATATTTAGTACTTTGAAAAAATAGTATCCAAGCATTCAAAAATTCTAGAAAATTCTTCTTCCGTTAAGTTAGATCCGCTTGGCAAACACAAACCATTGTCAAATAAATTATCTGAAACTCCATTTAAATAGCTTTTTGAGCTTGAGAAAATAGGTTGTTGATGCATCGGCTTCCACAAAGGTCTTGTTTCAATATTTTCAACATCCATTGTAAGTCTAATCACTTCTCTAGTCAAACCTTTATTTTTAGCTGGATCTATAACAATACAAGTAAGCCAACGATTAGAAAAATATCCTTCTGGTTCTTCTTGAAACTGAATTTCAAAACCATTGTTATTGTGCTTCGAAAAATATTGTCGATACCTTTCAAAATTGTTTCTTCTAGCTGCAACTCGATCATTCAAAACCTCTAATTGCCCTTTTCCGATACCCGCAAGTACATTTGACATTCTATAATTATAACCAATATGGCTATGTTGGTAATGTGGTGCCGAATCTCTTGCTTGAGTTGATAAAAATCTTGCTTTTTCAATCACTTCAGCGTCATCAGACAATAATGCCCCTCCACCTGATGTAGTAATTATTTTATTTCCATTGAAACTCAAAACACCAAAAGTGCCAAAGCTACCACAAGGTTTTCCATTAATATTTGCACCCAATGCCTCAGCTGCATCTTCGATTACAGGCACACCATATTCATTAGCAATCGCTATAATTTCACTCATTTTTGCTGGCATACCATATAAGTGAACTGGGATAATTGCCTTAGGTAGATTTTCGTTTAGAGATGCTTTCTGCAATGCGATTTTTAATAATTCAGGATCCATATTCCAAGTATCCTTCTCGGAATCAATAAATACTGGTGTAGCACCTTGATATAAAATTGGGTTAGCTGATGCCGAAAAGGTAATTGACTGACAAAATACAGTATCACCAGATTTTACGCCTAATAATATTAATGCTAAATGGATTGCAGAAGTACCAGATGATAAAGCAGCTGCGTGTTTAGTCTGTGTTTGTTCTTGTAATCCTTTTTCAAAAGCATTTACATGAGGACCCAATGGTGCTATCCAATTAGTTGCAAAGGCCTCGTTCACATACTGAAGTTCGTTATTACCTATATGTGGAGACGAAAGCCAAATTTTAAATTTCTCTTTCAATATATATATATTATTGTATGAACTTTCTACTACTTAATTCTTCACAAAGATTATATCCATCCCATATATAATCAAAATTTAAAGCTTTACCAATTGGAACAATTCTATCTACACCTATGCCAGCTGTTTTATTTGCAAGTAATTCTATTTCAATTTGACTTAAGCCAAAATAACTAATTGATTGTACTTTATTATTTATAAAATGTATACAATCGTTTAATTCTTTTATTTCATTTAAATAAAAATATCCACCTCCACAACTATGATATAAATGTTGAGATGAAGAACTGTTTACAAGATATAAGGTTGCAAAATCATTTTTAAAAGAGGTTACTTTATCCTCTATTACATCACCAATTAATTGATTAAATTTTAAAGATGCAAGAGAGGCGTTATCACCGCCATATTCCTTATCACTAATTTCTTCTAATAAAGTATAAAATAAATTAGTAAATATTTTATTGTCACTTGAGTTCCCATACAAAATGATAGATTGTGGCGAAGAACATCCCTTTTGATCAAAAGTAAAGGAATCATTGTAAAAATTTTTTACAATTTTCAGTTGATTATCATTTGTTTCATTAATAAATAAGAGTGTATTAAAAATAGAAAAAGAGATTCGATCAGCAAAAACAATATCTTTACATCTTGGATTTCCTATAATACTTTTAAATATTTTTGCTGTATTATCTCCTCCCCATATTAATCTTGCGTTAGCCTTTTCTGCAAAATATATATTTATATCTTCCTCATGTTGATAAGAGACAATATTTATATAGTTTCTAAATATCTTACTTTCTTCTGTTTCTAATTCATCGTTCAATATAGTAAATAATATAGAGATGTATTCGTGGTCAAGTCTATTAGATACTCTTAAAATATTTTTATTTCCCATTAAAATGGAAACCATCAAGGAATAAATAAACATGGTGTCAACATTTGCAGGACATACATGAAATACCAATCCAATGGGACTTAATATTATATTTGGCTTAGAAATCAAATGTATATTTTCATTTGATATTCTTTTTAAGTTACTAGGTCTTAACCAAAAAGCTAAAGCTACTAATGCGGGAACTCTTCCTAGATTAGGGTTAATTAAAATTCTTTTTGATAACCTACCACTTAGTTCAAAAACTCGTCTATCAAAAGGCTTTATACAATATTCGATTGATGCAACACAAGATAAATCTTCTATCTTAAGTTGTTCTTTTTTAGGTGTTATTTGTTGAATTAACATAATAAATTAGCTTTTCTTAAAGGTATCAGAACAACCTCTTAATTCTGCTTTTTTAGCCCTTCCTATAATTCTAAAATATTTTCCTTGCCAACCGTTTTGTATATCCTCCCCCTCAATAACTCCTATGTCTTCTGTTAATAAAGAATGGCCAGGATAGCTTTTAGGCAAAACACTAATAACTTGAACCAATCCTTCTGTTCCATGTGGTTGTACCGAAAAATCTTTTGGATTTCTAATAATTACATCAGAAAAATTTGGACAGTGTAAAAAACCTTTTTCATTTTCTAAAAAGACTGATCCAATTTGTTCAATCATACCATAAAAATTAAAAATATTTTGTGGTTGTATCCCAAATTTATCTTTCAAATTGCGCTTGAAAGTCAGATTATCTACAGCCATTTCTTGTAACTTTTTCCACCCTCCAGAATGAATCAAAATGGCATTACTTAAATCTATTTTAGTAGAAAAATGGGATTGCATTAAGTATTGCCAAATCATGAAAGTAAAACCAAAAATTAGAATTTTCTGTCCATTAAATTGATCTATAAATTTATATAGTTCTACTTGGTCAAGTTTAAATTCATTATCTAAAATATAATGATGTTTTTTTCCAAAAACCGACAATCCTAAAATACCTGCCCCTCTTGCAGAAAATGAAGTTCGATCTTTTAATATAGAATGACTATCAACTATTAACATTGGCACCCTTTCATTACCTAAAATATGAGTTATTATTTTAGATAATGATAATTGTTGGAGACTTGCCGCCTTCTTATCTAAATAAATACGACTAGGTACCTGACCAGTAGTTCCACTAGAAGTGAGTACTTTAAAAATTTCCTCATTAGGAATACTTTTTAAATCATAGTTTTTAAAAAGGCTAACTGGCAAAAAAGGTAAATCACTTAATGTTTTAAGTTTGTTTGCTTTGGGAAATACACTTTCAGATATTTTTTTATATTCTTCACAATGTAAAACATGATGTGTATGTACATCTTGCAAAAGTGGAAGTATGCATTTTTCTTTTTCAATTTTATTCATTGAAAATTGAGGTATATTGAAAAAAAAATCAATACTTTTATTATTATCAAACATATTCTCTTAAAGTTAGATAGTTAACCTTGCCATTTGAAGTAAAGGGCACTTCCTTAATAATTTTAATTATAATAATAGAGGGATGTATTTGCATTTTTTCTTTTAAAAATGTTTTAATATTAATATCATTAATTGTATTATTAGTTAAAAAAATTGCTAATTTTTCGTCATCGGTGCCTAAGGCATAAAATGAATTTCCCAAAAATTGATTTTTTAAAATATTTTCAATTTCATCTAAATTAGTTCTGGTACCAAATATTTTGACAAATCGTTTTAATCTTCCGTTAATATAATAAAAACCATCTTCGTCCACCTTTGCGATATCACCCGTTCTTAAAATACGATTATTTTCAAAAAACGATAAATCTTCTAATGAATTTGCATATCCACCAAAAACATTTGGCCCTTCATAAATTAGTTCACTTGTTTCTTGATCTAGGGTAAATTTTCCATTTGGAATAGCCATTCCAATTGAGCCCAGTTTATTATCGATATTTTTTGGGTGTAAATAGGACATTCTTGCTGTAGCTTCGGTTTGTCCATACATTACAAAAAATAACTTACCACTTGACTTCAAGTGATGATGAAAGAGTTCTATTAACTTTGTATTTAACTTTCCTCCAGCCTGCGTCATATATTGTAAAGAAGGATATTCTTTTTTTGTGAAACCAATTCTATTTAACACTTCGTATACATAGGGAACTCCAGCAAGAGATGTATAGCCATATGTATCAAAATCGTTCCAGAATTCTTTATTTAAAATGTCCTTATTGGTACAAACAATAGTACCGCCAGCAATAGAGTTACTTGTAAAAACGGATAATCCGTAAGAATAAAAAATGGATAAATTTAAAGGAGTAACGTCATTAGAATTAATTGGCAAATAATTAATAATTGATTTTGCATTTGCGATAAGATTTTCCTCAGACAACTTAACAAACTTTGGTGAACCTGTTGTTCCCGATGTGGTTAATAATATCTTTAGCTTAGGGTCGAGTTGTTTGTCAATTTTATTAGTTCTATTAAAAATATTTTGTGCATTTATAAATGAAACTAAATCGTATTTTTCTATAAATTCTCTGTTTGCATCAAAAATAAAATCCGGTTGATATTGATTTTCTAACTCCAATTTAAAAGAATTGTTCAAGGATGGATTTAGAAATACACAAGCATGTGGAGAATCTAAAAAAGTAAGAATTGTTTTAATAGACAGCAAGCTATTATCCACATATAAAAAAGCAAGTTGCTTTTTTTGATTTGCCAACCAAACATTTTTGGTAAGGTTCTTAATAATAAAAGCTTCTCCACCTTCAGCATCAATATACTTTAAATGTTTATTCTCCTTAATTAAATCAATGAGTTGCATCATATTAAAAATCCTCCATCAACTCCAATAATTTGTCCAGTAACATATTCAGACAAATCAGATGCTAAAAATAATGCAACTTTTGCAATATCTTCAGGTTTTCCCATGCGTCCGATACCAATCATAGACTTGTTTTTTTCATAGAATTTCGGATCCATCCCTGCTGTCATATCAGTTTCAATAAAACCTGGTGCAATGGCATTAACCCTAATTCCAAAAGATGCTAATTCTTTTGAAAGCGATTTGGTAAATCCAATAATTGCTGCTTTTGAAGAAGCATATACTGTTTGTCCTTTATTACCATTGGTTCCCACAATAGAACTTAAATTTATGATTGTACCTTTTCTATTTTTAATCATAAACTTAGAGGCTTGTTGAGAAATAAACATTGATCCAAAAACATTAATATTATAAATCTCATGCATTAGTGATTCAGTTGCCATACCCAACATTGCATCTTTCATAATACCTGCATTATTTACAACTGCGTCGATATTAATTTTTTTACTTCTTAATTCAGAAAATATTTCTTTTACTTGATTTAAATTACTCACATCGCAAGAAAACACATAAATGTTTGTATTAAATTGAGAAGATAACGACTTTTTAAGATCTTGTAAATGCGGCAGACTTCTTGCTAATAAAATTAAATGAGCCCCCTCTTTAGCAAAAAGCGTTGCCGTTGCTTTTCCAATTCCTCTTGATGCGCCAGTAATTAGTATATTTTTATCTTTTAATAACATAATTAAAATACAATATTATGCTTTGCTAAAATTTCCTTAGCTTTAAGTACAGAACTCATATCAATAACATCTTCAGTATCTAATGATATATCAAATGCATCTTCTAATTCCGTAATTAAAACCATATGTGAAACGGAATCCCATTCAGGGATTGATTGATATTTTAATGAATCTACTATCTTGTCTTCAGGGATCATTAATGCATTTGCAAATGCAGTTGTTAATTTTTGAACGTTTGACATCATATATTTGTTTTTTATTAATTATTTAAACCCATAATCCTTGCAGGATTACCCACCAAAATTAAGTTATTATCTACATCTTTACTTACAAAACTTGCTGCTGTTATTGTATTATTACTTCCAATTTGAAGATACTGCAATATTGTTGAGTTGGTCCCAAAAAGATTATTGTCTCCCAATTTTACACCGCCCGACAAATTCACTCCAGGATTAATTACATTATAGCTGCCAATTGTAGTATCATGTCCAACTGTGCAATTTAGATTAATAAAATTAAAGGAATCTAATGTAACATCAACAGATACTTGAGAATTAGCTGAAATTATATTTCCTTCATTCATCTCAAGTGAATCACTTCTATATTGAACACTTGGATGTATTAAGTTAGGAAAAATAAATTTTGTATTTTCTTTATAAAGCAAACTCATTTTTTTAATTGAATTGGGTGTGCCAATAGCAATAGCAATATGAATAGCTTCATTATGGCAATTTTCTTTTATAAATTCTTGTTCATTAAATATTTCAATTTCTCTCTTGCCTATTTTTACTTGTTTTTTAGACATATCAGCATCTAAAAAACCTTTTATATCATATGTTTGATATTCTTTATTGATATCTTCGATTAAAATATATACTTCTTTACCTAACCCCCCTGCTCCGACAATATAAATAGGTTTCATTTAATAATTAATTTTAAATTACTTCTCTTTTAAATTTTTTTAATATAGTTGTATATGAAGTGTTTGTTGAATACTCCTTTAGCAAAAACTGATACCCATTTTCACCCATAGTTAATCTCAAATCACTATTAAGTAATTTAACAACATAATCAAAAAAAGATTCTTTATCCATGGTCAAACAGTTAAAGCCAAATTTATTAGCTACTGCAATTTTACCTATATCTGTGCTTGCGTCTGTTGCACAAATTACTGGAAGTTTGTTTTCAAGATAACTTAGAAGTCTTGAAGGAAAATTGGGAATTGTAAATAAAGGATTTAAAAATATGAGTCCTACATCCACAGTATTCAATAATTGATCAAATTCAGATTTAGATAACTCATTTATTAAACATGCATTTGAAATATTTTCTTGTTTAAACCAATTTTTTAATTGATTATATTCTGTCCCATCGCCAACAATTAAAAAATAGGAATTAACAATGGGTTTACAATATTCTATATTTTGTCTTAAATAATTAATGCCTTGAGGTAATCCTAAATTACCCCCGAATAAAAACAGCACCTTGTCTTTAGGTATTCTATATTTTTCTAATATTTGTGCTTTTACTTGAGTATTTTTATTTCTATTTTTAATTTCTATACTATTAGGATTTATTTCTACTTTTTGGGAATCAATCTCTGGATTATGTTTTAAAACATATTTCATATTCTCTGGTGACATACATCCAATATAATCAGATATTTGATATAATATTTTTTCCTTCCTTCTGAAGTATGTATATATCAAACTATCATTTTTCATCAATTTTAAATCTACTGCATTTTGAGGGAAAATATCTTTCAATAGCAAATATGTTTTTGCATGAGCAGCTTTTTTTATTCTCTTAATTAAATTTGTAAATGTAATTGGTGGTGTTGAATAAAGTATTAAATCAATTTTTCTATAGTTGATATATTTTTTTATAGCAAAGTAGAAAATATTTTCTATAATTAATGTTGTGATTCCCTTTTCAATGATGTTAGTTTTTTGGAAATTGGGTGCCCAAATTTTTAGTATAGAAACACCATTTCTATGAATAAACTGAGTTGACTGATTATACCTCCTTTCATTAGGACAAACGATTGAAACATGATGCCCTTCGTCACGAAATTTTCTTAATAAATCTTGATAGATGCCACTTTGTTCTACATCTTCAATTCTAGCTAATGTCAAAAAAAGTATATTCATTATTCAGCCCAAACGACTCTTTTAATGTAATCAATATAACTTATTATAATTCTAACTACTTTTTCTGAAACATTTGGCATTGAGTAATCTTCAACCTTTCTAAAATTTCTAATTTCCCCCCTTTTCTGAGACTCTATTATTACTATACCTTGCATAATTCTTTCTGGATTCAATCCAACCATCAAGACAGAAGCCTCTTCCATTGCTTCTGGGCGTTCATGGGACTGTCTCAGATTCAAAGCAGGAAAATTTAATATTGATGACTCTTCTGAAATTGTTCCACTATCAGAAAGAACTGCTTTTGCATGCATTTGAAGTGCATTATAATCAATAAATCCTAATGGTTTTAATAATTGAATATTTTTATGTAATTGAATTTCTTGTGCATCAATCATTTTTCTTGTTCTTGGATGAGTACTTACTATGATTGAGAAATTATATTTTTCTGATATTAAATTTAAACTATTTATTAATCCATTAAAATTTTGCTGAATATTAATATTTTCTTCGCGATGAGCTGACACAACGAAATATTTATTTTTTTCTAGATTTAATCTATTTAAAACATCTGAATCTTGGATTTTTGGTAGATAATGATTGAGTACTTCAAACATTGGAGAACCTGTTTTAATAATTCTATCTGCAGGCAAACCTTCTCTTAATAAGTACTCCCTTGCTATATCGCTGTATGTTAAATTTATATCAGAAATATGATCAACAATTTTTCTATTCGTTTCTTCAGGAACACGCTGATCAAAACACCTATTACCCGCCTCCATATGAAAAATGGGTATATGCCTTTTTTTTGCTGGTATAGCACATAAACAACTATTGGTATCACCTAATACCAAAAATGCATCAGGTTTAATTTCTTCTAGTAATGGATCTATATTAATCAATATTTTTCCAATGGTTTCAGTTGCAGACGCACCAGCTGCATTTAAAAAATAATCAGGTTTTCTTATTTGTAAGTCATCAAAAAATATTTGATTTAACTCATAATCGTAATTTTGACCAGTATGTACTATAATATGTTCTATTGCTTTAGAGTTGTCTAAAGCACTCATTACTCTGGCCAATCTAATGATTTCTGGCCTAGTACCAACTACTGTCATTACTTTTAAACGATTTGTCATGTTTTTGTTTTATACTATTTCAAAGTAAGTGTCTGGGTCTTCAGCATCATAAAATTCATTGATCCAAAACATGGTATATAATTCTTCCTCTCCAATATTTTTAATATTATGTGTATACCAGATTGGCATGTCTACATAAGCAGGGTCATCTCCCGATAAATAATAATCAAACACTTCATTAGTTCCAATTTTTCTTAATTGTATCAATGCCTTACCCTTAATTACAGAAAATCTTTCAATTTTTCTGGTATGAAAGTGATTCCCTCTTGTAATTTCGGATTTTGTAGTTGAAAATGAAACTTGCCCCCCTGTCTCTAATCTTAATATTTCTACAAAATTTCCCCGTTCATCAATGTTTTTTTTGTATTTAACCGGAAAGTGCTCAGCTAGATTAAAATAAGAACGGAATGTGTTGAATAAATTTATCTCAAATTGATTTTTTAAACTAGGAATTTGTCCGTTATCAAAATAGGTAGCCTTAAATTTATTTAACAATTCTAATATCTCAGAAACCTTATAACTATCAGTATATTGTATTCTTACTATTTCTTCTGTTTCTTTATTAAATAATTCAATTATAGATTTTACTAAATCATTAATATATATCAAATTAAGCCTGGCATCAGTGTCAATTTTTGGAGATTTATTATTTACTAACTGATGGCTGAATGTTGCAACAACTGAATTATAAAATGGAACTCCAAATGCTCCATACACATTTGGTATAATTAAGCCCTTAAATTTTGTTCCGTTGTCTTTTGCCCATTTAGAAAATATAGCTCTTGCTTCTTTTTTTGAGTTACCAAAAACATTGTTTCTTTCTTCTTGAATTGATGAAGAAAAAAGAACTTGACCTTTATAGTTAGTTCTATTAAAAGCATCTACAAGTTTGTTTGCAAGTCCTATATTGGTATCATAAATTGCGCTTTCATCACTATGACGGTTAAGCCCAGCTAGGTGAACTATGATGTCACAATTAGATACAAAATTGTCAAGTTCACTTGTATTATCAAACCAATTTCTATTAAAATCAATTAATACAAAACTATCAATATACAATTTCAAAGATTGACACAAATGCCAACCTATAAAACCATTTGATCCAGTTACACCAACTTTAATCATTTTTAATATGGATATTGGATTGCATCAACTTCACCTAATATATCTTTACGAATAATTGGCAGTTTTAATAATAATTGTTTCATTCCTTCAATTTCTAATATTGCTGTGTTATGTGAATGGTATTCATTCAAATTGTCTATATCCGGCATTCCTTCTGAAAAATACTGTTCGTAATTTAAGTCTCTATTATCAGCAGGTATGCGATAGTAATCACCTAAATCCTCTGCTTTTATCATATCTTCTCTATTAACCAAAGTCTCGTAGAGTTTTTCACCATGCCGTGTACCAATTACCTTAATTTCACTTGTTGATTTATATAGTTCAATAAGTGCTTTTGCCAAAGTACCTACAGTTGCAGATGGGGCTTTTTGTACAAACAAATCACCTTGGTTTGCATGTTCAAATGCATACAATACTAAGTCAACCGCATCCTCCAATGTCATCATAAAACGTGTCATATTGGGATCTGTGATTGTTAATGGCTGATTATCTTTTATTTGATCAATAAATAATGGAATTACCGAGCCTCTTGAAGCCATTACGTTTCCATATCTAGTTCCGCAAAAAACAGTTTTATCGGAATCTAAAATTCTTGATTTCGCAACCATTACTTTTTCCATTAAGGCTTTCGACATACCCATCGCATTAATTGGATAAGCAGCTTTGTCGGTGCTTAAAACCACTACTTTTTTTACCTCAAAATCTTGTGCTACTGTCAAAACATTATCAGTGCCAATTATATTGGTCTTAACTGCTTCCAGAGGAAAAAACTCACAAGATGGCACTTGCTTTAATGCAGCAGCATGAAAAATATAGTCTACACCTTTAATGGCTGGAATTAAACTGTCTCGATCACGCACATCACCTATGTAGAATTTTACTTTATTGTTATTAACTCTCTTACGTAAGTCGTCTTGTTTTTTTTCATCTCGACTAAATATTCTGATTTCAGAAAAAAAATCTATTTTAAGAAAACGATTTAATACAGCATTACCAAAAGACCCTGTGCCCCCAGTAATTAAAAGTGTTTTATTTTGAATTTCCATTATATATGCTTAAAGAGATTATTTTTTTGGATTTGATTTGGATAATTTATTAAAACTGCTTTGTAAGGTCCTTGAAATACAAAGAGGCTTCCAGCTGCAACACCTATAACACCATACTTCTCTATTACTTTTTGTATATCATCAAGCGAACCAGCACCTCCTAAAGCAGTTAATGGTATATTAACTACTTCAGTAATTTTATCTAATAATGCAAAATCATACCCTTGCATAGTACCATCCTTGTCAATAGAATTTATAATAATCTCCCCGACTCCAGCCTGTTCTAATTCTTTTGCAAATTTTACTGGGTCAATTCCAGTTGATTTATGGCCATTATGAGTAAAAAGTTCATATCCACCAAATAATTTTTTCTTAACATCTAATACTACAATAACACTCTGTGAGCCAACTCTATCTGCGATTTTAGTTACAAGATCTGGGTGCTGAATTGCAGCACTACTCAATGCAATTTTTTCAATGCCTAATCCAAAGATTTTTTGAGCTTGCTCAATTGTTTTTACTCCACCTCCATAACACAATGGCATTCTAGATTGATTCGCTAATTTTTCAATAAGTGAATAATCGGGTTCGTTTTTATGTACCGTTGCATCTATATCAAAAATTACAAGCTCATCCACCTCTTTCTCGTTAAATATTCTTACGGCATTTATAGGATCTCCAACATATTTTGATGATTTAAAATTAAGGGTTTTGACTAATCCTTTATCCTTAATGAGAAGACTCGGAATAATTCTAGGTCGAAGCATGGTTAATTTATTGCAAAATTATATAACAATTGTTCCCCGTATCTATGACTTTTTTCAGGATGAAATTGAATACCAAAAATATTATTAACATTCACTGCTGAAGTAAAAGAATTACCATACTCAGTTGTTGCAATTACGTCATCTTGATGATGGCATTTAAAATAATATGAATGTAAAAAATAAAAAATAGCATTTTCATCAAGTTCATTAAATAGAATGTTGTTTTTTTTCTTTTCAACATCATTCCAACCCATGTGAGGAAGTTTTGTTCTTTGATTTATTAAGCTTTCATCAAATTTTAATATGTCTGCATCAATCCACTTTAATCCATCCATCACACCTTCATCACTTTTATTACCCATCATTTGCATTCCAACACAAATGCCTAAAACTGGAACTTTTTTATCCAATACAAGTTCATCTAACTTTTCTCTCATTCCTGATGTATTTAAACTTTGCATAGCATAATCAAAAGCGCCAACTCCAGGTAATATTATTTTCTTTGCCGATTCTAAATCAGAAATGTTTTTTGCAATTTTAGTAGAAATATTTAAACGCTTATATACGTTTTGAAATGCAAATATATTTCCTACTCCATAATCTATAATTGTTATCATCTAAATAATCTTTTTTCAAGTCCTAAAATGGTCATAATTTTTGCACCAAAACCTATTAAACCTATTTTATTCTTATAATCATGGAATGTTTTATTTGGAGCCATAAATATTTCTTCTAATTCTTCTTTAGTTAAATCTAATTTTTCCGCCACATATTCAAATTCTTTTTTTAAAAACTCTTCCGATAATTCAGGTTTAGAAATACGTTCTAATGCCTCTTCTCTTGTCATTTGTCCTGTTAAAATTAAACTTGAGAAATGGGCTCTTCTCTTTTCAAAACCAAATTTTCTTGGCAACCAATAGTCTTCGTAAAATCTAGTAAAACGTGATTCGTGATGTTTGTGTTGGAAAGACTCCCAGCCAAATTTTTCTTTTAAGAGATTCTCAGCATCAGTTTTAATATAAGGTAAATAGTTTAATGGTTTAAATACTTTCATCCCTAAAATATATCTATAATAAATTTTATAAGTAAAAATATCTACTATCGGGAACGTCTTTAAGGGTCTTTTTCCAAATTTTTTATGAATATCATTCACTAATATTTTATCAATACCCGGATAAGCTCCCCACTCTTCTGGTTCTCTACAACATTCAGTAGAAAAATTTCCACCTGTTAAGACATGTTTTATTTTGTGCTTTTTTGCAAATTTATACATGGCAGAAAAAAATGCATAATCTTGTGGCAAATCCTGATCTGCAATTTGTGATTTTAAAACTGCCACTTGCAAATCTTTCATTTCTTCCCAATTTATCACTTCGGTAAATAAGTCTAATCCTAATCCTTTACATAATTTTTCAATATTTCCAACAGCCTTATCTGTATTCCACCCAGCATCCACATGAAATAACAATGGTTTCAAACCCATGATTTCTTTTGCTACATAAACTAAATAAGAACTATCTAACCCACCGCTTAATCCTATTATACAATCAAAATTAGGATTCCTTGTTTGTTTTTTTATTTTAGCAGCTAATTGCATTAAAGCATCATGGCTTTTTTGATCCGTATGCCAATTAGGGATAATATTGTTAATATAATTTGTGTAATAATCACTCTCGCCATTTTGATTAAAGATAATATTTGGGTCACTTGTATCCATTATTGTTTTTGTACAAATTTGATATGGCCTTGTCGAATTATTTTTGATTTTTTTTGAGATCATAATTGTTTATTGCAAATTTTAATATAATATCTAAAATTTAGATTTTTTATTTTTAAGAAACGAAACACCCTCATAAAATTGTTTAATGACAATATTTTCACGATGATTTTGAGTGATTTTCTGTACCTTATCAGATATTTCGTTCAAATCATACTTTTTAGTTGAGAATTCAAGTAATGAAGTTGTTATTGATTCTTCACTATTAGGGTTAAAACCTAAAAATATTCCCCCCGTAAATTCTTTTACTGCATCAATTTCTGAAGCAATAATAAAACATCCACAAGCAAAAGCCTCCATTATTGGAATACCCCCCCCTTCATACATTGATGGAAATACAAGTGCAGATGTTAAATTATATAATTTAATTAATTCTAACTGAGTTAGTCTTGGAATAAAAATTACATCATTCCTTAAATCATTTTCTTTTATTATATTGATAATGTCTTCGTTTTCTTGAATACCATCTCCTCGAAGCACAAGCTTTAAATATTCAATATTTTTTATTTTTGATTCATCTTTATATTTAGCAAAACTTCTAATTAATCTTATATGATTTTTATGTGGATAGTAATGTGCTACATAAAGAAAAAATTTACTTGGTAGTTCGAAATCAATTTTAATCGCATTCAAGTCTTCGGGTTTTAATTTTCTGAATGCACCATTAATAATATTTGGTAATATTTTTGATTTATTAATGTCGAAATCCGATTGAATTTGTAGTAATTCTTTTTGTGTAGTCTTTGAAATAAAAAAGTGGTAATCAGCATTGCGTATTGCATATTTTAAAGCAATTCGTAAATACACTCTTTTAATTAATCCAAAGGCATTTGGATTAATTAATGGTAAAAAATCATGAAAAATTACTATATTTTTTTTGGTTTTAATAAAACCCATTGTATCTGAAGGCCATAATACTATATCTACTTTATGCTTCTTAAGTAAGAAATGAAAAATTGTATTTTCATAAAAAATTCTTGCAATTCTTCTGATAGAGTTAACATTACATAAGATGAGTTCTAAATTATTATATTTTTCAACTAATTCTAAATTATTTTCTGTATGAAAAATTTTTATTCGATGTGGTTTATCTAAATTGTTTAAGCCTGCAAGCAGGTTGTCTATATAATTATATGCACCGCCTATATCTTTATTAATCGCTAAAAGATTAACTGCTAATATCATTATCCTATATTCTACTTTTAATTAATTATTTGTTTTCATTTTCTTTTCTAAGCTTCCCTAAAGTTTCTATATATTTTTTCCCATATCTAAGATCTGGTTCCATATAATTACCTTCTCCCCATTCGTTCCAAGATTTAAGAAAAATAATTTTATCTTCTTCATCCTTATTTTCTATTGATTGAAAGACATCTTTTACGTGTTTTGCAAAATATTCGGGAGTAGAATTGTGAAAAATTGAGCCCTTTCGACCACTTCTTGGGGTATGATCCCAATTGGGTATTATAGATGGATACACATTTTTTGCTCGCTCTTCATCCTGTACAAAATATTGTATCATTAGTGAATAACTAATCTTTAAAGGTTTTTTAAAAATCTTGTACAAGATAGTTGGAATCAATATTTTTTTTAGTAACTTTTTATTAAAAGCATACTCACCGTGTCGTACAATATTTATAGCATCAAACCCCATATTAATAATAGGTTCAATGTTATCAGATTTTTCAGTACTACCAATAAAGTGAATTCCTTCAAGCCCTTCTTTTATTGCTAGCGTTCTCCAAACATTGATAAATTTTGCAGCATCAGGAATTAAAAATGGTTTATAAACAACAAAAATAGGTTTATTGTCTTTTCTTAGATATCGCTTGTCTTTAAACGCTTCTAATATTGTATAAAAATGATCAGTATAATCCTGCTCACCAGGATATAATTGTTCGATTAAAGTTCGATCTCTTTTAGTACTGTTAAAATCCCAAACTTTTGCTTTCCAAGATTCATTCGCCCAGCCCAAACAAAAAGGAAAATCAGGTTCTCCCGATTTTAATACTTCATTAAATGGCATCTCCAATAATCTCCGACCATTACCAAACCAATAATGCCAATAACAAAAACCATCTATCCCTGCTTCTTTTGCCAAATTGGCTTGCTGTTTTCTAACATCAGCTATCCTTAAATCATAATACCCTAAATCCTTAGGAATCTTGGGTTGATAATGATCTTTAAAATATTTTTTTGCTTTACCTACATTGGTCCATTCTGTAAAACCCGTCCCCCACCATTCATTATTTTCTTTAACCGGATGATATTGTGGTAAATAGTATGCGATGATTTTCATTAAACTAAAACTATTAATATAAAGATGATGAATTTAAACATTCATAAAATTCAAATTCTAAATTTTATTTTTGATTTTCCTAAATATTAAATAATATAAAGAAATAATATAATTTTTATACACGTATGTAATGATAGTTAATACAGTAATAATGATAAGATAACGTAGGATAATAAAATCATATGTTTTCACAACAGCAAAACTTATTAGACCTGTTACTATAGAGATAATCCAAATAAATTTATCATCATAGATTTTTTTCTTAGTTATATATCTACAAATATATAAATGAAAGAAAGCAAGTGCCAAGTAACTCATACACGTTGCATAAGCAGCAGCAATGTATCCAAAAATGGGAATAAATGTGAAATTTAGAAAATAATTCAATATAGCAGCTAAAACGGTCCCAATTGCTATCACCAATGTTTTTTTATGATATAATTCAATACTGGTATATGTGTTGTATATATATTGGAATAAAGATCCAATAGCCACTGGAAGTACCACCCATTTTGCTGCCCAGAAATTTTTTGAACCAAGAAATTTTAAGGCCTCTGGAGCTACAGCAATAAGTAGAAAGGTTATCACACACATTGCTACAGCAATTAAATTATTTGATTTTTTTATACTAATAATATCATTTTCTCTATACTTTATATAAAGCCATGGTTGAAAGGCCTGTAAAATTGCATTTGAGAAAAGCGCCAATAAGATAGCATATGAAAACCCAAAACTATATAAACCTGCATCAGAATTTCCGCATATCC
>JACCEA010967533.1_pt1 | contig 19032 bp, 19 predicted proteins | sample 7449851 | NCBI WGS metagenome assembly JACCEA01 (sample SAMN15323453, study PRJNA562643) | freshwater metagenome | isolation source: river surface water | place: USA:Blue River Watershed | collected 2017-08-18
AAGCTATAATAAATGAATGGCTTGAATATATATAAAAAATTGATTTATTTTATTATTAAAGGTATATATTCTATCGGATTAGCACTATACCGAAAACTATTAATATATCTAAAATTACATAAAGTTAATGGTAATTCTTTTATTTGATTATTATATAAATGTAAATCTTGTAAATTAACTAAATTATCAATTCCTTTTATTTCTGTTATTTTATTATTATTTAAATATAATTCTTGTAAATTAACTAAATTATCTAGTCCTTTTATTTCAGTTATTTGATTACTATATAAATGTAATTGTTGTAAATTAACTAAATTATCAAGTCCTTTTATATCTGTTATTTGATTATTATCTAAATCTAATTTTTGTAAATTAACTAAATTATCAAGTCCTTTTATTACTTTTATTTGATTATTATGTAAATATATTTTTTGTAAATTAACTAAATTATCAAGTCCTTTTATTTCTTTTATTTGATTATTATATAAATCTAATGTTTGTAAATTAACTAATTTATCAAGTCCATTTATTTCTGTTATTTGATTATTACTTAATGTTATTGTGTGTAAATTAACTAAATTATCAAGTCCTTTTATTTCTGTTATTTGATTATTATTTAAATATAATGTTTGTAAATTAACAAATTTATGTAAATTATTTAATATAAACTCAATATTTGTAGGTACATATATTTCTAAATAGGTTATTTTTACTGGATTGCAATTAATAAAAGCATCTATATTATTATTACTAATTACTAATATAGACATAATAATTACAATATAATTTCAATAATAAAATAAATCAATTTTTTATATATATTTAATTTATTTTTGCTTCACTATATTGTCTTTTTAATTGGATTTCACCATCATAATTATTTTTTAAACTTGTAATAATGTTAGTAATTTGCTCACTATCAGAAATTTGTAATTCTATATCATCATAGAAACCAACTAGAACATTTAATAAACGTGTCATTCTACTAGTAAACACATACATAATCCATCAGTAATCTCTTGATTTAATACTATTAAGATTTCATTTTTATTAAATAATAAATTAAAAAGTATATCATAATGCTTCTTTATAAATTGATATTGCATTTTTAGCTTCGTTAGAATGATCTAACATTGGTTTAAAGTATTTAATACCATCTTTTAACCATTTTTCATGAATTTCTGGTTTCCACCAATTAAGTATATCTTTATTTGGAACATTTTTTAATTCAGGTATATATTCTTTAACATATTCTAAATTAGGATCATAAGTTTTAAGTTGAGTCCATGGATTAAAAATTCTAAAATATGGTTGTGCATCAGTTCCACTACCTGCACACCACTGCCATGAATTATTATTTACCATTGCATCATAATCAACTAAATGTGTAGCATAAAATTTTTCTCCTTCTCTCCAATCTATATGTAAATCTTTAGTAACAAAATTACCATGTATCATTCTAACTCTATTATGTACAAAATTTTTTATTAATAATTGTTTAATACCAGCATCAATAATAGGAAATCCTGTTTGACCATTAATGAATTTTTCCCAATTATTTTTATTTAATGACCATTTAATATCATCATATTTTTCTCTAAATGATTTATTTTTTTTTCCAACCTGTCCATTTAATATATGTGGAAAATAATGTGATATATTAATGTAAAAATCTCTCCAATGTAATTCTGTGATTAAACCACTTGATTTACCTAATGTATGAAGCATTTTATAGTATACTTCTCTAATTGATACAGTAGTAAAATGATTATGTGCACCTAAAAAAGTTGTGTTATATGTCAATTTATCACGATTTTTTTGGTAATCTTTAAATTTATCTATATTATTTAATATTTTTAATCCATTTGATCTTCCACCATGTACATTAATATTTGTATTTTCAATATAAAAATTATCAATATTTTTTTCATCTATATAATATTTATTTTCTTTTAATTCAGAGTTTTTACTAAATTTAAATTTATTAAATTTATCAACTTCTCTAACAATTAAATTTTCTAAACAAAAATTTTTAAATGGTGTAAATACTTGATATGGTGTTTTATCTTTTTTTAATGTTTGACCATTTAATATATCATATAATACATAATCTTCTTTTTCATATACTTTTATATTATTTTTAATACACCAATTTTTAATTTCTATATCACGTTTTTTAGCATATGGTGAATAATCAATATTATATCCAATAGAATTTATACCAATTGTTTTATGGATTTTTTTTAAAACTTTTAAATTTTCACCATTAAAAAAATACATTTCTCCTTTTTTATTTTTAATTTCATTTGATAATTCGTGTAATGATTCAATCATAAATTGTACTGATGCATTATTAAAATATTTATTTTTTTTTGGATTAATTTGTTCTGGTGGAAAAATAAATATTGGTATCACATTGCCTTCATTTTTAATTTGATCAATTAATGTAGTATTATCAATTATTCTTAAATCTCTATGATGTAAAAATATATTCATATTAAAATATATAAATTATGTGTGTTTATATATTTTATAATCAATTTTTATTTTATTCTATATTATTTATAAGTTTACTAATATTGATCATAAAAATAAATTATCTAATATCATTATATGTTAACAATTATTAAAATTATTTTTATTGTTTTATTATTAGATAGTATTTATCTTAATTTAATTTCTAATTATTTTATGGATTTAGTAAAAGATATACAAGGATCTAAACTTGAAATTAATATTTATGGTGCTATACTTTGTTATATTTGCATTGTATTTATGATTTATCATTTTATTATAAAAGAAAATAAAAGTGTTACTGATGCATTTTTATTAGGATTTTGTACATATGGAATTTATGAGTTTACAAATATGGCTATATTTAATAAATGGAACTCTTATATTATTTATGTTGATATTATATGGGGTGGCCTTTTATATGCTTTAACTACATACATCATAAAAAATAATATGTAATCATCCTAAAATATTAAGATAATTTCTAATATATTTTTTCTAACTTTATAATAATGTCAAAAGATAATAATAAAAATTATTATTTAAAATATTTAAAATATAAAAAAAGATATCTTGATTTAGTTGATCAAAAAAAAAAAAGTTCTATTTTTGTAAATACTAGTGGTAATTCCGGGTTAATAAATAATTCATTATTAAGTCCAAGAACAAGTCCTATTATTCCATTATTATCATTAAGTCCATCATCTAGTCCTAATATTTTTTTACCACCTAGAATTGTAAGTGTAACTCAACCAACAATGATTTCAAGTAAACCAACATTTGTACCAAGTAAACCAACATTTGTACCAAGTAATACATCATTTGTACCAAGTAATACATCATTTGTACCAATTACTGCATTAACCCCCAATAATTATAACCCTATACAACCAATTCTAACAACAAGTAATTATAATGATTTTGATACAGCATTTGATATAGTAAATAAAACATTTTTAAGAAATGAATTTTTAAATAAATTTAATCTATATTATAATAACTATCCAGTTAAAACATTTAAGGGTAAAACTGTAGATCATTATATTCAAGAAAAAAGTTTAGTTGAAAATACACTAAGAGAAAATGGTATTTTATTAACTTTTAGTACAAATTCATATGATATTATGATGAATAGATTATTAAACATGAAATTGTCTGATGTTTATAAACAATTACAATTACAAAATTTAATTAAAAATTTTATTGTTCTTGAAACAATAATAAATATTTTACAATAAAATAACATTTATGATTGTTTTACAATAAAATAACATTTATGATTGTTTTACAATAAAATAAAATCAATATTATTAAAGTCATAGTTATTAATTTTTAGTTTAATATTATCAAATAATTTATAAGAGTAATTTTTATTTGATAATTCTGTTAGTTCTTCATTAATATATAGTTTATCTGTTGATAATTTTGAAATATGAATAGAATATTTTGTATCAAACTCATTTATATAAACAGAAATACCATTATTTGTAATATTAATAATAATGCCATTATATTTATTTTCATTATTTTTAATTTTATTTATAATATTATATGATTCAATAAATTGTTCTATTGAATTTTGTAGGTGTTCAGAATCATTTAATAATGACAAATATTTAGTAATATCTATATTATAACCTTTTATTAAACAATGATTTAATAAATCACATGATCTTCTAATTGGTGATGTCCAGTGTGTATAATTATTTACACCAATACCATAATGACCAATATTATTAACATCATAATATGCTTTTGATAATGATGTTTTAACTAAATATTGTAATAATTTATCATTATTATATTTAATAATATTTATTAAATCATTTCTATTATTAATTTTTTGTTTGGTATATAATTCAATAATATTTAAATTTTGTTTTTTAGAAATAGAATGACATCTAAATAACTTATTTATTTTTTCACTCATTATAATATTTATTTTAATCATCCATATTTTGACCATTTCATGAGTCATACTTTCATTTATTATATTAATTTCATCAAAATCCTTTTTAATTATCATTGCAGTATTATATAAAATTTTAAATTTATCATTAATATTTAAATATGAAAATTTATTTTTTGACATAATTTTAGAATAATAAGAATTTATAAATGTTATTTGATTATCTTTATATATAAATTCATGTGTATATACTAATGTTTCTTTACATGGTAAAATTGAACAAATATTATTTGCATAATTGGTTGGGATCATTGGCCAATTTTTAGTACAACCATAAATAGTAGTACCTCTTTTTATTATTTCATCAAAATCTTTAATAGTAGGATTTATATAATGAGCTACATCACTAATATGAACATATATAAAAGTCTCGTTATTTGTATGTAGAATACTAAAAGCATCGTCACAATCAAGTGAATTTTCTGGATCAATTGTAAATGTATCTAAATTAGTTTGATCAATATGATTATCATTATTTATATTTATATTAAAATTATTATTAGTTAAATTAAAATAAGATTCAATAATATTATCAATACTATTTTCAATTTCTGTTATAACATTACCATATATTTTATTATTTTCAATTTTAGTAACTATTACATTATACCATTTATTATCATTCAGTTTATTATCAGAAATAATAATTAAATTTGATTTTGTTAATTTTGGACATAATAAATAAGTATCATTTTTATAATAATGATGTACATAACATGTAAATTTTTTATCAATTAAAGAAAAATTAATAATTTTACCATATAATAAATTATTATCTTTTTTAACAATTTCAACATTAACATATGCACCATTATAAGCAAAACCAATATCTTTTTTATTTATATAAATTGTTTGATTATTTGAATTAACAAAACCATTTCCAAATTCATTTATAATTAAGTTTCCATTTATAAAACTCATTTATTGTTATAATATATTTTTATTCTATAAATATATTTTAATTAAATATAAAGATAAGTAAACTAAATATAATAATGAAAGAACCCGTATATGATAATTTTTCAGATGATGAAAATGAAAATTTAGATACAATATTAAAAAAATTAGATAAAAATATAGTAAAACAAGATGAGCTACAAAAAATGTTTTATGATTTAAAAAATACAATAGAATTAATAACAAAAAAAATAGATTATTCAAAAATTGTTGAAATTAATGAGAAAATAACTGCACCACAATATTTAAAATATGATCAAATTGAAAAAATTATTGATAGAGATTATTTTAATATAAATGATAAATATTCGAATGCATTAGATATATTAGCAAGTTATTTAAAAGGACAAAAAATTATTTATATTGAATCAAAAGATTATTGTGATTATTTTTTACACTGTTTAATGGGACCATCAATATTATTATCTACTACAGCAACAGTACTTGCATCATTTATTACAAATTATTCATGGGGTAATTTATTAATAGCAAGTGTTAATGGTGCAATAGCTTTTTTATTAACACTAGTAAACTATTTTAAATTAGATGCAAAATCAGAAGCGCATAAAATATCTGCTCATCGTTATGATAAATTACAAAGTAGTGTTGAATTTAAATCAGGAACATTATTTTTATTTAGAGACCCAGATATTGATGTATATAGTAATAAAAATATTGATGATGATAATATAGAAGATCAAATAAAAATAGACGATTTAACAACAGAAACAAAATATAATAATATTATTAATAAAATTCAAAAAGAAGTGAATGATAAATTATTAGAAGTTGAAAAAAATATAGCAGAAATAAAAGAAACAAACCAGTTTCCTATACCTAGAACTATTAGAAATAGATATTCTACAATATATAATACAAATATTTTTGCTATTATAAAAAAAATAGAAGATCATAAAAAAAGAGCAATTACATTATTACTTGATGTTAAAAATGAAATTATTTGGTTGGATAATATTAAACAACGTATTGCTTCAAAAATTGCATATTATACAAAATCTGATATTAATGTAATGCATAAATTAGAATTAGAACATCAAACAGTTACAAATAAAATAAATGAATTATATTCATGTAAAAATAAAGCATTTACCCAAATTATAATTTTAAAATCAGCTTATTCAGTTATTGATCAAATGTTCGAACAAGAAATTATTAATGCAGAAAAATCAAAAAATAATTGGTTAAAAAATAAATTATTTGGTTGTATTATTGGTTTAATAAAAAATAAAACAAAAAAACCAAGAGAACTTAATACATTTATTTCTTTAATTAATGATCCATTAAATGATGACATATATAAAACAAAAATTATTCAATATACCAGTGAAATAGAATCAAAGGTATATGATACTAATAAAAATTTTTATACATTTGAATTAAATTAATTATTTTTATAAAATTGAAAATAAATTAGTTAAAGAACTACGGCCATATAATACTAATGCCACGAATTGCGATTGTAGATGAAAATAAATGCAAACCTGACAAATGTTCTAAAGAATGTATACACGGATGTCCACCACAAAAATCTGGTAAACATGTTATTGAAATAGAAGATATAGGAAAATTACAAATAAATAATTTACCAAAAGATAAAAAACAAATAGCTAAAATAGTTGAAGATTTATGTATTGGTTGTAATATATGTGTTAAAAGATGTCCATTTAATGCAATTAAAATAATTAATTTGCCAGATGAGATACCATCAGATATTATTCATAGATATAATAAAAATGGATTTAGACTATATAAATTACCAACAATAAAACAAAATATAATTATAGGTATAATTGGTGAAAATGGTGTAGGTAAAACAACCTTAATTGATATATTATCTAACACAATTAGACCAAACTTTGAGAATTTTACAAATATTCTATCGGATAAAGAAATTGTTTCTAAATTTAGAGGAACTTCATTACAAGATTATTTCAATAATTTATATAAAAAAAAATTAACTTTTTCTATAAAACAACAGAAAATAAAAAAATATATTCAAAATATTACAGTTTCTGAATTTATTAAAAATATTCCAATAAATGATTCTTTTTATTCTTTAGAAATAAATAAAATATTGGAAAAACATTTACATATTTTATCTGGTGGTGAACTACAACGTTTAATTTGTTGGAAAACTGCATCTATAAAAGCGGATGTTTATATTTTTGATGAACCTTCTAATTTTCTTGATATTAAACAAAGATTAGAAATTTCAAAATTGATTACATCATTAAAAGATAATAATAAATATGTTTTAGTTATTGAACATGATTTATCAATGTTAGATTATATAGCAGATGAATTATACATTATTTATGGTAAACCAAGTGCATATGGTATTGTTTCTGTACCATTAACACCTTTAGAAGGAATTAACATGTATTTGAATGGTTATATACCAACAGAAAATATAAGATTTAGAGAAGAAGAATTTAATTTGAAACCAGTAAATGATATACCAAATACTGAAAATATAATTACTACAAATTCAATTAACTTTTCATCTACTAAAATAAAATATCATCAGTTTGAGTTAAAAATTCCATCTGGTATAATAAATCTTGAATCAATAAATGTTATTTTGGGTGAAAATGGAACTGGTAAAACAACATTTATAAATTGGTTAACTCAAAATTTAGAAATAGGTATTAGTATAAAAGAACAAACACCTGATATTTCACAATTTAAAAATTTAACAGTTGAGACATATTTACAAAATATTATTGGTATTAAATTAGTTGAACCATCGTTTCAAACAGATGTAGTTAAACCATTGAATATAAATAAAATATTAAATAGGAAAATGATTGAATTATCTGGTGGCGAATTACAAAAAGTTTTAATTGTTTCTTGTTTAGGTAAAAAAGCAAGTATTTATCTACTTGATGAACCATCTGCAAATTTAGATATTGAAAATAGATTAAATGTTATAAAAGCAATTAAAAAATTTATAATTAATAATAAAAAATGCTGTTTTATTATTGAGCATGATATAATGATGTCAGTTTCATTTGCACAAGAACAAAATAGTAAAATAATTTTAGTTTCCAAAGAATCAGAAACTGATAATAATAAAGTTTGTATTGTATCAGAGCCTATGAATTTTAATAGTGGTATTAATACATTTTTACAACAATTAAATATTACAATGAGATTATCAACACATAATAGACCAAGAATAAATAAATATAATTCAAGACTAGACAATGAACAAAAAAAAAGTGGTATATATTATGGTACAAAAAACTAAAAAAAAAATGAGCAAATTATATATTAATTCTATATTTAATTTATTATGAATCAATATATATTACTATCAAGTTTCATAACATGTATTATTGGATTACCAACATTTATTACAGGATTACCAATATTTATTACAAGATATAATCATTCAGTAACCAATTATTGTCCAAATTATAATATATATAATAAAGAACATATTCTACAACAACTACTACTGAAAATCGTACTTCAACAACGTATTATAAATAATAAAAATCACATTTGTTATAATGTAGTATGTGATGAAACTAAAACATACAAATTAGCAATTGATGAAGCAAATAAATATAATATTGGTGAAAAAATTAGTTGGTATAAAAGAAATAACACTAATGAATATTTTATTAATGGTACAATAACAGATTTATGGATAATTGGACTTGTATTTGTATTATTATCTTTAACTTGTTTATTTTTATTAATAATAATAGTTATTATTTCGAATTAGTGTAATATATAATCAATACCAACAATTTAAACATGTTTCTAAATTATCTAATTTTTTTATTTTAGTAATATTATTATGACTCAATCTTAACATTTTTAAATTTCTTGAATATTATTAATTTCTTGAATATTATTAATTAGAGAGGTGTGCATTTTAAGTTGACTAAACCATTGTTCGATACTATTGATTCGTGAGTGGTACGAAATTGTATATATTAGTTGATTTCCACTAATAATTATTATATTTTATACATAAAGTAAGCCTAGTAATTTTAGAATTTTGAAGCTTTTTATTTTTATAAAAAGTAAAACGTGTGTATTTTTAATTAAAGTTATCAACGCACTAAATGTTTAAATAAATATTAAAAAATTGCAAAAAATATGCAAAAGTGTATTATGTCAAATATAATGACAAATTACACTGACATTTTAAACAATTTATTAGAATTATTATCTAAAAGAGAACAAATGGAAATACATGATTATTATATTACTACATTAATTAAAGATGTTTGTGCAGATATTGCAGAAAATGATATTAAATTAGGATCAAATATTAATTTACATATTTTAGAAACTTATTTAGAAGATTGTAAAAAACAGGATGTATATATTAAAGGTTTAGTAATTACTTCTTCAAGTAAAGAATATGCTATGAAAAAAAATTATATTTCTAGTGTTGAAAATCTAATTAATGAATTAAAGAGTTTATATTAGAACAATAAGCACTGGTCGTGGTACAAATTTATATGCTATAAATAATAAAACTTATCATAATACTATTATTGATGACACATAATCAAAATCACGAGCAACTAATGAAGCAAAAAAATATACAATTAGTAAAAAAATTATTTGGTATAATAAATATAATACCAAAAAATGTTTTAATAATAGTATAATAGTAAATTTATGGATTACATGTGTTGTATTTTTATCTACTAGTGGTATATTTTTAGGTAGTATATTTTATTTATTAAAAATATAAATTAGGTTTTTACATTTAATGAATATATGTTTGGTAATAATTTTATTAATAGATATATTATTAGTATATAAAACATATATTATTAGTATATAAAATATATATTATTAGTATATAAAACATATGTATTAAATTTTATTTAAAATTAATACTACTATAATATTATATGATAATTAATGTTTTAGACGATTGTTGCGAACTTCATTATAAATTTATTAATAAAAACTATAATTTTAAATTAATTTTTGTGTATACATGTGGTATACCAACTTTTATTTGTGAAACACAAAGAAGTCATATCTATTATTTTGAATCACATGAATTATATCAAAATTCTATTCAATATATTTTAGATAATTTATGTGATCAATATGTATCAAAATCATTTATTAATGACAAAAATTATAATATAAATGAATTGGTTTTTCTTCATTTTTTATTTGATGATAATGGTAGCCATTTTACAAATTATGACAATATGTCACAAAATGAAAAACAATTATTTATTCAAGATACATTAAAAAAAACTGACATAATTATACACGATGATGTAATTAGAAGTTTAGATTTTTTTACTGATAAAATTTTAAATTATGCACCATGTTTAGAATATCAAACATGTGGTTCATGTTATAAATCTTATGATTTTTATGATTTATATATTGATACTAGATGGAATTTTAACAGAGATAATGATAATGAATTGATTGATCCAAGCATTTGTCAAAATTGTTATAATAAATTAGATAATGAATATCAAAAATACTATCAAATGCCTCCAGAAAATGCGACACTAATTTCAAATATAATTTGTAAATATTATTTTAGTAACTAGGATAAAGAACTATTTTATGTGGTTTATTTAAAAATTAATAATTTTTAAATAAAATCATAGAGAGATCTAACAAAATCTTCAATATTATCAAAACCTAAAATCACTAATAATTTTATAGTTTTTACTCAAGAATTAGTTATCATATAATTTGTATTATTTTGTGGATCAAATTGTTATTATATTTTTAATTCATATACTTCACCATAATTATCATTAATATTTAATTTATTTTTTATTTTTTGTGATAATAAATTAAACATATTACACATTTTTTATCATATGTTTCTTGCTTAAAAAATCTTTTACTAAAATATCTTTTTTTTATATTTAATAATATATATATTATAAATGCGTGATTTAGAATATGAAAAAAATAATATTGGTTATGATGAACAAAATCCTAATGGCGATGGTATTAAATGTAAAAATTATATTATGTGTGAAGCAGTTTTACCTAATTGGTGGTATGATTGTAAAGGTCATTATATTTGTACTAATTGTGATTGTATGTTTGGAGAATGGATTGGTGGAAAAGGAGTATTAAAAATTAATAATAATATGGAATGTCCTATTTGTTTAGAAATCAACGATTGTATGGAACAAGCTTTTTGTAATCATAAATTATGTATAAAATGTTTCAAGAGATGTTATTATGGTGATGAAATGTTAGAATTAATGCCTATTTTTCCATATCCTGAAATAGAAGATGAATATTTTGATAATAGTGATAATGAAAAATGGATAAACGAATATCCATTGATAAAAAAATATAATGAAGATTATGATTTGTGGTTAGATATGAAAGATGAAAAATATAAGAATGAAGAAAATTTAAGAAAATGTCCTATTTGTAGAAAATAATTAATTAAAATGTAATATTTTATAGTATAATTAAAAACAAAGTAACTAAACAACAATTAGAAAATTAATTATTTATACAAGCCATTGATTTTATAAATATGAAGAAAAAACTAAATAATTAAGTGTCCCTATTTTCAGTGAAAAAGGTGTAATATTATATATTGGATCAATATATTAATGGAACAAAATTATGTAATAATGAAAATGTAAATTTCAATGACTGGTTTTCTTTAGAAGAAACAAAACTTATGATATCTTTAATAGAAGAAATTTTAAATATTGAATTGGTAAAACTAACAAATGATGAGTATTTTGTACATATTGATTTAGTTATAAAATTGGCATACTGGATATCACCATTATTTGGATTTCAAATCAATAATTTGATTAGAACAACATATATCAATGAAAATAACTTAAAAGATGAAAAAATTAAACTTTTAGAAAATACTTACAACAAAAAGCAAAAACGTAAAGATTTTAAAGGTTCTAATATGGTATATCTAATTACATCTAAAAGTAATAAAAATAAAAGAATATATATTGTTGGAAAAGCCAAAAATCTTAAAAATAGATTATGTGGTTATAATAAAACTGAAAAGCACGAATTAGTTTATTATAGTTGTTGTTCCAACGAGGAAAATATGGTATTGAACAAATTAAAGGCTTACAAAGAACAGGCTAATAGAGATAGATTCGTTTTACCGATTGATAAGGATATAAATTTATTTACTGATATTATTGATCAATCAGTTGAATTTATTGAAAAAGATAATGTTATTATTTGATGATACCATCTAAATGGAAACAATTTGTTTTTCCACTAAAACTATCTGATTTGGAGTCCGGAAAAAAAAAATCTTCACTTGATGAAGTTCATTAAGTGAAGATTAAAAAATCATTTAAGGATATATTTTCTATTATATAATAAATGAATCTTCATCTTGATAAGTATAGATGTAAGATATGTAATAAAACATATTCTAGTGCAAGTAGTCTATGGAATCACAACAGTAAATTTCATAATAACACAGTATCACAAAGTAGTCATAAACTGGACAACAAAAAAAATCACAATGTTGTCATAGAACCAACACCACCAAAAATTGTAGGTCATGATGTTGTCTTACCTGTATCTTCATCAAAAAATAGCAATATGTGTTCATATTGTAAAAAAATTTTTCAAAACCGCAGTAATCGTTGGCGTCATGAAAAAAAATGTCAAAGTAAAAAAAATATATTAGACGAAAATATTAAATTAAAAAAAGAAATAGAAGAATTAAAACATAAACCATTATTAGATACACTGTACACTTTAGTTCAACAACCACCAGTCCCTGTTAACCAACAAACTCTTCAGCAGCAAATAACTACAAATAATACTAATTCTCATAATACAACAAATAATAATAATGGTATCATAAATAATATTATAATAAATGCTTTTGGTAAAGAGACATTAGATAAACTAACGCCAAATGAAATAAAAAAATTAATAAAAAATAATAATCCATTAATTGATATAATTGGTCTTTTAAATTTTAATGAAAAATATCCTGAGAATCATTCATTTTGTAATACTTCATTAGAAGGTAATTATGTGTCAGTATTAAACACTGATAAAAATAAAATAGAAAAAATAAATAAAAATGAATTTTATGATAAGGTATTGAATAATTCATTTGAAAAAATAGATCAATTATCACTAATGCTAGAATTAGATGATGGATTCAAAGAAACATTAAAAGATAAATATAAAAAACATTTAGATAAAAAAATAGATCATTTAAAAGATAATTTTTTTACTGATAAAGTTTATAAAAATTGTTATAAAAAAAACATAAATCAAATATCATATAATAAAAAAGATATAGTGTTAGATACATGGTCTAAACTAACAGATAATTATGATGATAATGTAAGTGTAAGTACATTAGAAACGAATGACAGTTTAATGTCTGATAGTGAATAATATATAAAAACATACTATTTATAAATTGTATAATGAGTTATAAATCTTATGATAAAATAGAATTAGATACAAATAAATGGTCTCCTGATTATAAAAAAATAAAATCATGGGCAGTTTGTGAAAAAATTCACGGTGCGAACTTTTCTTTTATTTGGTCAAAAGATACAAATACAATTCAATATGCTAAAAGATCTGGTATCATTCAATCTAATGATTCTTTTTTTGGTTATTCTAGTATATTACCAAGTACTGAACCAAAAATAAGAAATATTATTAATTTAGTATTAAATAATAATCAAAATGTAAATAAAATAATTATTTTTGGTGAATTATTTGGAGGTATTTATCCTGTAGGTGAAAAATGTGGTTTTACGCCTATACAAAAAGGTATATATTATTCACCATCAATTCATTTTATTGCATTTGATATTTATGTTAATGATGCATATTTAGATTTTGAAAAATCAATTGATTATTTTAAACAAGTAAATTTAATGTATACAGAACCATTAGAAATATTTAATAAATATGAAAAAGCATGTAATTATAAACTAGGTTTTAATACGGTAATACCAAAAAAATTAGGATTAACTGAATTACCAATAAATAAAGCAGAAGGTATTATAATTAGAAGTATGACAAATAGATTTATTGTTAAAAGGAAAATTCCAGAATTTTGTGAATCAGAATATTCTAATAATAGTGTAAATATTAATGATAAAAAAACTATTGGACTAAAAATGATAACAGAAAATAGATTAAATAGTGCTATATCTAAGATCGGACCAGTAGAAGATTATAAATATGAGATTTATGAATTAATGTGTCAAGATATTTTACAAGAATTGAATTTAGATAATAAAAGTGAACTTAAAAAAGTATTTTTGCATCATATAAAACAACGATTTTTATAAATGTTCAAAACTTATTTTAATTTATCTATTAAATCAGTTGCATGACTCCATTGTTGTTTAATCATTTTAGATGTTTTATCACTGATTGTACAATTTGGATATAATTGTAATAATACACATATATGTTCTATTTCAGGTAAATCATCATACTCTTCATAAAAATTAATAATTTGATTAATTTCATCAATATCATATGTATATTTTGATAATAGATCTAGTATACATCTAATATCTCCTGATTCAATATATTCGTTATGTAAATTTGGTTTTAATGACATATATAAAATAACAAATTTTCAATAATTTATTTATTCAATTTTTTATAACAAAATTATTTACTTACATAAATAGATTTTGAAGGAACTAGACGTTTTGAAATTGTATCATAATATGTTTTCATTTTATAACGCTCACTATTATTACTTAAATAATCTAGATCATTATTATTAAATTCACACGTAATATTATTATATGTTCCACTTGCATTATTTAGATTTACTTTTCCTAAATGTTTATATTTTATTATTAACATTTCATTTGAAGAAAGTAGGAATTTATCAATTAAATCTTTACAATTATAATTTTCCATATTTTAAATAAATCATTTTTTATAATTTGTTAATTCAATTTTTATAATTAAAATATATACAAAAATTATTATGAGATGAATTTTATGATTATGATATTAATTTATATTTTATAAATGAACACTATAATGTAATTTTTCATTATTATTTTATTAGATCCAATTAAAGTGATGGTAATTTTTGTGAAATAATATGCTAAATCCTTTATATATTATAATTTTATTATAGAATTATAGTTTATAATATAATATGAATATCTTATTTTTTATCAAATATTATGTTTAAAAAAATAAATACAATAACTGATACAATAACAAAAACATTAAAATTACCATTATGGCATAAATCAGAGATTAAATGTGAAAAGATCAAGATGCTTGCTGTCATGACGCATTTTTTCCATTTGAAGAAAAATTTTGTTGTATAAATTATAAAAAAAGAGAGGTTGAATTAAAATATGCATATATATATCTAAATAAATAATTGAAATTTATTACCTTATAAAATAATTAAGTTAAGTTATCATAAATATTTTTAAATTTTTTACTTAAAAATATTTTAAATATATAAGTATATAATGGATGTAACATACTCTGAAACTCTTAAAAATATTACTTATGGCGAGAGTTCAAATTCAGTAACACCTACAATTATAAATTCAGGAGGAGTATTTACTTTAAGTCAAAATATTAATAATATTACAATAGATACAAGTACGGGTATTCTTACTTTTACAAATCCAATCAATGTTAATACATATAATTTTGATATTATATATACACTTAATTCTACTGATACAATTATATCATATACTTTAATTGTTAGTCAATTAAATATAATAGCAATAGGTGATAATAAAATATATGATGGAACTAATATAGCAACAGTAACATTATCTGGTATAATTAATAATGATATAGTAACAAGTCCAAATGCAGAATTTGATGATGCATTAGTTGGAACTAATAAAACAGTAACTATAACAAGTTCATTAGGTGGTGTTGATAGTGGAAACTATAACTTAACAACAACAACAACAACAGCAACAATTAGTCAATTAAATATAATAGCAATAGGTGATAATAAAATATATGATGGAACTAATATAGCAACAGTAACATTATCTGGTATAATTAATAATGATATAGTAACAAGTCCAAATGCAGAATTTAGTGATGCATTAGTTGGAACTAATAAAATAATAACTATAATAGAATTAATAAGTGGACCAGATAGTGGAAACTACAATTTAATAACACCAACAACAACAGCAAATATAATACCAAAAACATTAATAGTAAATCTAGATAATAAAACATTTGATGGTAATAATATAGCATATGTATCGTTATCTGGAGTAATTAATACAAATTATGTAGGATATTTTGCACGATTTTTAGATACTAATATGGGTAATAAACAAGTATATGTAACATTAAGTAGTTATATATTAAATACAACAAATCTAATTAAAAATTATGAATTTATAGTAAATGTTGGATTACAAACTACACTTTATACAATAGCAAATTATCCTACAAGAATATTTACTGATTTAGCTGTAAGTACTGATCAAACAAGAGTAATTCTTGCTACTACTGTTGGTAGACCTGATTTTTTACAAAATGGAACTTGGACAAGTTTTAAAACATCCGGTTTTGAAGTTACAGGAACAGTATATGGTATTGCAAGTTCACAAGATGGACTTTATGGTGTATTTGTAACTCGCAATGGATATATATATTCATTTGGTTGGGATAATCTAGACACATATAATATTGAATTAGTAAATCATCCAACGCGATCATATCATGCAAACATTGGTTATTTTGATATTAGACAAAATGGAAGTTTTATTACTAGAAGATATTTTGTTACTGCAGGAACTACTGGTTATTGGGCAACAAATAGTCAAAGTTCGTTTAGTTTACAACAAAATGCTATATCAATACCAACAACACAAACAGTGACATTTGGAGCAACAATGTCAAGTGATGGTGAAAGAATTGCATGTACAGATGGTATAGATATTTTTGTTTCATATTGGAATGGAACAACATATTTACCATTTATAACACTTGATAGAGTTGCAATTTCTGCACCATACTATACAACTTTAAAATTTTCACAAGATAAACGATATTTATTTTGTACTACACATCATGCATCAACAAATTTAATCTATATGGTGTATAATGGGTTTACATATACTAATCCAACTATAATACCATTATCAATTGTTAATGTAAGAAATGCTTGTGGATTAGTAATTTTAAATGATAATATTTTTATTGGTGGTTCTCTTACTGATAAAATTTCAAAAGTATCTATAATAAAAACAATAACTGATACAACAAAAATATCAAATCAATTAAGATATCATTATACATTTGATGCTAGTAGTAATATTGGATCAGCATTATATAATAATTCAAATAATACATATGATGCAACATTATATAATAATCCAATTTTAACACAATATGATTATAGAGTAGGTAATGGCAGTTTAATATTAGATTCTAGTAGTAATCAATACATTCATATACCATCCTATAAAAGTGGAACTAATGGTATGTCTTTTTCTATGTGGTTTAAATCAAATAGTTCTGGAGTAAATTCTAAATTGTTTAATTTTGGTAATGGTGATATTAGTGATAATATAATGATGGGTATTGTAAATAATAATTTAAGTTTAACAGTATATTCATATAGAAATAATGATATATCAAATACAATTTTAAATATTAATGACAATAGATGGAGACACTTAACATGGATATTAAATCCAAATAATTCATGGATGTTATATTTAAATGGTAATGTAGTATATACAATATCAGGAATATATCCAAAATCAATAAATAGAAGATTAAATTATATTGGTCGTAGTAACATATTATCTGATCCATATTTTAGAGGTCAAATAGATGATTTTAGAGTATATGATAAAATATTATCTGTATCAGATGTATTGTATATAATGTCACATCATAATAATGTACAATTAAATCCAACATTAACAATATCATCAATAAAATACGAATCAACAAGAATTAATGATTATTTAAATTATCAATTAAGCACAAATTTTTATTTTGCAGAAATATTTAAAAGATTTATTCAATTAAGAACAATTAATTTAAATAAAATATATGATAAAACATCAGTAGGATTAATAAATAATTATACATTATCTGGAGTTTTATCTAATGATGTTGTATTTATAGATATATCTAGTTATTATGCAACTTTTAGTGATATAAATGTAGGAATAAATATACCTATAACAATAAGTAATATAATATTAACAAATGAAAATTATAGTATTTTACCATATTATAATACAGTAGCTAATATATCACCCAAATTAGTAATTATAAATAATATAAATGTTGATAAAATATATGATAAAACAACAACCGCAACAATAAACTCTTATACAATAAGTGATTTAATATTAGGTGATACTACAGATATATCAAGTTATAGAGCAAATTTTGTTAATTTTAATGCAGGTAATAATAAATTAGTAACAATAAGTAATTTGGTATTAACTAATCCAAATTATTATACAATAAATAATATAGTTTTATTAGGTAATATATTATTAAAAACATTATTAGTAACTATAAATGATAAAATATATGATAAAACTGATTATGTAAATGTAACATTATCAGGT
>JACCEA011514097.1_pt1 | contig 19018 bp, 14 predicted proteins | sample 7449851 | NCBI WGS metagenome assembly JACCEA01 (sample SAMN15323453, study PRJNA562643) | freshwater metagenome | isolation source: river surface water | place: USA:Blue River Watershed | collected 2017-08-18
CTTAATACTTAAAAATCTGGAAGAAGCAAAGTTGTTGGGAGAATTAATTCTGGGACAACGATCAACTAGTGACTTCTATGAATTATTTGACGGCAAATATTCACAAGGTTTTGAACCAGAAAAGCACTTAACTAAAATTGGTGTAGTGAATCAAACAACAATGTTGGCAACCGAAACACAGGAAATTACAGATTATTTACGTGAGGTGATGATTCAAAAATACGGTGAAGAAACGATCAAAGAACACATTGCTGATACGCGTGACACCTTATGTTATGCAACGAACGACAATCAATCCGCAACCTACGGTTTACTTGAAAAAGAAGCTGATTTCGCTTTGGTAGTTGGTGGATACAACAGTTCAAATACCACGCATCTGGTTGAATTATTAGAAGAAAAGTTCACTACTTATTTTATAAAAGACAAAGAAGAACTTGCAGACGCACAAACCATTCATTCGTTCAACATTCACACGCATGAATTAGAAACCTTGGCGTTCAAATTGCAAGAACTTGAACAGCCGACAATTATCATTACTTCAGGAGCATCTTGTCCAGATTCAATTGTCGATGCTGTAATCCAACGTATTCTTGAATTGAAGCAAGTAACACTGCCTATTCAAACTGCGATTGACCAATTTCTTTCAGTAAAATCTGAAAATTGATCGATTTTACATTGTCTTTCTTTATTTTTAAAGCAAAATAAGCAGCACACTATGGAACGATTTATCAATATTTTGATAATCGACGATAACGAAAGAAATCAAAAAGGCCTGAAAGAAATTCTGACGGGTGGAGGAAATAATGTGCTCATTGCAGAATCGATTCACGATGCCTTGCCGATTTTACAGCAAAAAGACATTGGAATTTTATTGATCAACATTGATAATCCGTATTCTGGAGGACTTGAAATTTTGCAAACGCTCAAGGACGGTTCACAAGGAAAAAGCAGTTATAAAATTGTTGTGACTGCCGATTCAGCTTCAGGTGCGCGAATGGTAAAAGGACTGAATGAAGGTGCTGTCGATTACATCACGACTCCTTTCAACCCAAATCTCATTCGAGCCAAAATTGAAGTTTTCAAATCACTTTATTACAAAGATCAACGCATCAATCAACTCCTGAACAATATTTTTCCTGCTACTGTACTTGAAGACTTGAATGCGAACAATAAATTTTCACCAAGAAGGTTTGATAATGGTATTGTACTTTTTACCGATTTCGTAGACTTCTCCATGAAAGCAAGAGATATCAATCCAATTCGTTTGCTAAAAAAATTGGAATACTATTTTACCAAGTTTGATGAAATTATCGATCGCTACAAACTTGAGAAGATCAAAACCATTGGAGATGCTTATATGGCCTTGGCTGGTGTTACAGAAAACCATCCTGAACCTGCAATTCGAGCATGTTTAGCGGCATTGGAAATTCGTGATTTCATGCAAACAGAAAAAGATATCGCACGAGCGATGAATCGCGATTTCTGGGAAGTTCGCGTTGGAATACATAAAGGTCCGCTCGTTGCAGGAATTATTGGAACAAGTAAAATTAGTTTTGACGTTTGGGGAGATTCCGTAAACATAGCCGCACGCGCGGAATCAGGTTCCAAGCCTGGTTACATTTCCATTACAAAAAACATTGCTGAGGATGTTGCTGAATACATGAACCTTGAACACCGTGGTCCTGTTTCGATTCACAAACGCGGTGGAAACATTGAAATGTTCTATTTAGAGAATTTGAAATTAGAACACTGTTTATACGGCGAAGGGAAATTAGCTTCAACTGAACTTCGACTCAAATGTGGTTTATCTTCGATTGATTTTCTTCACATGCGCATGGACATTGTGAATCGCTTAAAAGCCTTATTGCCGGACGAAGTTGTTTACCACGACATTGCTCATACCATCAACGTAGAAAAGGCTGCCTATCGTTTTGCCAAATTAGAAGGACTCGACGAGGAAGCAATTTTATTGTTACGGACAGCAGTATTGTACCACGATGCTGGTTTTATGGTTGAATACCACAACAATGAACCGTATGGGATTAAAATGGCTCAATCTTCTCTACCAAAATTCGGATATTCCGATGCACAAATAGAGACAATCACTTCGATTATTGCTTCAACGGCTTCACATTCGAAACCAAGCAATTTATTGGAGAAAATAATGTGTGATGCCGACCACGATTATTTGGGAAGAGCAGATTATTTCAACGTAGCAAAAAAATTACGCAAAGAATTAGAAAATTACAATCATGTGATGTCCGACATCGAGTGGATTGAATTTCAATTGCATTATTTGGAAAATATCCATCGCTTTTACACTGATACAGCAAAGAACATTCGCCTTCAAGCAAAAAAATCACGCATAGAAGAATTAAAAATACAACTCAAAGAACTTAAAGCGCAGTCATGAAAATTTACACAAAAAAAGGAGACAATGGAACCACTGGATTAATTGGTGGAACGCGAATTTTAAAAAGCTCTTTACGCATTGAAGCGTACGGAACAATTGATGAACTGAATTCATACATCGGCTTAGTGCGCGACCAAGACATTCATGAATCCTACAAAAAACAATTAATTGAAATCCAAGACCGCTTGTTCACCATCGGTTCTAGCCTAGCTGCAGATCCAGAAAAATCAACGATGAAGATTCCTGATTTGCATTCATCAGACATCGAATTGCTCGAAAAATGGATGGATGAAATGGAAGAAGTATTGCCTGAGATGAAAAATTTTGTACTTCCAGGAGGACATCAAACTGTTTCTTTTTGTCATGTAGCTCGTTGTGTTTGTCGCCGTGGTGAACGCATCATAGTAGATTTGAATCAGCACGAGTTTGTAGCTGAACTTGTCATTTCATATATCAATCGATTAAGTGATTACTTATTTGTTCTAAGTAGAAAAATCACACTTGACTTAGGGGCAGTTGAACAACCTTGGCAACCGAGAATGTAAAATTGAACAAATTGTTAATAAAAGAATTTCAATCTTTTAGGCTGCAAATTTGGAAAGTTTGAAAATAAAATTACTTTTGCGCAAAATTAACCATTAAAAAGAGGAAAGATGTACTGGACTTTAGAATTGGCATCCTATCTGGAAGACGCTCCGTGGCCTGCGGCTAAGGATGAATTAATTGATTTCGCAATTAGAACTGGAGCTCCTCTTGAAGTAGTAGAGAATTTACAAGATTTGGAGGACGAAGGTGATATTTACGAAAGTATCGAAGAAATTTGGCCAGATTACCCTTCTCGTGAAGATTTTCTGTTCAACGAGGACGAATATTAAAACAATAGATCCCATCACGAAAGTCGATGGGATTTTTTTTGTCCTAATTTTTGTATTTTTCAACTATGAATTTTTTAGGACATCTCTATTTCTCATACAACAATCTTGAACTCATGTATGCCAACCTCTTTGGCGACCATGTTAAAGGAAGTGATTATTCACATTTCCCTGAAATTGTTCAAACTGGAATTACCCTTCACCGTTCAATTGACAATTACATCGATCACCACCCCAAAGTTGTTGAATTAATGCACAAACTCTATCCTGAACTACCAAAAGTTACAGGAATCGCCATTGACCTTTTTTTCGATCATTTGTTAGCCATTCATTGGAAAAAGTACCATTCAGATGAATATTTTGAATTCTTAGAAACCTTTTATTCCTATTCCCCTCAAAATTGGGATTCTTTTTCTCCCCATTTTCAGACATTAATCACCGCAATGAAAGAACGAAAATGGATGAATTATTACCCACAATTCGAAGGACTCGTAAAAGCAACCCAAGGAGTTGGTTCACGAATTTCATTTCCCAACAAATTACCTATGGCATCTAGTGTATTTCTAGGCCATAGGGATGAAATTGAAACCTGTTTTCAACTTTTCATGAAAGATGCCATAGAGTATTTCAATCATAAATACATTGAGTTAAATAACAAATAACTGAAGTCCTTTCTTCCTTTTTGAAATCATTTATTGATTCGTCAACGAACTTATCCAATCCTTAATTGTTCAAGTAAGAAAAATGATTTGCACTACTTAGGTCGTTCTTGATTTTTTTAGTCTTATCTTGCGAGAATTACTTCAGATGTTAAATTATACCACAAAAGTAAAAAACGATAATGCTGAATGGGTTACTTTCATTCACGGAGCTGGAGGAAGTAGTTCTATCTGGTATAAGCAAATTCGCGAATTCTCAAAACACTTTAATGTTTTGTTAATTGACCTTCGTGGACACGGCAAATCAAAAAACCCAATTCAGGAAACAATTAAAAAATACACATTTGAAAGAATTGGAAATGAAGTTGTTGAAGTATTGCATCATTTAAAGATTACATCAACACATTTTATTGGAATTTCGCTTGGCACAATCATTATTCGAGATATTTCCGAACGCTTTCAACACCTTAGTAAAAGCATGATTCTCGGAGGCGCTGTAATGAAACTCAATTTCCGGGGTCAAATTTTGATGCGTCTGGGAGCCACGTTTAAATCGGTGATTCCCTACTTAGTTTTGTACCGTTTTTTTGCATTCGTAATTATGCCGAAAAGATCTCATCGTGAGTCGCGCAATTTATTTATTAATGAAGCAAAAAAATTGTATCAAAAAGAGTTCAAACGTTGGTTTACACTTATTGCTCAAATAAATCCACTTCTTTCTTTTTTCAGAATTAAAGATTGTGGTATTCCAACACTTTATGTTATGGGGTCAGAAGACCATATGTTTCTTCCATCAATCAGTAAACTAGTAAAAAATCATTCATCTTCAGAACTACATATCATACCAAATTGTGGCCATGTAGTTAACGTTGAACAAGCTGAATTATTCAATGAAAAAGTCATACATTTCATCAAAGCTCTAAGGCTGTCGACACATTGATTTCGCATCAATTCTTTTGATTCAATTTGCCAAAGTTCCTTAAAACTAAATACTCTTTTACTGAAGCAAACAATTTTTGTTGTAATTTGCGCTCCTATTGTTCAAGTGAATGCTTAGAAAATTTAGTTTTTATATTCCCGCACTTTGGTGCTTTCTACTACTTGTAACACTTACAAATTGTTCAAGTGATACTGAAAAAGTAGAGGTATTTGAACACCCATCAGTCGATATCGATTTACCTGAAATCATTAAACGAGGAAAACTAACAGTTCTAGCAGAAAACAGTTCAACTTCCTTTTTCATCTATCGTGGCAGAAAAATGGGCTTTGAATATGAAATATTGAAGGAATTCGCGCGAGAAATTGGAGTGACTTTAGAAGTTAAAATTGTTAGCAACCTAGACAATTTAACTGAAATGCTCAACAACGGTGAAGGTGATATCATCGCTTGTAATTATACTGTAACGCGGGAACGAAATAAATCAATCGACTTTTCAATACCGTTTCTAAGAACACCGCAAGTTTTAATTCAACGGAAACCAGAAGGGTGGGAAAAAATGTCAGCTACTCAAATCGAGAAATTCATGTTGCGCGACCCGTCAAAATTAGCAAAGCTTGAAGTACATGTTTGGAAAAATTCGAGCTATTTTCAGCGCCTAAGTAGTTTGCAAGACGAAATTGGTGATACAATTTTTATAAAAGAAGAAGATGGATTGTTGAGCTCTGAAGAAATGATTGAAATGGTTTCAGAAGGTTTGATTGACTATACAGTTACAGAAGAGAATATTGCGCGTGTAAATCAACGCTTCTTTGATAACATAGACTGTAAAACAGCTTTATCGGTAAAACAAAAAATTGCTTTTGGACTGCGCAAATCAAGTCCTTTGCTGAATGCTCGTCTGGATAAATGGCTCAGTCAGTTCATGGTCAAAAAGACATTCAAGCACATCAAAGAAAAGTATTTTGATTTCAAAAATATGCCAGTAAATGCAAGCGATTTTGTTGCAGCCGTGAAAGATGGACAACTTTCAGCATTTGATGCAATCTTTAAACGAGCGGCCTTAAAATACAATTTCGATTGGCGTCTCTTAGCGGCAATTGCTTATCACGAATCAAAATTTAATCCTTACGTTCGTGGATTTGGTGGAGCTTATGGTATGATGCAATTTATGCCGCACGTTGGACCAAAATTCGGTGTTTATCCTGGCTCTTCTCCTGAAGTTCAAATTATGGGAGGAATGAAAAAAATAAGTAAAGACTTTAACTCTTGGAGCGAAATTCCAGATGTTAGCCAACGCCAAAAATTCACGTTAGCAACCTATAACGCCGGAAGAGGACACATTGAAGATGCACAGCGTTTGGCGAAAAAACATGGATTGAATCCATTGGTTTGGGATGAGAATGTTGAGAAAATGATGCTCAACCTTTCAAAAGGTCAATATTACCGTGATCCAGTTGTGAAAAATGGAGCTTTAAGAGGAACACGTACTTACAATTATGTACGCACGATCTACGCACGATTCGAAGAATGGAAATCTGTCTATAAATAAGATTCTATTTCAGCTTAGAATTCTAGTTCTCTGTAATTCTTCATCTCACTGAAAAGCTTATTTTTGCAAGAAAAAAAGCATCAAACGTTTATTTGTCATAGAAGGTCCAACTGCAAGTGGTAAAACAGCTCTAAGCATTGCCCTTGCCAAGCATTTCTCAACCGTAATACTTTCAGCAGATTCGAGACAGTTTTACAAAGAAATTGCCATTGGAACTGCAAAACCAAGTTTAGACGAACAAGAAGGCATTCCACATTATTTCATCGATTCCCATTCAATTGAAGAAGAATTCACCGCTGCACAGTTTGAAAAAGCAGCTAATGAAGTGTTGGAAAAGGAATTTTTAAATCACGATCAACTAGTTTTAGTTGGTGGTTCAGGCATGTTCATCGATGCTTTGTGTTATGGATTGGACGAAATTCCAGCGGATAAAGCACTTCGAGAAGCCTTAACTGTTGAACTAGAAGAAAAAGGATTAACTGCTTTACTGAATGAGTTGAAAGCAAAGGATCCAGAATTTTACGAACAAGTGGATCAAAAAAATCCCGTTCGAGTGCTTCGCGCAATTGAAGTAATTCGATTAACTGGTAAAACGTTCACCGAAATGCGAAAAGCCACTCGGAAGCAACACCCATTCGAAATTGTTCGTTTCATCATTGATCATGAGCGCGAAAAACTCTATCAACGAATCAATTTACGGGTCGATTTAATGATGGAAAATGGCTTGTTGGAAGAGGTAAAATCCGTCTATTCAAAAAAGCACTTAAATTCCTTACGAACCGTTGGTTACAGTGAATTATTTGATTTCTTGGATAATAAAATCAATTTAACTGAAGCCGTTGAATTAATCAAACAGAATTCACGTCGTTACGCAAAAAGACAATTAACTTGGTTTAGAAAACATACTGAAGCGCATTTAATTCCGTTTGACACAACAGATCAGATGCTTTTAAAAGTTCTAAATCAGCTTGATAACAACTAATTACTTGTTTCAACTTCTTTTGGAACGATTCTTGAAAATAACCCAGTGAAAAAACAAATTTGACCGTTATGAAAATTGTTCTCGACCACATCATGCCTGTTCCTTTGGCATCCATTCAGCACAGCGCTGATAGTATTTGGGGAAATTTTATCGAACTCAATCATGGCGAAAAAACGCTCTTGAACGCTTCAAGTGGAAAAGGAAAATCAACATTTACATTAACAACAATTGGACTTCGAAACGATTACGAAGGAAAAATCACGTACAATGGAGAAGACATTCGCACCTTTTCTCCACTCGATTGGGCAAAAATCCGTCAAGAAAAAATAGCAGTGGTTTTTCAAGATTTACAATTGTTTCCGAATTTAACGGTAGCAGAGAATTTAATGCTCAAAAACAGTTTGCATCCTGTTTACTCTGAAAAAGAGTTGATTCAATTGCTTGAACGTTTGGAAATCGACAATAAATGGTCGCAACAATGTGGATTATTATCCATGGGACAGCAACAACGAGTGGCGATTATTCGCGCACTTTGTCAACCATTCGAATTGATTCTCTTAGATGAACCATTTTCACATTTGGATGAAGAAAACACGCAACGATGTATTCAGATGATTAACGAACGGTGTGATGAATTAAAAGCTGGTTTCGTGCTCACTTCGTTAGGAGATACGCATCAATTCAATTACGATAAAGAACTTAAACTGTAAGGCCATGTTAAATAAATTGCTCTTTAAAAATCAAGACATTAAGCAATTGATTATTGCAGTCATTGGTGCATTTTTAGGAATTACCTTTTTAATTACTTCGATTCATTACTTAATTAAGGTAAACGAATTTGGTAAAGGTTCAGAAATACTTGGTCCAAACACGGTTATCGTTCAAAAAAAGGTTTCGAATTCAACGTCTTTAAACATGACAAAAACGGATTTTTCGGAAAACGAAATCAAAAAATACAAGGCAATGCCGTTTATTTTGGATGTCAAACCTGTCATTAGCAACAACTTTGATGTTTCATTCGAAACCGCAGACCCGATGGTTCCGCGATTCAGAACGGATGTTTTTATTCAAACCGTTGATCCTAAATTCTTAGATGTTAAATCAAAAAAATGGCATTGGAAAAAAGGGGACAAATTTGTGCCAATCATTATGCCTCGTGAATTCTTGGTCATGTTAAATACCTTTATGAGTGCGCAGGACATTCCTCAAATTTCAGATGAATTGGCAAAAGACATCAACTTTAAATTTACCTTGAAAAAAGATGATGGAAAAGAATGGGTCGATGCTCGCATTATTGGTTTCACGAATGAAGTATCGTCAATTCTTGTCCCAGAAAGTTTCATGGAATATGGAAATTTGAATTTTACAACGGGCAAGGAGAAGAAGATTACCCAAATCATGATCGAAGGAAAAGAGAGTGAATTTGGTCTTGTTGAAGATATGTTGAATGAATATGGTCTGGAGACAAAAGCATCACAAATGATTGTTGGACGTTTGAAAAGTGTTGTTGGAACCTTGTTTTTAGTTGTACTTGGCATTTCCATCATTGCCGTATTTGTTTCTGGATTAGTATTGATTCAATACATGCAATTGTTGATGTCGCGCAATGCCTATGAAGTTAGAACATTATTACGCATCGGTTTTCCACCTGCTGATATCATAAAAAGTTTCTTCAACTACTTCGTTAAAATATTTGGAATTGTGGCGCTTTTGGGATTAGGAACCTTCTTTATTTTCAAATTATTTTTAGATGCCATGTTCGAATCTGGAGGATTGTACATTGACACGCAACTGTCTGTTACAGCAATAATTGCTTTAGTTGTAAGCTATGTACTCTTTGGAGTTGCGAGCTATCGAACAGCAAAAAAAGGAATTTTTAGACAATACTAATTGGTTAAAGAAATGTTAATTCTGAAGACTTTTTTAAATTTGAAGCGTCTTTGGAATAACTTCATATCACTTAAAGAAAGATAAATTATGAAATCAATCTTCATTTTAACATTTGCATTGATCACGACATTCAGTTTTGGACAAAAATTGAAATTCAAAGTCGCGAACCAAAAAGATACAACGGTATTTTTAGTAAAGTACTTTGGCCAAAAATTATATTATGCTGATACAGCAGAAATGAAAGGCGGATACGTTGAATTCGATGGTAAAAAACAACAACCAGGAATTTTAGGTGTATTGTTCCCTGGACAAAAATTCTTTGAATTTGTTTACAACAACGAAGAAGTACAAATTGAAACTGCAGCTCCAGACTTTGTTGGAGCAATGAAAATCAAAAAATCAGAAGAAAATAAAGTTTTCCTTGAGTACATCAAATTTATTGGTCCTAAAAAGACAGAAACGAACTCAATTATTGAGCAACGTTCAAAATTAAAATCAGACGATCCGAAATACAAGGAATTGACTGCTAAAATTGATGCGTTGAACAAAGAAGTAATTGATTATCAAAACAATTTAATGGCAGCGAACAAAAATTTACTTGTTTCAAAAGTTGTCAAAATGTCAATGGACATTGATATTCCTGAGCCACCAGTTGATGCAAACGGAAAAGTTATTGATTCAAACTTCCGTTTCAACTATTTCAGAGCGCATTATTGGGACAATATTGATTTAACAGATGATCGTTTGGTGAATACGCCAATTTTCCACAACAAATTGGAATATTACTTTGGAAAAAACATGATGGTACAGCACTGGGACACAATCTTGTATCATTCATATAAATTCTGTGATGCATTGAATCCAAAATCAAAAACATTTGAATATTGTGTTTCTTGGATTACTTCAACTTATGGAAAAAGTAAAATCATGGGAATGGACAAAGTCTACATCATGATGGCAGATCGTTATTATTGTTCAAAAAATGCTGAAGGAAAGTCACCTGCATTTTGGATGACAGAAGAAAAATTGAAAGAATTGTGTGAGAAAATTCCAGTACAACGCAATTTGGTAATGGGTGTTCAACCTCCAAACATTATTTTACGCGACACAACTGATACGAAATGGATTGGTTTCAAAGATTTAAAGTCTGAGTACACAATTCTATATTTCTGGGATCCAGAGTGTGGACATTGTAAAAAAACGACACCAAAATTACAAACCTTGTATGATCAAAAATTCAAAGATCGCAACATTGAAATCTTTGCGGTTGGAAAAGCAACAGGGGAAGATTTTGAAAAATGGAAAAAATTCATTCGTGACAATAAATTAACGTTTATCAATGTTGGTGTAACGGATCCATTGTTCAAAGCTGCTATGGAAGATGCTCGACAATTTGTACCAAAATATACAACGCTTGAATCGTTGAATTATCAAACAACCTATGACATCTTCTCTACTCCACGTGTATTCGTGTTGGATAAAGACAAAAAAATTATTGCGAAGAGCATTTCAATCTCTCAATTAGAGGATTTGATGGATCGTTTACAAGGAAAAGAAAACCTTCCTAAACTGTTCCCACCTGATCCAGAAGAGGATGAACAAATGCACTAAAACGTTTTACTAAAAGGCTGCCGCGAGGTGGCCTTTTTTATTCACAATTGGTTAATATTTATTTCTATTTTCTTGCATCTTTCTTTCGTATTTTTGCCACGTAAATGAACAGTATGAAGAAAATATTATTCGCTTTAGCGTTCCCTTTGATTGGGTTTTCGCAAGTTTCAATAACTGCAACTGGCAGTTACACCCAAAATTTTGATGGTTTAGCAAACACAGGTACAAACATTGCATGGACGGACAATACAACAATTGCCAATTGGTATTGTCAAAAATCAACCGCAGGTGCCGTTGTTTATGATGCTGGAACTGGATCATCCACAGCAGGTAAAGTTTATAGTTTTGGATCGACAGGTGCTACAGAAAGAGCCCTAGGAACATTAGGTTCAGCTGGTTTTGGAAATGGTGCACACGGTGTTCAACTTCAAAACAACTCTGGTTCAATTGTAAACAATTTTGTGGTTTCCTATACCATGGAACAGTGGCGAGATGGTGGAAATACGACTCCAGCTGCTCAACAAATCAGAGTTTATTACAAAATTAGTAGTACGCTTATAACAGCCTTAAATCCAGGTGCGAATACAGGATGGACAGAAATAACTGCTTTAATGACGGCAAGTCCGATTTTCACGATTACTGCTGGCGCTCTAGATGGAAATTTACCTGCAAATAAAGTAACTCTGACAAATATTAGTGCATCGGGAATCACGTTAAACAATGGAGAATACCTTATGATTAAATGGGAAGATCCGAATCACACAGGGAATGACCATGGATTATCAATCGACGATGTAACAATTTCATGGGCTACTAGCTGTGCAACAACAAGCACAATCTCTCCAATTGCATGCGGTACTTACACAGTTCCTAGTGGACACGAAACATATACAACTTCAGGAACTTATACCGATACGATTCCAAATGCTGCTTTGTGCGACAGTATCATTACAATCAATCTAACAATTACAGCAGGAACAATTACTTATTATGCTGATACTGATAATGATGGACTTGGAGACCCTTCAAACACAACAACAGGTTGTACGCTGCCTATTGGTTACGTAACAAACTCAAATGATTGTAACGATAACAGCAGTGCCATCGGTCTTCCAACAACTGTTTATTATTTAGATGCAGATAACGACACTTACGGATCTGCGACAAACACAATTACCGCTTGTTCATTGCCTGTTGGTTATGTAACAAATAGTTTAGATTGCAATGACAACAACAATACTATCTATCCTGGAGCTGCAGAAATTTTAGACAATGGAATTGACGAAGATTGTTCTGGTTCTGACGCTTCTGCTGCCGGAGTGCAAATTGGGTTATATGAATTTACAGGAACGAATGTATGTCCAGTACTTGCTGATACGGTGACAACTCAACCTGCAAACGCAACATTCTCAACGTACACAACAGTTGGAACAACATGTTCTCCTACAAGTAATGTATTCAGTAATAGCGGATGGAATATTACATCGATTATTGATCCAGCTGAATACAACCAATTTGGGGTAATTACTGATGATTGTTATACGCTTGATATCAATAAGATTATTTTCACACACAAAAACAGTGCTACAGGTGGAACGCCAACATGGACTTTGCGTTCAAGTTTGGATGGATTCACAGCTGATTTAGGTACAGGAACGTCAAGTTCAACCGACAAAACAGATACAATTGTGTTAGGAAGTTCTTTTGACGCCGTAACTGATGTTCAATTTAGATTCTACATCACAAACATCGGTCAAACAGGATCGACATGGAGAAATGACAATGTGCGTGTAATTGCGAATTTCGGTTCATTAACTCCTCAAACGTTTTATGCAGATTTAGATGGCGATACTTATGGTGATGCATCTTCTTCTATTTCAGCATGTACGCCTCCTGCAAATTATGTTTTGGACAATACAGATTGTGATGATACAGATGGATTAGTAAATCCAACAACAGTGTGGTTCCAAGATGCTGATGGCGATTTAAGTGGTAACACAAATGTGACATTAACACAATGTACGCAACCCGTTGGTTATGTTTTAAATCCAGGTGATTGTGATGACAACAATAGCGCTGTGATTTCTCCTTCAACTTATTATGTTGATGCTGATAACGATGGTCACGGTTCAATGACTGGACTAGGATTAGTTTCTTGTACAAATCCAGGTCCTGGATATGCAACTGTAGCAGACGATTGTGATGACAATGAAGCAACGGTTTATCCGGGAGCGCCTGAATTGTGTGATGGATTGGATAATGATTGCATCAATGGAATTGATGACGGATTGACATTTACAGCATATTATGTTGACGCGGATAACGACAATTTTGGTTTTGGTAACTCAACATTGTATTGTCAAAACCCAGGAGCAGGATATGCTCTAGTAGATGGCGATTGTGATGACTCAAATTCGAATGTTTACCCAGGGGCAACTGAAATTTTGGACAATGGAGTTGATGAAAACTGTGACTTCACAGACAACTATGCTGCTTTGAACGAGTTGGCTACTTTCCAATTTATGATTGTTCCGAATCCATCAAATGGTGTAATTACTGTTGAAACATCACAGTTGATTTCTGGAACAATTGAATGCATCGATTTGAATGGTCGTGTACTTTCTACAACAGCATTCAATTCAATTTCGACATCACTTGATTTGAGCAATTTGTCAGATGGAAATTACGTTTTAAAAATTACAACTGAAATTGGAATTCGTCAACAACGTATTTTGATTAAAAAGTAATTCACTTTACATACATATTGAAAGGCTATCCATTTGGGTAGCCTTTCTTCATTTTAAACAACACATTTAAACAATATTTGATGCCCATCTGCATTATAAATCTATTTTTGTATAAATACTTTTTTATGAAGCATCTTACACTAAGCATTTTATCTGTCCTAATTACAGGATTTACTTTTGGTCAATCGTATTGGCAACAAGAAGTGAATTATACAATTCAAGTAAAATTAGACGACAAAAACCACACGATTTCTGGGTTTGATGAATTTGAATACGTAAACAATTCACCTGATAATCTAGATCGCATTTACATTCATTTATGGCCGAATGCCTACAGAAATGGAAAAACAGCTTTGGGTAAACAACAATATTCGAATGGTGAAACAGCCTTGCGTTTTGGACCAAAAGAAGATTTAGGCAGCATTGATTCCTTGGATTTCAAATTGAATGGTCAAACCGTAAAATGGGAATATGATCCAATCAACATTGATATTGCAGTTATTCTACTTCCAACACCTTTGTTACCGGGACAACGTGTTTCTGTTTCGACACCATTTAAAGTAAAAATTCCTTCTGGTTCAATTTCTCGTTTGGGTCACATTGGACAATCGTATCAAATTACACAATGGTATCCAAAACCAGCAGTTTATGACAAAAATGGATGGAACCCTATTCCCTATTTAAATCAAGGAGAATTTTATTCTGAATATGGATCGTTTGATGTTTCAATCACACTTCCTAAAAACTACGTTGTAGCTGCAACGGGTGATTTACAGACACAATCAGAAATTGATTTCTTAAACGCAAAAGCAACTGAAACACAAAAACGTTTTGGTGAATTCTTAGAACAAAAACAAGGAAAAGCTGGAAAAACTCCCTTCCCTGAATCATCTTCTGAGTTTAAAACAATTCGTTACACCCAAAGTAAAGTGCACGATTTTGCATGGTTTGCAGATAAGCGTTACGGTGTTTTAAAAGGTGAAGTAACACTTCCCCACAGCAAACGAAAAGTTACCTCTTGGGCAATGTTCGTTCCTCAAAATGCTGCTGTTTGGACAGATGCAATCGAATATATCAATGATGGAACTTATTATTATTCATTATGGAATGGTGATTATCCCTACAACAATGTTACCGCTGTTGATGGAACAATCAGCGCTGGTGGTGGAATGGAATATCCAAACGTTACTGTGATCGGTAACACGAGCAACAAAGAAGAATTGGAAGTAGTTATTGTTCATGAGGTTGGACATAACTGGTTTTATGGAATCTTAGGTTCAAACGAACGTGTTCATGGTTGGATGGATGAAGGAATGAATACCTTAAATGAAGTGCGTTATATTCAAACCAAATATCCAGACAATACGCGTCTTTCGGACATGGTCTTAAATGGTTCTTTCCATTTTGAAGATTTAGATCATCACGATTTGTCGGATATTGCCTATCGAATGACAGCAGTTATTGGAGAAGATCAGCCAATAGAAACACATTCTGCAGAATTTTCATCGATGAATTATGGAACGATTATGTACATGAAAACAGGGTTGGTTTTCTATTATTTGAAAGATTATTTAGGAGAGAAATTGTTTGATGATTGCATGCATGCCTATTTCGAAGAATGGAAATTTAAACATCCTCAACCGGAAGACATGAAGGCGACTTTGGAACGCGTTTCGAAAAAAGATTTGAGTTGGTTGTTTCATGATTTAATTCAAACTACGAACCATGTTGATTACAAACTTTCTTCAGTTAAAACTTCCGAAAATGGTACAGCTGTAAAAGTGAAAAACAAAGGTCAAGTTGACGGGCCAATTGAAATCAATGTTTATAAAAACGATCAATTAGTCGAAACGCATTGGATTGAACCAGGGCAGAAGAAATCACGTGCAGATCTAACAACAAAAGATGCTGATCGCGTTGAAATCGATGCGTCGAACGACATTCCAGAAATGTATCGTCAAAACAACACGTGGATGGCCAACAAAACATTCAAAAAATTGGAACCAATTCACATGGAATTCTTGAGCGGATACAATGAAAAAGACAAATCAGAATTGTATTGGACACCAATTATTGCTGGGAATGCTTACGATCAGTTCATGATTGGTGCAGCATTTCACAACATGGGAATTTCACCAAATCGTTTCCAATATTTCATTGCACCAATGTATTCGTTTGGTCGTCAAATGGTATCTGGAATCGGTGAATTTTCCTACACCTGCTTGCCAAAAACAGGATTGAAAGTATCACGCTTCGGTTTGTCTGTGAAGTCTTTTAAAAACGATTCATCCTATGCACGTAAACAGGAAGGAGCTTATTTGGCGCTTGCGCCGTATTGGTTCGCAAAAATTGGAAATCGAACAAATTCACCTATTTCACAATCGTTCTTGTTACAAGGAATTGTTAAAGCAGACATTTTATCAAATACAAGTACAGATTATGTTGGTGGTTTTGCAAAGTATAACTTCAGTGTTAATCGCCCTGATCATAAATTATCTGTGAATCTAAGAACAGATGCGATATTCTCATCTGAAACTGAAATGGCTCGTGTTACTGCGGATGCAACTTACCGTTTTCGCTATTTGAAAAACACAATGAAACGTTGGGTAGAAGTGCGTGGATTTATCGGAAATACGTATCATTACAAAAACTCACTTGGTAATAAAGAATACCGCATGGGAATGTCATTAAGTGGAACTGATGGCCAGCAAGATTTGTTCTTTGAAGATTATTATTTCGGAAGAGGATTAGTTGATGGAATGTGGTCACAACAGCGCGATGAAAACATGGGTGGATTCAAAAGCACAGCTTATTTTGGAACAACAACACATTGGATGGCAACAAGTAATGTTTACTTCCAATTACCAATTCCGAAGTTGGGCATTTTTGGTTTGTTTGCCGATTTAGGAGCTTTCCACAATGGAACTTCAGTAACTTCTGCAATTAATACAGGAGTTGGAATGCGCTTAGGAAAAGTCTTTGGATTATACTTCCCTATCTGGATGAGTAAAGAGTTAAACGATTCATATGGCAATTCAAGCTATGCTGAAAAAATTCGCTTTACCTTGAAAATGAATATTGTAAACAAAGGAATTAAGTTAAGTTCCTTGATGAACTAAACTTCCATTCAATGATTTAAAGCCATTCGTCAATGCGGATGGCTTTTTTTTGTCCTAGTTGTACCAAAACAACGAGCAAAACGTTTACCTTAAATAAACTACGAACATGAGAAAACTGATTCCACTAATTTCCATTGCGGGGATTTTACTGCTTCCAAGTTGTTATTGTTCCAAAGCAATTCCACTTTCGGCGGGGAGTCATCCTAAATTTCTTCAATCATTGAACTCAAGTTATGTCTATGAATTGTGCTGTGGCAGTGGAGGAAGAACCGGAAATGAAATCTCGGCCTATTACGGTTTTCCATCCTATCAATTAACTGATTTGACTAAACATTATGAAGCAACTGGTTTAACAAATGTCAAAGTTTCAACCATCGGACAATTCGGTTTACGGTTCAATCATTCCGTAGCACCCCCGTTTACACGATTAAAAATAATTCGTCTCGGAATTGATTATTCTCATACTAAAAACTCATTGCATTTTGACGAAACTTCAACAGCTCAAAGTGAATTGAATTTCATTTCCAATCGCTTGATGTTCAACACGTCTATTTATACTTTTGTTACGCTTAAAGGTTTAGCAGGATATTTACAATTGCAAGGAGGTGCAAATTTCTTTCAAAAAGAGTATGACGGTCCTTCAACTGAATTCAGTTTCACAGACAAGTACTCACCTGTTTATTTCGATTATCAATTGGCTTACGGATTACAGTATTTTCTAGTAAATCGACTTTCTTTGTTTGCTGAGGCTGGGTATGGATCAGGAGTTTATTTAAAAACTGGAATTGCTTTTCGATTTTAATAGCCTTCCAATATTTAACAAATATTAAACACGCTTTTCTTCAATCGTTACTTATCTTTGTAACGGAATTGGTGACCACTCTATGTAAACGCGCCATTCTAATCATGCTAAAACTGCAACTAATTTATTTAACCAAATAAAATGGCAGTTTTAAAAACAAACTTATTTTTTCTATGTGCTATCCTCATCGGATTGAACGTGAGTGCACAAACCATTAACAATGGTAATTTCAGTAATGGATCCACTGGTTGGGGATGCAACCCAGAAGCTTACAATCCAGAATCAACTTACGGTGGGACAAGCAATACAAACATTGTTGCAGAAGTAGATGCAGAAGCAGGACTTTGTCAAACAGTTTCAGGATTTACAGTTGGATCGTATTATTCAATTTCATTTAAAGCATCACGCCGAACAACATGCGGACCTACGCTACAATCAGTTAAATTGAAAATTAACAATAATGCTTTAACTGCCAATATTAGTCGCAATGGTGGTGGATTTAACTGGGGAATGGAAACCTTTTACTTTGTTGCAACATCAACAACCCATACAATTACGTTTACAAGTAACACAACTGGAACATGTAATTTGGTGTTTGACAACATCAGTTTAAACGTTGTAAGTGCTTTACCAATTGAATTGGTTGACTTTTCTGCTAATTTGAAAAATGAACGAACAGTTGATTTAACGTGGCAAACAGCATCGGAAAAGGACAATGATTTTTTCACGATTGAACGTTCAACTGATGGGAAAAACTGGGCTGCAATTCAAGAAATAGATGGTGCTGGAAATTCAACGAATTTGTTGAATTATGCAACAACTGATTTACTTTCAGAAAAAGGACTTTATTATTACCGCTTGAAACAAACAGATTTTGATGGCGCGTATACTTATTCCGATATCAAAGCAGTTTCTATCAATAATTCCACATCTGAAATAACGGTATTTCCAAATCCAACGAACGGAAGTTTCACATTAATTCCTGCTTCTAAGGATTCTGCACCTGCACTTTATACCAATGTTGGAACTGAAGTTAAATCAAGTAATTATTCTATTGCTTCAACGGAAGACGGATTTATTTATGATATCAGTAGTTTGGCGAATGGTATTTACTTCGTTCGAACAGGTAATCAAACCACAAAAATTATAAAGCACTAAGCTTTTTCGTTTTATCCTTTAACCTCATTGTTAATTGTTGAAAATTCGACGTTAGCAATGAGGTTTTTTTATGTAATTTAATCTCCTAATCAAACCAAATGAATACTGAGTCGTACACTGTGTTTTTTGGTTCACGTTTCAATAAAACAATCTATGAAATCAATTCATTTTTTAAAGTTTCCATTTCTTCTATTCTTCGGTTTATTATTGATGTCGCATGCGTGTGACAAAAAAAAAGGCGGCGAAGAATTCCAATGGGTGGATGAAGTTGTTATC
>JACCEA010350940.1_pt1 | contig 19017 bp, 12 predicted proteins | sample 7449851 | NCBI WGS metagenome assembly JACCEA01 (sample SAMN15323453, study PRJNA562643) | freshwater metagenome | isolation source: river surface water | place: USA:Blue River Watershed | collected 2017-08-18
TCGAAGTCACTCATTTCTAAAGTAGTATAAAATGATAAGGTATCTGTTTCTTCAACAGCTCCTTTATATCTATTGTAATTTTTAAGCATAATATCATTATCATTCGAATCCATAAGAAATCCGAGTTTAACTACTGATCTCTTAAAACATTCTTCTACTATATTTTCTATTCTACTGAAATCCATTAATGTTTACCTCCTTTAAGGCGTCTATAAATTAATGTTAAGACTACTTGTAACATTAAAATAAGGACAAAATAAGATATTTCAGGAGGGGGTTTAAAGATGAATATACAAAGTATAATAATGGTATTCGTACTGTTTTTAATATTCGAATTTATAAAAGATAAAATAATAAAATATGTTGATAATCTGAAAAATGATATAGCAACTCAAAAAGACATAGTTATAGCTGAACAATTAAAGGTTATAAATCAGCAAAAAGAATTGAATACTAACTTGAAGATGTCTACGGTGAACTTCGATGAAACAAAGAAAGTACTCATGACTATGATAGATGAATACATATCCTTCATTTACAGAAATGAAATAGACATGCCGCACAACATAAGAAACAAGGAAAAGCCTACAAGTTGGGAAGGTGTATATATGTTACCTTCTAAAGAGCTTCAAGAGAAGCATTACGCTGACTTAAAAACTATAGTGCACGAGCATATGAGTGACTCTTTCATGGATAGACTCCGTGTATTCTATAAAGATTCATATATACATAAGTTTATAGATGAATACATCTATACTGAGTATAATAGAAGACTCCGTATAACTATGGAAGAGGCTAGAAATTTCAGAGAAATCTGCAATAAGAATATAGATGAATACAGAAAAGAATTAGAAGAAGCTGATAAGAGAAGTAAATTTACTAAGAATGATAAAGTTAATAAGTATCTTAAACTTTTCGGATTCCAACCAGTATTACCAACAAATGATGATGAAGTTTCTAAAGCTACACCATCAGAAGAAATAGATACTATAAGGTTATTCAAGAATCGTTACTTACTGAACAAGAGGTATTACGATAGTTTAGCTCCTAAGGTGAAGTCATTAGATGATGTGTTGGTAGACTATGATAAGTTGAAGTATGGACCTGAAGACAAACTTGTGACATTCTTAAGTACAGATAATGGATGGAATAAGTTACCTACTGGACCTAAAGAAGTAGAACAGTACAAGTTAGAAATAACTGAGGTTTGCCTAAAACATAGTTTGAATCCGTTAACACTTGGACTTTTTGGAGAGTATGATAAAGCTGGACCGTATCAGTATGAGGAAAACGGCGAAACAATAAGTATGACTAAACATAGATTAAATCCTCTATTCTATAATGATGAATTTTACAATAAAGGATATCATTCTATAGCAGAAGCTATACTCGAAGAAAACTTTGAGGTATTTGTGTAAATAAAGGGAGGTTACTTGAATGGAAATACAATTATATAATTCGAAGTTACTTAGAGATGATGGTGCAGGATTAGTGACATCATCTCAGTTCTTCAAGAACGGAGTACCAGATCCAGACGGACTCTTCTCTCCTATAATATTCGGAGAGACTCCAGATGATAAAGAAAAGCGTATAGCTCGAATAGATCTTATGGATGAATTCATACATCCTCTTATATATATGAGAGTGTATCAGAGATCTTTCAGAAAGATAGATTCACTTATAGCTGGTAATGAAAAGTTCTCGGTTGTAAATGGAAAGTTAGTTCCAGATCCGAATGGGCAAACAGGTATGAAATTCTTTATCTCTGTAATGGATAAATTAGATCTTTTCTATGGTAAAAGTGATAATGAAGAAATGTCATCTATTATAACTAAAGAGCTTCGTGCTTCAATGCGTAACTTGGACGTGCATGATATTGTTATAACGAGTTGTGCTGTTACACCTTTAGCATTCCGTGACTTCTCTACATTAGAGCAAGATATGAGTGCTATAGATGAAGTTAATAATCTTTATAGAAACTTAATACGTTTAGTGGATTATCATCAAACTAATAAGGATCAATTTCTTTTTGATGTGAATACATCTAAATTCAAAATACAAATGGCACTCAATACTATATTCGAATACTTTGAAGGTAGAACCTTTAAGAAGTTTGGTGCACAAAACATGCTTGTACTCGCAAGAAACATAGATTACTCTGCAAGGTTAGTTATTTCGGCCGCTGAATTCAATCCAAATAACTATTCTAAGAACTGGGTTAGGATGGATACAGCTGGTGTTCCTTTGAGTGCTGTTGCTGGTACAGGAATATTATACGCTATTAATGGTTCTAAAAGAGTCATAGAAGCAATTTACAATGATAGAGGATTCGAAGACGAAGAAGGTGAACAACTTCCTTTAGAAACACTCTTAACCGAATACTTCAACAACGAAGTCATCTCTGATATGATAGATAAATATATTTGGTCATGGGGAGAACGTCTTTCACATGTAATGGTTCCGAATAAAGATGGAACCCCATCTAGTAAACCCGTCACATTCACAATGAATGGAAAGCGTAAAGAATTAACTTTACTAGAGTTCATATACATGATAACGTATCAGAATATAGAAAAAGAAAACATCTGTGTTACTGTACGTAGATATCCTATTCAAGGGGCATTTTCTCTGATATCATTAAAGACGCACATCTTGACTATAGATGATGTGGTTCCTGTATCGTTCGGTGGTATAGATTATACACACTTCCCGAATACTGCTCCGATGGAGAAACAATTAGAAGTAACCAGAACAAAGGGAGCTTTAAATAAACATAAAGCATTCGTGGCAGCTAAAGTAGCTTCACTATATGCTGAGACATTAGTAATGAGTAACCTTCTGATGAAAGGATTCAACATGGATAGAGTTGTCCCATCCGTGTCGTGAGAAGCGGATGAAAACATCTTTTAATTGCTGGAAGTGGCTAGCGTCTGTATCGCCTACGGGCTCTCGAAAGAGTGAAGATAAGTATACAGGACGTTCTATGGTGTGAAAAATAATCAACCTCTACATTAATCGCAGTACGTTGATTTCCTAAGGAACAATAGGTGTTCTATATAATAGAATAAACCAAACAATGTTTAACCAGCAGCAATGATAATTGTTCAACGACTATCGAAAGCATAAATGTAACTTCGAAAGAAGAATAAGATATCTTAAGGATATACGAAGTGAGTAGAGTACAGCCTAAGCTTATGAGGTAGGATTTATCCTTTAAATGGAAACTTAGATGAATCTATTGTATTAAATGCTATAGATTAAGATATAGTCTTGTATCCGATTGTAATGATCGGGAAGTTCATAAGAGAACTGGTGAGGCGTTGCGTCCTTGCTGAAAATGACGTTCGATGGCGATAAGGTTGCTGTTACTATAATATTAACTAAAGAAGCGAATGATGAAGCATTAGCTTTCTTGAAAGATCCGCAAGCATTCTTCTCATTAGATGGAAATAATCAAAGAAAGGTTTTGAATAAAGATTCTATATCTGGTATTTATGGATTGACAGTAGATTCTAAAGATGCACACCCTTTAAATGATAAAGCATTAGCTAAAGAGATAGTTGACTCCACAGTACACAGTATGGAAATGTTGACGAAATACACTCTGGATGATTGGGATGAAGTTAAAAGAAAAGTTATACCTTCTCAATTCAGTATAGAATCTGAATGTACATACCCCATATACGGGACACCTACTAAAACTACACTTGGTAGAGCAGTATTCTTTAAAGTTATATGCGAACCTTTAAACTTACCATTCGTAAATAAACCATTAACTAAGAAAGGCCAAGACCAAATATTAACTACAGCAGATGAATTAGTTCTAGAAAAATTAAGACTAGGTGATAAGGATTTCTTCACAGAACAATTCATACCTTGGTTGAACAAGTGGGAAGAATTCAACTTCGTTATAGCTGATCTTTATTCACCATCTATAGATATGGATGTTTATGCTACTTCTGAAGAGTACGATATCTTCAGAGAAAATATCATAAATGAGAATAAAGAAAAGATAGAAAACGGAGATATCATGACCTATGATGATATCGAAACGAAGATGATAAATGAACTTAAAGAAACACACAAAAAAGAAGGAGTAGATACTCGTATCTTTGATTCTGGAAGTAAATTATCATATAATGATGACTTACGTAATGGTCTAGTTTCTGTTGGTCCAATGCCTATAGGAGTTGGAGCAGGTAAGTTTAAGATAAGTACATCTGGACTTTCATATGGTACAAAGAAGAGTGAAAGAGCAACATATTCACAATCAAACATAGTTGCAGGATACTTCAGAGCAATGGGACCGGCTACAGGAGGAACTATAGCTAAAGAGATCCTCGGAGCATCACATAATATAAAGTATGGACCTAAAGGTTCAGATTGCGGAAGAAAAGTAGGACAAGTCTACGAAGTTGATGATTACTTTGTAGAACACTTACACTTAAGATATATGATTAAACCTGGTGGAGATTTAGAACAACTCACTAAACAAACCTTAAAAGAAAAATACTTCGGAAAAAGAATAACTGTAAGAGCAGCTCACTTCTGCGGGAGAAAAGGTGATCCTTGTAATGTATGTGCTGGAGACAGACCATACGTAGTTGCAGCATCAGCAGATACTATAAACGTAGGAGCTCAAAAGAGTAGAACCGGAGAAGAGATCACTCAAACCTCATTATCTAAATTCCATGAAAGTAAAACTACATTCGCATATGTAGACTTTAACGATTACATCCTTTTCTCTGGAATAGATATAAAGGAAAGTTACATCAATCTTATAGATGAAATGAACACCTTTGCATACAGCATCAGTGAGGGATTAGATTCTGACGTGCTATTAGATGATGCATTAACTTTCTTAGACGAGATAATAGATGACGTAGTATCTGATATGCCTCAAGAATTCATGGAGTTCGCTGATGAAGAACATATTGATGATTTAAGTTTTGTAGGAGATATGGCTACATCAAATGATATAGATGAACTTGCAAAGTTTATGGCTTGTAAAGCTATAGATATGGATAACTTGAAAAACATCATAAAAGATAATACAGACATGAAACTAATATCTAATTACGGAAGTAGTTTTGAAAATTGGTTTGATGGTATTTCTCAATTCAGTAGAAATACTCAGATGATGATTCAAGCATTAAATAATGAGAGATTTGAATACGCACCTATCTACATGTATGAAGTATCCGAAGAACACGAATGGTTTAAGTTCTGTTGTGTTCTAACTGCTGTAGAAGATAGCTATACTGCTGATAACACATTAGAGACAATATGCGCTAGAGTGATGGAAGAAGCCAAACTCTTAATAGGTGAATTATTTGATATAGCTATAATTCTTTCTGATGGAGTATGGTACATAACTGCGGAATACAAAAAAATTATACCATGGTATTTGATTCCTGATTACAAATTATTCAAAATGAGTGAAGAAGATAGACTTCGTAGTTCAGAAGAACAAGATGTATCAGAGGCAGCATCTGATATTACTAAAGGTAGAGACGAGATTGCTTCTCTAGAAAGAAAAATGAGAAGTAAGACTGAGACTCAAATAAAACAAATTATAAACATGTATTCTTCTCAAAAGAAAAAAGCTAGAGCAAATATAACTTCGTCTATGAGTGATAAAGCAGCTAAACTAGAAGTTCAATTAAGAACTGATAAAGAAGCTTACAGAAAGCATTTACAACAAATGCTAGTAGACTTTGAAGCTAACTATATTAAAGCTAATAAGTTTAAACTATTCAAACTAAAAAATAAGTTAAACTTCATTTACAATAAGAAAAGTTCAGCTATAGAAGCAGCAATGACCGAGGCTATAAAACACTTACAAAGAAAGAATCGTGAACGTTTAAAAGCTAGTGTAATAGAATTGAGAGAGAAGTACAAAATGAAATAATAGCGAGTCCTTCGGGACTCCTTTATTTTGACAAAAAAGAAAGAACCCCGAAGGGTTCTATATCTTCTTTATACTAATATCTCCACAGCAGCTTTACCATCCTTCAAAGCACCTAATACGTACTTAAACATTGTTAGCTCATGCGTAAGTTGATTGATACCTTCATGGAAGAATCTTACCCACACATCTACCCCACCATTCTCATATAACAATCTATCTTTATAAGTAGGATGAGTTATAGCTTTAGCAAATCTAAATACACACCATTCTTCTTCGCCATCCATTTCTTCTTTCAGTAATGTTATAGAAGGAATAACTATCGGTTCAACTAAAGTACCATCTATATTCATTTGGAGTGTAACTACTCCTTCAGAAGCTACCAATTGTACATGCTTATCTTTATTCGAAGTTAAAGTTATATCTGTACAGAAAGATGATTTATCTATAAACTTCTTTAAGAACTTGACTTTCATATATAACATCGATACAGTATTATCCGCGTCATGAACTCTGATAGCATTCACATCAGGATAATCTTTTAGTTCGACTGTTCTGGTTGAAATGAACTCGTCATAATATCCTGAATCAAATTTAATAGATTCGGCATTTTCGTCATCGTGTACTAAGTTTCTTAATTCATCAGTAGACATCAAGAACATCATCCTATCAAAACCTTGATACTCCACGAAATACGGATGTTTATAGAATTCTGCTATTTGTGAAACATCCATGATAATCATATTTATATCTTCTAACTCATTATAAGGACCGAACATTCTATTTTTATTTATCTTAGGATTAATGAATACTACTGCCTTTTTATCTGTATTTAAATCAGCAAATCCATTTTCATCTATATGTGATATAAGATTATAGTCTGACATTGTTCTGATATCTAAAAGTGTCTCAAAACCTTGTACATTTTGATAACCAAAATAATTAGACATCTTACCATATCTACTAATAATAGAGTCTACACTAGCTCCTACTAATTCAACAACACCATCCCTACGACACATCGATAAACTTACAAACACACTAATTTTGATATTATCTTTTATTTTAGAATCCAATTCTATAAAACGATCTAAACTTTTCACATATATACCTTTAGAATTCGTAATAGATGTAGATATACTTATTTTACATTTGTTAGTGTTATTTAAATCAGAAGATACGTCATTCATACTGATAATAAATTTATGATCTGGCGTGATGCTAGATATAATTTTATTAACATTGGATTCTAATTTTTCTAAATCATTAATATCCCCTACACAAGTAAAATTAACGTCATATCTGTCTTCCGTAATATCTTCTATTGAAGGTCTACCAATGTTGTTTCTCGAATGATAATATAGATGAGCAACATCGCATATATCTGCATAATCTATTACAATAGATCTTTTAAATTTAAATAGAGGCACAGATATACCATCTATAGTTACACTAGCTTTATTATTATCAGACATTATATTATAAATATTATCTATGGTTAATCCTTTAAATCCATTTCTAAATAATAATTCTAACTTAGGCATAACATCTGTATCGAATCTATTATTTCTTAAAAGATTATATACATTTAAGTTTCTTAAATCTTCATAAGATATACAATTTATAAAGTTTGAGAATGCTCTATATCTATCAGGAATAGATTTAGTATCATCTAAAACTACCTTTAAATCTTTAGCTCTATTAAAAATCATCACATCATGATTGAACATAGGATCGCTTATCACAGAGTAACCTGACGGATTAAGAGCTATTCCATTAGATAGATCGTGCGACGCTATACTATTATCTAAGATATATGAATCATTCATACGCGTTAGACTTATAATAGATATATCATTATTTAGTTTAACATCCTTTCCTTCTATCCATTTATTTAGATCAACATACTTAGATACAAATATACACTGATCTCTATTACCTGTTCTAGGGAACTCAACTAATTTCTCACAAGAAAATAATTCTTTAAAGAAACCGGAAACAAAGTTTATAACTTTAAGTCTATTCGCATGCATCATTTTCATTTGCTCTATTATTTTACCTTCTTTAATAGTACCTTTGAAAATAGATATACGAGCAACTAACTCATTCTCTATTATGTAATTATAAATTTCCTTTAGTTCTTCTCTAGAATAATCTCTCAAAGGAACGTTATAAGCATGTATACCTGAGTAATCTGATATGAAGGCTATTATATCGTGCTTCGCTGAAACCACACTGAGTGTATCTGAAAAATCATCTGCTGATTCAAAAGCTAAATCTGTTACAAGAAGATTATCAGGATAATGATCCTCGAAATAAACCAAATCACCGTCTTGTACATCTTCGAACTTATTGAAGGAGAAACACACTACAGGATATCTAGATACTTGATCTAGAGATACACTGAATATGAATATCTCTTCAGCATTATCGATAGTTATACTATCAGAAAAACTAGACTTAGATACATGATACGCATTCTTACTGTTTTTAGCCAGTATGGGTTCTTTCAGATTCATTATTTTTTCTTTAGATTTTTCGAGTGATACATCTGAGAATAAAGAATATGAATTATCACGATTAGAATCTATTTTAACCTGTGTCTCTTTATTCCATTTTAGCTTAGCTATTGTGGATATGTTAGTATACATAGTTATGTCTATGTCATTCACATGTTCATCAACTAATTTCATATACTTATTTTTTTCTGTTGATTCATCAATATTTAATGCTTCATTCACTAAATCTTTAAATATTCTTAAAATATTATCCTTCATTTTTTCAGGATCTTCATCTATAAAGTCTGTCTTTAAAACTGGTATACCGTAAGCTAACGTATTATACATGGATGATGCTATATTGAATTTCCATCCAGCATATGTTTCCTCATAATTTTTCATGTGCCTCTTTATAATACCGTCACTTCTCCAATCATAAATTAATCTTGGTTCAGATGCTTCTAATGTAATCATTGCCTTTGAATCTACTCTCATCTTTTAAATCCTCCTGTATTTATATTTTTATAAAAAAGAAAACAGAACATAGAATGTTCCGTATCCCGTACTAACCAGCTATGGTATATTACTCGTTTAATTTATATATGATACTGAAATCACCTTTCTCAAATATATCTGCCAAGAATTCTAATCTAAGTTCTCCTTCTTTAGAATATAATTCTGTTGCAGTTTTTCCTAAAGATACCCCAACTTTAGGTGGTGTGAACTCCATGGTTTTTAAGTTTAATGGAATTATACTTCCATCTAACGTAACTGTATTCATAATCATATCATAATCTTCTTTATGAATATTAAAATCATTGACATCCGTTAGTCTAAGAATACGATGTATATAATTATATTCGTGATTTTTCTTTTCTGAAATTTCACCTAGCTTAGAAATGAATTCTTGTAGAAATACTGGAACAGACATCATTCCTGTCAAGAACTTTTGAGATAATTCGAATACGATATCGATATTATTGATTGATACTACTTTGAAGATATCGCTAGATGTCTCCTTAAGCATATCATCTGCTAAATTCAATACGTCTTTAACAACCTGCGTATTCTCTTCATCTAATGGATCTCCAAAGTATTTTAAAAATCCTTCTAAAACATCTTCTAAAGCATCTTCTCCAGAAGTATAAACACCATCCATCTCAAATGTAGCAGTCGGATGTAGTATAGTACCTCTAACAGTATATTTAACCCCGAATAAATCTAACATAATGATTCCTCCTTAAAATTTGATAATTCTTTTGGTGTGAAAGCTAAATGCAATAATATCTCTAAAGTTCTAACTAACTTCATATGCATTCCGCCCTCTACATTTTTCAATTCTTCTTTTATATGTTTCTTTATATCTGTGCACATCTTAAACCTTCTTACCATAGTATGAATTTCTTTTATGTTACATCCTAAAATATTATACTCAATAAGTTTCATTCTTTCAAATTCATCCAGAAGTAATTCTTTATTAAAGGTTAACTTACCTGGGACAGAATGAAGCTTATTCTTTTTATCTTCTCTATCACCATCCATCAAGAAATTAAATATTATTCTAGTTTTTTCTATAGTTATAATATCATATGTAACCTCTGTATCTTGTTCGAACTTCTCAAACACTTCTCTTATCTTGAAGTGTTTTCTTTGCAACATAGAACAATCGTCCATTATATCCTGGATAACCATCTTATTTATATAAGATTTTAATAGCTCACCTTGAGACTTTCTAAGAATCAGATATTGCTTAGAGTTAACGATACCATCGATTATTCCATCGTTATCTATTGTGAATACATTAAATTCTTTTGTATCCTCACATAATGCTGTAGCACCTATCATAGTATCGTAATTAGATTTAAATATTCTTCCGAATATTTTACGTTCCTTCATGTTTCTGTCTGGTTGCGCATTTGTAAGTAATACAACCTTATTTCCATTTTTATACATATCTTCCATATATTCTATCATCTTTGTTTCCTCCTGTGTTTTATTTATTTTAGAATGTTTTAACTATACATTCAAAAGTTCTTTTAATTTTAAATATCTATTTACAATATCATTTATGATGTTATCTATAATTTCTAGAAGAATCATTTTAGTTTCATCATTCATAGAGTCGTAGTCATCTATATCTAACGGTATATCGAAAACTATTTCATTAGACTCAGAGCCATCTATATTAAATATAACATCCTCTTCATCTTCTTCGTTCGGTTTAACGAACAATAAGAATGAAGTTTGTTTTATTTTTCTTGGTACACTCAGACACCTATATTGTATAAGCATCATCTCTCCAGACATCTCATCATTAATAAATATATCTGGTATCTGTACATCATTTAGAAATGCATCTTGTAGAAAGTTAACTATAAAGTTTTTATCCAATGAATTAACTTCAACTATATCTAAACATATCCTGGTATATTTTTTATAAAACTCCAATGTATTCATAACAAATTCCTCCTAGAATAATTTAAAGAGGGCACGAAGCCCTCTATTCTTATTTATTGAAATCTATGTACTCTCCATCTTCCGTCATCCCTACACCTATATAGTTACCCTTTTTATCATAGACTTTTAATACTTCTGTATTCTCTATGATAACTGAACTCTTACCTAGATAATAAGTTTTACCTTCGTAAGTAAACTCACTATCTTCGTTTATTTGTGAGAAGTGAATTTCAGATAGTGCTTTGTCAGCTTCTTCAGCACTCATGACTACATCCGGATCTCCGCTTCTTAGTCTTTGATAGAACTCGTCAGTATCCATCTCATGTCTATCAAGCTCTTCGTTATATGTAGCAACGCAAACATACTTCGGTCTAACTGTATCTGCAGCTAATGTAACTTTCCCAGCTTTTGAGATTGCTGCTAAAGATTCAACTTCAAATACCATCGGACTTCCACACTCAGGGCAACGTGCTTCATGTCCATCTTTCGGAACTATTGAACCCCAATCCACAATAGCTATTCCTCCGTCCGGATTAAATCCGAAGTTTGTAGCGGATGCTACTATAGGAGTGTCATCTGTAAAGAACTCTTCATTTATCTCATCTAACATTTCCTTCATGTCAGTATATCCTCTATCAACAATCTCATTGATAAGGATATCTTCTACTTTCTTTTTAGAAAGAGTCTTAGATAATCTCAATTCATTTGCCATTGATTCCAATATCTCGGTATACTTCTCTTGAATGAATACTAGACCTGGATAATCTTCAGTACCTATAAGCATTATTGGATATGGGGCATATCTTTTTCTTTTATGCTTAGAGTTAGTATTGTACCATTCTGTAGTATCATATTCTGTTACATTATTCTCGATACCTTCCCAACCTGCGAGTTTAGCTATCTTTATAACGTAATCGTGTTTAGTTGATACTAAAACTATTCTTTTATTACCTTCTCTATATAGGTAATCTTTACCACACTTTTCCTGAATAACTTTTTCTACATCATCATAACCTATCTTACCAGTTATAAGATTAAGCGAGTATTCGGCTAATTCAGTCATTTCTGCTTCATCTAATTTGAATCCGGAAGCTTTAGTCACATCTGAATGTAATTCCTTAAGTATCGATAAATCTAATTTCATATTTAAATCCTCCTGTGTGTTTTGTGCTAATGATTATCTCATTAGTATCTAAATCCTATAGTAATACGATCCACATATTAATGAGATAAGGCGGGTGATCAATCCGCCAAATCTTACACTAATATATTATCTTACAAAGTTTAATTTTTGTCTCAATGAACTAGATGCAGGATTATCTTTTAATCCTGAACTAAAACCACTTGATGATTTTTTACCAAATCCAGAACTTGATTTTTTACCAAACCCAGATGACTTTTTAGAACCGAAACCACTTGATGACTTTTTACCGAATCCTGAAGATGATTTACTTCCAAAACCACTTGATGACTTTTTACCGAATCCTGATGACTTTTCTTCTTCTTCTTCAAGAATAATGTCTCCGATATTGTTTCCTTCTAAATCCATTAATTCTCCATCTTCAGTAACTCCACCAACAACTTCTTTATCTTCATCTACAATCTCTAAAACATCTATTCCGTATGCTTCTACTTTATTATCTGTAACATAGTAAACTGTTTCATCATCACCTGGAACCATACAAGGCACTCCCGGAGTTTTCTTACTTCCAAAACCAGAACTTGATTTTTTACCAAATCCTGATGATTTTTTAGAACCGAATCCTGAAGATGATTTACTTCCGAATCCACTTGATTTTTCTTTTAACTTACCAACAGAGTTTCCATCTGTATCTATTGCTTCTCCATCTTCCGCCATAGCTCCAATTATTTCTTCATCAGCATTATATACTATTGCTGCTTCTGTACCATCAAAGTCTTTGATATCATCGAAGTCTACATAGTAAGTTTCTCCATCCATAGTGTACTCTTTAATATTGTTTTTGCTTTTCCCGAATCCTTTTCCTTTACTTGTAATTCTCATGTTATTCTCACCTTTTCCTTTATTTTTATTTTTACTTAGTTTGTTTAACGCGGCTGTAAATTCATCTGAGTTATTCTTTTTGAACTTGCTACCTGGGGCTTTCTTACCATGAAATATTTGTTCTAATTTTGAATCATTTGACAATGTACCCTTCTTCATTCTTTCAAGGAAATCTTGTCCGAATGTTTTCCCATTATGGAAATATTGATTATACATTGCTTGTGTATCTTCCACACCATTATCTGCTAAGAAGTTCAAGAACTCTTTAACAATTGATTGTGGTGAGTTTGTATTCGTATCCACAGCAGGACCCATGTCTCCATTTGTCCAAGCTATGTCAGCTAAAAGTGTTTCTCCTATAGCATAACTAAGTCTTGCTCCTGCAACTATCCTATCCGTATCGAAAATGTATCCATGGTACAAAGAAGTTGACAAGTTTTCTTTCTCTTCCATCATAGTATCTATCAGTTCTGTCACATACATGATATCTATGAAGTTTTTAGGTACTGGAGGATTAACATCTGTTTCCATACCTAATGTTTTGATAATTTCTTTCTCTTCAGCTATCATTAATGATAACTCAGTTTTTCTCTTATAAGAAGGAATCTCTTCTTTCTTTAAGTATTCAGCTTGTATTCCAGGCAAATATTCGTTACCCTTCATATCCTCGATAACTGCGTCTCTAAAAGCTTCAATGTACGGGGTGAAATCATCTCCACCTTTATTAACGCAGAATTCGAAGAACGTGTTAAAAGTTAAACTTCTTCTCAATACAGATGCAATAGTATCACCTGTTACAGGAAGAAGTAGTTCAGCTGCTTTAGATGATGCTGAACGCAATAACTCATTCACGTGAGCTTTTGTTACCTTTTCTTTACTGTAGCTTCCGTTTATCTTTTGTAACTCGTTATATATGTAAGCTGATGAATCGTCATTCACAACTTCATTTTTTCTTGTCACATAAATTGGTCCATCTGCTACATTATCTAAAGAGGAGTTCACCCAGTGTCCCGCTAGGCGTCCTCCATCCTTGAGAATATCGAAATCCGTATTAGCCTTAACAGTTTTTCCGTCTTGGTAAATACGTTCATGCATAGATGATGTTGATTCATCCGTGCTCTTTTGAACTATGTTTCTTATCAGGGCTTGGTCATACGTTACATACGTATCACCTTTAACTTCTAAACCAGCACACATCATTCCTTTTAAGGAATCATACCCTACGGTAAGTTGCGCACTCATTTCATCATTCATATGAACAATGGTTGCAGAACCAGTGGCTAGTTGACCACCGAATAAAATTTCTTCGATACATTCAGCTTCTTTTTTAGTAAGCTTCTTAACTCTATAAGTTTTACTCATCTTTTCCTCCTGTGTTTTATATTTTTACATCTTACATGTAAATAATATATAATTCGTTTATGCTAATTTTTGCTTTTGTTTTTCTTGGAATTCTATAGCTCCAGTGTAGTCATCTTCAGAAGTATTCATTGGGATCTCTGCTTCAACTTCGGCTACGTCGTGATCTGGTTCTGTCTTGATATGTTCTAAAGCAGAGGTATCTCCTAGCTCCTGGAACATGTTCATAAATCTTGCTGCTTCTGGATTAACCTCAAATCTATCCGAATAATACTTCTTATGATCTAGTGCTAATCCGTTTCTAGGTATAGCAACAGCAAGACGACCATCACTACCGTAATACTCTCTTAAAGAGATATTTTCTTTTGTATTTTCTTCGGTAAAATTCTTTTGTGCTTCGAAAAGATGTGTCATTTCTTTTAATGCGGCATGTGTACTTTCTGTTTTAGCAGCTGAATTACCATCTCTATCTTTATCCAAAATGATTTCTGTATAGGGTTGACCATTAAGTATCTGGTAAACAACAAATATCAAGTTATCCGCTTTCTGTTTAACTATATTACCACCGAATAGTGAAGCTCCCGTGAAACAACGTATCGGCATCTTCTCACCTTTACGAACTCCTTCGAAGTACTTTTCTTCCCACTCTCTTTTAACTTGGATAGCTGATACTGTGGCTATATTCATTTGTTTACATACGAGTTCCCTTATATCTTGTGCAACATTTCCTGCATCCATGAATTCACCCATCGAATTATTATCCACTTTAGTAGGAACAGTTAAGTTTATATAATCATGAAGTAAAAGTACAACTTTACAGTTATCTCTTTCTTCTATTTCTCTAATATAATTTGCCATATCGGCTGCTGACTCAGTCTTAGCATCTCTAGCTTTTATAACTATACCTATTGGTGCATGCTCCATTATCTTCAACATCATATCTCTTAACTCAATGAAAGATAACGAGTTAATGTATGGTGCACTGAATCCTAGAAGAGTCATGAATCTTCTATAAGTTTGAAGAATAGTATTCTCGTAAGTTATAACTAAGATAACTAAAGACTTATTCTTGAATTGTGGTAAGTCATATAATCTTCTATTAAGAGGACAAAGCATAACTCCTACACCTAAGTCTAATTCGAATATACTTTTACCTCCACCAGCATAACTAGCTATGACAGTTAACTTACCAGCTTTTATGCCTTCACCACCTAGGATAACATTATCAACACCGTTTATTCCTGTCATGAGAACCATATTGTTTTCATTCTGAACATCTTGTTGAAGCTCCCTTAATCCAACTATTTCTGTTTCAGAATCATTATTCTGTGTATGACCTGGTAACAATACAAGTTCTCTGTAATCCTTTTGGATTGTCTCTTTACTCATCATTGTATTCAGTTCATTTATAGTTCTACCAAGCTTATCTATATGACGAGGTAAATCCACGAAAGATGATGTACTAGATAGTAGCTCTATAACATCTGGTGCGAACTTATTTATAACTGTGGCTTTATTATAGACTTCACAATTCTTTATTATGGAAGCCATATCAGCATCACTGGTTACGGAACCGAAAGCATTATCCTTTATTGATTGTATAGTAGATGCATTCGTTCTATCTCTACATTCATTAAGAATGTCTTCTACATCTTCCTCAGTTAATTCTGACACACTGTCGCGTATACTCTTTGATAGATTAACTATCAAGTTGTATTGTGTACTTATCTTTGACTTCTTACGCATCTTTTCTTCATCTAACTTAGAATAAGTTTTATAGATTATATCTGCGAATCTCTTGTCATCTCTTCTATCATATAATGCTGTGAGTACTTTATTCATGAATCTCGCATTATCGTCTATCATAATCATACAGCAAAACCTCCCTCTATTCCTCTTCGAAGAAGTACTTGTAATCTTCCTCTGTTATTTCTCCTCTAGCTAACTCAAGTATGATGTCCTTTATAGGTCTACTCATAAGTGAATTATGCTTTGTTTTTATAGCACTCTCTTTTAAAACGTTTTCTTTAGAATTAAATACTTTATACTTCAAATTAGGAAACTTCGTTTTTATGATATCGAGTTTATGAAGATCTTCATTTTTGAAGTTTGAAGTATCTACATCTATACGTATATGTTTCCCATTCTTTAATGAATTCACCAGTAATTTATTTAACTCTATTAAATCTAATAAACGAATCTCATTACTGAAGTCATAAACGTGAAACTTAGGACCACTAACGCATTCTATGAATCTTCTGACATGTTCATCATCTACCACTTCAATTATATCGAATCCTTTCTTCATACCAGCATCAGCGAACGTAGATTGATATGAATTTCCTGTGTACCAAGCTTTTAAACCTTTTTTGTCTTCGTACATACTCTTGTTCGGTATAAAAGGTAATAATGACACTGAACCGTGGATATGACCAGCAACCGTGAACATCTTTACTTTCTTTAAGTTAGCATGAGTCAAAGTTATGCTTCTGTTATAGATAAGAGCTGTCTTTGTATCATGGTAATGCTCTATGGCACCTTCCATCATACCATGGTATGATACTATGTCAGGATGTTCATCGAATAAAGAAGATAAGTATTCATCATTAACATCATATACTTCTGGGCAGAAAAGAATCTTATACCCATTAATATTCATAAAAGACGGTTTATCAAAGATATAAATCTCATTACCATTGTCTGAACCTAATCTATTATTCAAGTTCATAGCTAACTTCTTTATATCCGACATGAGTTCATCTGACTTTCCAGAGATAACTAATTCTTTAAAAGACTTTATTTTGTTTATTAGATTTTTCTCACTTCTAGCTGTATCTACTTCATACACCGGACCATACTTTGATATTGGTTTCAGAAAGTTAAGCATGTCTCTATCGTGACCGTCTGTACCTTTAAAAATAACTACTCTCCTACAGATATTCGAAAGATCATCTATAAACATCTTTGCAACTTCTACTTCGTCAGAATCCTCAGGAAACTTTGAATCAAATAGATCTCCAGCAACAACACATACATCTATATCGTGTGTATAATTTCTCATCTTATTACATATCTCTAACAAAACTGTCTCGTACAAAACAAACGGCGACATAACTTTAGCTCCTATATGTATATCTGGAAGATGAGCCATAATCAATTGCTTCATAAAATACCTCCTCTAATACTTTATTGTTCTCCAATATGTAATATATAATTTGTTATTAACATTATGATATAAGAACAATACAATTTATATAAGGAGGAAAATACATGTTAAAAATAACGGATTCAACGGTATTTAGAACTTTAGAAGCAGATATAACAAATGGAGAACTCTTTAAAGCTATGAGAGCTATCAACGAGGAAGCTATATCAAATAAGGATGCATTGGTAACTGAAGATAACTGTAAGTCTTTAAAGTATTTCTTTGACTCACCAGATAAAGTGTGTCCTTTAAAAAAAGAGTTTAGAGAATGTTTAAGAAGTGGTAAGATAAAGTTAGTACATACACCAACATCTAAACTTCAAACTTTAGTGTACGCATTTCCTATACAATCTGGTAACGAGACTTATCTGATAATGAATGCTACGCACTACTTTAGTGCCGAAGAAACTTTAACAGATACAGGTTCTAAAACTATTTACACGGCAGTTAAAAAAGATCATAATTATGTAGCGGAGATAGCTAACGTGGCTATGATGGTACTGATGGTTGCTGATAAGCCATCTTTAATACATACAGCTGTAAATACAAAAAAAGAATTAATGAATATGTATTCAACTATGTTTGTTAATGTTGTATGTAGACAAGGTACCATAGGTATAAAGACAGATGCAGCTAAAGTTATAAGATACTTAGCAAATACATTCTTCTTAAAACACGTGATGCAAACTGATACTAGTGTGGAAATACTATCTGGTTTAGGAGCTAATCAAGCTGACATTAGTAGTGATCTTAAAAAGAATACAGATCTAAAAGTATCGTTATCAAGTAAATCTCAATCATGGTATGAAAACATAGTAGAGTTTGTAGAGCTTCTTAAAGAACTTTATCCTTCTATAGGAGGAATATCAGTTCCGAACTTAATAAACCAATACAACTTAGCATACACACCATCTAGTATAATGTGTCTAGATTACCTGCCGTATGTATCTGCGATGCTAGCAGCAACAGCTACAAAGAATATAGTATTCGGTGGAGCATCATTCAGAAACAAAATACCAACGATGCAAGCGCCTGCCATCAAAGCAATGACAGACTTAATGTAAAAACTAGGAGGTAAACATGAAAGTAAAGAAAATAAGAATTAGATCCCCAAAAGGATCTAGTTTAACTTCGGTTGCGTATTGTGATAAAAATTCAAATGATTATGATAATAAAGATGTTTGGATGAGTCCTCAAGATTTCTTCGATGGAGACTTCGTCAGATATGAAAGATTGACAAATCACCCTTCGGAAATGATGAAAGATTATGGTGAAATGGCTGGGGGTATATATTCTGATTCTTTTTATATTTTAAAAATAAATGATCAAGATGATCGTATACCAGTAAACATAAGTGCACAACATAGACTTTATAGAAATGGTAATGCACTTACACATCTTTTAAATGGTAATTGTGATGGTTTAGTTCTTAAAGATGGTTCAGGAATTTCATTTCCAAATATAGATATAGTATCATCAGATTTTTGGGGCAGCATAGCTATAGGATCATCAGCTTCTTGGGGCAGCATAGCTATAAGTTCAACAGGAACTACGATAGGTGAAGAAA
>JACCEA010602523.1_pt1 | contig 19015 bp, 23 predicted proteins | sample 7449851 | NCBI WGS metagenome assembly JACCEA01 (sample SAMN15323453, study PRJNA562643) | freshwater metagenome | isolation source: river surface water | place: USA:Blue River Watershed | collected 2017-08-18
ACCATCGGTCTCGATGTGGTCTTCCCGGCTGCGATGGCTGGTCTTGCGATCGGGCTTGTTAAAGATCGCGCGGCACTCGTTGCACTGCTCGTTGGTTGCGGCAGCGCCGTCGCTGCGGCACTCATGGTTGATCCGAGTGCGGCGATCATGATCGGCGGTCTTCTTGGGCCACTCGCCGGGCTCGCACTCTTTCGGAGGCGCGCGTGAACAACGATCTCTTAAGCACCGACCTAGTGCCGCTCGCAATCCTTGGCGGGCTTGGCACGTATGCGGCGCGCGCACTGCCGATGTTGGTGCCTGGTATTGATCGCTTGCCGCCCGTCGTTCTCGAGTACCTGCGGCTGATCGGCCCAGCAGTGTTGGGTGCGATCGCTGCGGCATCGGTGTTCGTACAGGGTGGTGCGTTCAGCATTGGCCCCGAGGCGGTTGCCGTGTTCGCAGGCGCCGTCGTGGGGCGCTGGCGCGGAAACCTGCTGTTGGGCATGGTGGTGTCGGTGCTCGTGGTGCTGACGCTGCGCGCTACCCTTGCCGCATGATTGACCTAAACGGGATCCAGCTGCGGAATCGTTTAGTCACCAGTTCCAGTCTGCTTGGATACGGCGCGCCGAAGGGCCGCTTCGCGATCACCGGCCTCTCGCCGCTCGCCAACTTCGTTGATCTGCGGCGCTTCGGCGCCGTCACCGTGCGCACCGTCACGGAGCAGCCGCGCGAAGGGCACTTCACTCTGCGCGAGTCGTGGGGCGTTACGGAGCTACCGGAGTTCTTCCGCCTTTATCGCGGTGCACTACAGGAGGCCGACGGCGGTTGGCTGAATGCGTTCGGCTGGTCGAACATTGGGATTGAGCGCTACTTCGACGAGTACTTCCCGCGCACAAGCGAGCAGAACCGCATCCTCTCGCTTGGCGGCTTTAGTGCGGATGAGTTCTCTTCGCTCGTAGAGACGGTGAACCGCCGCGCGAAGCCGGGCGAGCTCGCCGCCGTGGAGTTCAATGTGTCGTGCCACAACGTGAACTTCGACTTCAGCGCGATCATTGAGGAGGTGCTGCGACGCGCGGTGCCTGCCACACGCTTCCCCGTGATCCTGAAGCTCTCCCCCGACTTCGACTACCTCGAACATGCGCGACTCGCCGAGGCGACGGGGGTTGCTGCGATCTCGGCGATCAACACGGTGAAGGGGCTGCGGCTTGACCCAGTAACCGGGGCTCCACTGCTGAAGAACCGCTACGGCGGGCTCTCGGGCCGGGCGATCAAGCCGATTGGACTGCGCGTGGTGAGCGAGTTGCGCGAGGCGGGGATCAAGCTCCCGATCATTGCGGGCGGCGGCGTGCGCACCTTCAACGACGTGCGCGAATACGGCTGGGCGGGAGCCGACGCCTGCTCACTCGGTTCCGAGGCGTGGCTGAAGCGCGCCTGGTCACTCCCGTTTGCTCCGTTGCATGCACTGCACATTCGCCGACTGATCGGCCAAGTAGAAGGGTGGAGCCCACGATGAGAATCACTGAAGCAGATCTCACGCCAATCGAAGCGAAGCTGGTTGCGGCGGCGCGTGCTATTCGTCCGCGCGCGTACGCGCCGTATTCCGGCTACACGGTTGGCGCTGCCGCGGCCGACGAGAACGGTGGGATTCACGTTGGGGCGAACATGGAGGGTGTTGACTACACCCTGACCGTGCACGCAGAACAGCACACGATGAATGCGATGCGCCTCGCAACCGACGCCCGGGCTGTTGCACTGGCATTTGCCGTGCAGTCGCCCGCAGAGGCACCTGCGCCGTGCGGTATCTGTCGTCAGCGCATTCGCGAGTTCGCAGCGTCACTGTCGATCCCCATCGTTGCCGTGAACCTTGACGAGCGGCTGGAGATCCTGCGCATCAATCGCTACCCGTTTGATCTGCTGCTTCCGAATTCGTTTGGCCCAGAGAATATCGGCAAATAAAAACGCCTCGTCGCGGCATCAGCCGCAACGAGGCGCCTTTACCTGATCGTCAGCGTTAGCCGCGAAGATCCAAGTACGCCGCCCAGAGAACTGGGAGGCTTACAAGAAACCCAAGGACAAAGACGATCGGATCGTTCACTTGCCCTTCTTGGCGAGCAGGTTGCCGAGCGAAAGGATCGCTGGGACCCACAGGCCGATGTAGATCGCAGTCTCCGTGCTCTGGGCAAACCCAGCGCCGAAGTAGTGCGCGAGTGAAAGTCCGAGGCTGGCTACTGCAGCCACGATGTACAGGTTCTTCGAGTCCATGTTTCCTCCCTAACGTTTGGGCTGAACTTCAACCCTAGTAAAAACGGTACCCGATCCGTCGCAATAACTCAATCTTTCAGGGCTGGGGCTGAAGCCTCATCGCCCGTAGTGAGTTCCACACGCTCAATCTTCTCGCCGCGGTCGAGCACCTTCTTAGCCGAGGTTTTGATCTGCTCAATATCCTTGCTCGCCTGCCCGAAGTGGCCCTCAAGGCTCTCGACCCGCTCGCCGAGCCGACCCACATCGTCAAGGATGAGGCGCACCTCGCGCTGAATGAGAGAGGCCTGCGCGGCGATCTTTGTGTCGATGTAGACCGAGCGCAGGTTGGTCAGCCAGCCGTGGATGGTGTTTGGGCTGGTGAGGTAGACGCGCTTCTTACTTGAGTACTCGACGAGGTCGGAGAAGTGCTGCAGCAGCTCGCTGTAGATGGACTCCGCCGGAATGAACATGAGGGCGAGATCACGCGTTTCGCCCTTGATGAGGTACTTCGACGAGATGTCGTCAATGTGCTTCTTGACATCAACCTTGAACTGGCGTTCAGCAACGATGCGCGTTGCGTCATCGCCGGCGGCCAGCATGCTGCGATACGACTCGAGTGGAAACTTTGAGTCGACGGCGAGATCACCGCCGCGCTCGCTGAAGCGAATCAGACAGTCGACACGGGCACGATTGGAGAGCGTGGCCTGGAATTCGTACAGCTCGGCGGGGAGCACATCCTCGACGATCTGCTCGAGGCGCACCTCACCAAAGGCACCACGCGCCTGATTGCTGCCAAGAATGCCGACAAGGTCAACAACTTGACCCTTCAACTCTTCGATCTGCTGCTGCGCACGATCGATGATGCCGAGTCGTTCGCCCACCTGTTGTAGCTGCTCGGTGGTGCCCTTTGCGCCAGCGGCCAGCGCCTGCTGCACGCTCTCGCGGTCGCGGTTGGATTGCTCCACAAGCCCTTGCACCATGGCCGCAAGTTGTGCAGCCTGAATTGCTGTGCTCTGGTCGGGTGGGGTTGGGCGCCCAGCGCGCAGCGCTGCGGCGATAGCTGCAACGGCGGCAACGCCGGTGAAGAGTACGGCGAGTGCTACGAGAAAATCGTTCATTCCCGCAATCTTGCCTGATCACCGTGCCGACTGTTTGGCACAGTTGCGCCGAAACGCGGAGAGGCTATGCGCCAGGGACCGGTGTTGCGCGCTCGAGGAATTCTGGGATGCGGGTGAGATCAACGTTGCCACCACTCAGAATCACGACGACGCGATCGCCAGGGACCACGGGAATGTGCCCAAAGAGGAGGGCGGCGAGAGCGGCGGCGCCGGCGGGCTCCACCACCTGCTTGAGGCGCTCCATGGCGAATCGCAAGCCACCGAGGATCTCTTCGTCGGGGAGGGTGACGAGGCCATCAAGGAGTGAGGATGCGAGTGGGAGTGTCCAGGAGCCTGCATACGGCGCACCGAGACCGTCGGCCACGGTGACTGGGGTGACGGGCACGACACCGCCAGCGTCGACCGCCTGCTTCACCGCAGAGGAGCCGTCGGGCTCAACGCCATAGAGGCGAATCTCGGGCTTCAGTGCGCGGAGTGCAACGGATGCGCCGCACAGCATGCCGCCGCCGCCAAGTCCACCAATCACAACATCGGCTTCGGGAATCTGCTCAAGGATCTCGATGCCCATGCTGCCGTGACCGGCAATCACGAATGGATCATCAAACGGGTGGGCGTCGATGAGGCCACGCTCTGCAACCAGTTTGTTCTTCAGCTCTCCTGCGGTGCCCATGTGCCCTTCAACAAGGTGCACGGTTGCCCCATAGGCCTTGCAGGCGGCGATCTTGGCTGGCACGGCCTTCGCCGGCATGACCACTTCAACGGGGATTCCGTAGGCGCGGCCCGCCCATGCGTATGCGGCGGCGGCGTTCCCTGCGCTAAAGGTGATGATGCCGCGGCGCTTCACATCCTCGATACCGAAGAACTCCACGAGTCGCGCGACGCGATTCAGCATGCCGCGAACCTTGTACGAGCCGCTGCGCTGCAGGTGCTCGGACTTAAATCGCACGCGGCCATCGCCAAGGGCTGGCCCGCCGCTCCGACGGAGCGCATCAGCAGCGCCGACCGAGGAGAGGATCGGCGTGATGTGCAGCCTCCCCGCGGTGCGCTGAACGGCATCCTTCACCGCCTTCAGATCCATGCTGAACGGCTCGCCCGTCAGGGGATCAGTGGTCGGCAGTGGCGGATAGGCCGGGCGCTGTTCGCGAGACGGTAGGTCGGGCATGGGGAGAACGGTAGTACATGCACGGGGGGAGCAGGTAGCCTGTGCGCATGCTGGAGATTCGACCTGCAACGTTCGAGGAGATCCTGAACCTGCGCCACGAAGTGCTGCGGGCAGGTCGGCCGTTGGAGAGCGCCTACTACCCAGGCGATGAGGCTGGTGCGGGTGCGCACTGGGGCGCATGGAGCGACGGTGAGCTGGCCGCATGTGTCTCGCTCTATACCGTCGATGGCCCAAGCACCCAACTCCGGGGCGCGGCGACCGCCCCACACTGGCGTAACCAGGGGATCGGTGAGGCGCTGATGCGCGCCGCCATCACCGCCTGGTGGTCCGACTCGAGCGCCCCGCGCGACCTCTGGTGCAACGCACGAGTAGCGGCAATCTCTCTGTATGAGCGCCTCGGCTTTGTAGCCGAGGGGGAGCGCTTTGAGTTCCCTCAGGTTGGCCCACATCAGCGCATGCGCTGGGTGGCCCCGTGATCGGCGCGCTGTTCGGTGTGTTCGCCGCCTTCTCGTGGGGTGGTGGCGACTTCTTGGGCGGACTCGCTAGCCGACGCCTCCCGACGTTCCTCGTCGTCGCCACGAGCCAGGCGGCGGCGCTGGCGCTGTTGGTTCCCGTTGCCCTGCTCGCTGGTGGTGTTCCGCCAAGTGGCTCTGCGCTACTCACCACCGCGCTCGCCGGCATTGTTGGTGGCACCGGTGTGCTCTCGCTTTATCACGGGTTTGCCCACGGGCGCATCTCGATTGTCGCCAGTATCGCGGGCACACTCGCGGCCCTAATCCCCGTTGGCGTGAGCATTGCGCAAGGTGAAGTTCCATCACTCCTCAGACTCTTCGGATTCATGCTGGCGATCGTTGCGATCATCATCGTCTCAACGAGCTCTGTTGAACATGCAGTTGCTGGCGAGGCCGGTGCGCACGCTGATGCGTCAAGCGGTGCAGCCTCAGGCGGTGGCGCTATTTACGGAGTGACGGCGGGCATCTGCTTTGCGGGTTTCAGCCTGATCTTCGCCGGCGTTCAAGCACAACTTGAAGAGACGGCAGCGATTGGCCTACCGACGATTGCGTGGCTCCTCACCATCCTTCGTATCGCCAGTGTCTCGGCACTCACCCTCGTCTTCATCACCGCTCGACTCGTTGGCCGACGGCCGCCCGGAGACGAGCCAATTCGCGCAGGTGCAATCCCAACAGGTCTACTGCCGAGACTACGGCTCCTCGTGCTGCTTGCTGCGGCCGGCACCGGTGACACGATGGGGAATCTCTTCTTCTTCCTCTCCTCTGGAGAGAGCGGCGTGGCGGTAGCGGCAGTCTTTACGTCGATCGCGCCAATCACCACGGTGATCTTTGCGGCGTTCCTGTTGGGCGAACGGGTAAGCGCACGACAAGGGTTAGGGATTGCCCTTGCAGGTGTTGCAACCCTGGCCATCGCACTGGGCGGAGTGGCGTAGACGAACTGTTACAGACCCGCTACTATCGCTCTCCCATGACTGATGCATCGCCTGTAGAGCCGACGCCCATCGCGATTGACCGCGCGAGCGGCGCCCTGCGCCTCGCGGACCGAACGATCACTCTGACCGGCACCGAACTCCGACTCCTCTCGCTCCTCATTGAGCGACTTGGCGATGCCGTCTCGCACCAAGAGATCCGCGACTACGTGTGGGGCGAGAATTGGGCCGGCGGTGATGAGGCGCTACGCGTTGCCGTCAACCGCCTGCGGAAGAAGTTCGAGAACAATCAGCGTCGACCACAGATCTTGGTGAGCGTTCGCGGTATTGGCTACCGACTGATTGGCACGCGTCAGGCGTAGCTCCCCGCCACCGCTACGAGAAGAGCGGTTTCAGGAACTGACTCTCGATCACCAGGGCGATGTACGCAACTGGGAAGCTCGCGAAGAGACCGAGCACTGCAGACCACCCAGATCGTTCTGTGCCTTTGCCGTCTGCTCGTGGTTGCGGCACGATCAGATAGGTGATGAGGCTGCCAAAGATCACCGTACCCAATACGAGCAGCGCCGCCGCCTCGGTGCGCAGATCTCTTCCGCCAAACACACCGCTGAAGTCACCGCCGCTGCGGAGCGCGCGATCTACCTGTAGGTCGTAGACGAGATAGATAAGAGTGAGTAGCGTCGCGACAGAAACGTTGGCGAAGACGGCGCGAAAGACCGGCTTTGGTGCATGAAGTAGTTGGTAGATGCGGCGACCAATGAAGCCACGTGGGCGACGCTGCTTAGCCATGGAGGATCTCAATCGTCGGGCGCTTCGGCAGCGTCTCTGGCGTGTGTGCAGCGAAGAGGGTGATCAGCTCGGCGATGCGCGCGACCTCGGCCTCGGTGTTCCAGAAGCCCCACGAGGTGCGGAGTGCGGCGGCAGAGCCAGGTCGGCCGTCGAGAGGTGGGAGGCTCGGCACGCGGCGGGTGATGGCAAAGGCGCGGCGCGTGAGCTCCTCCACGAGCTGTTCGGGCTTCCAACCCTCCACGCGCAGGGAGACGATCGTGGCGTGCCCCCCGACAGGTGTGAGCATCTGCACCCCGGGAACGTCACGCACTGCGGCGTGGAACTCGGCGGCGAGGCGCTGGGCACGCTCGGTCGCCCACGGTAGGCCCACCTGCATCGAGAACCAGCCCGCCGCTCTGGCAGCCCCCGCTAGGGCTGGGCGGCTGAAGCCTGAGACCTGAAAGCGACGCGCATCGGAGCGGAGCGTTCCTACTCCGTTGAGTGGCTGTCCGTCGAACGCCATGTAGCCGCCAATGATCGGGCGGAAGGTGTCGGCGGCCAGCGCCTCGCGCGACACGCGAATGCCGGCGAGCCCCTCCACGCCGAGGAGCCACTTCTGCGATGGGAAGGCGAGCAGATCGGGGTTGAGCGCATCAATGTCCTCGCGCAGCGCGCCAACACCCTGCGCTCCGTCGAGCACCGTGGTGACACCCGCAGCGCGCGCCGCAGCAAGAAGTGGTGCAACTGGAAGGGTGCGGCCGCTGATCCATGAGACGCGTGAGAGAAGTAAGAGCTTCGTTGGCGCAGCAAGCAGTGGCAGCACACTCGCCACAATCTCATCGTCACTGAGCGGTTGACTGGCCGCGTTGCAGAGCGAGAGCGTGTGAATGACCACGCCAGTGCGCGCGGCAAGTGCGGCGAGGCTGCCGCGAATTGCTGGGTACTCTTCGTCGAAGGTGATGATGCGGTCACCAGCGCGCCACTCCATGCCAAGGATCGGCCGAAGGATTGACTCTGTCGTGCTGTGCCCAATTGCTACGAGTTCCAGATCGGTGGCGAGTACTCCGGCGAAGACGCCGCGCAACTCATTCGCGCGCTCCTCCACATCGTCCATAGCGTGTTCGGTGGCGCGCCCAGTCTGCAGCTCTTGGTCGTGCACCGCACGCATCGCGGCATCAACCTCAGCAGGCACTGGCCCGTTGCTTCCCGCATTGAGGTAGATGCTCGCCTCGGTTGAGGGCATCAACTTTCGAAGTTCGGTGACCTTCTCGTGCTCGCTCACTCTGTCTCCCCCGCCGATCCAGTAGAGGCGCGACAGCGCGCCTCAATCGCCGAGAGTGACGCTACCTGATCGGGGCCGAGGTCGGTGCGGAAGCGCACGATGCGAGCGCCGCGAAGGCTGTAGCCAGACCCGCTGCGCTCACTACGCCGCAGCTCGTCGAATGAGACCTCCACCACGATGCGTGGCTCCACGCTGCGATAGTTGCCGAGTTGTGCAACGGTATGCGCCTCAAACCAGCGTCCCATCTCGCTCATCTCGCGCTCACCAAGTTGTGCGGAGGCACGTCCGAGTGTTGTGAGCCGGCCAGAGAGATCGTCGCGTACGGCAAAGGTCAGCTCTGACAAGAGTGTGCGGCGACGCCCAACGCCGTACTCCACGCCAACCACGACGCAATCAACGCTATCAATGGGGTGCTTCAACTTGAGCCACGCCGATCCGCGTCGACCTGGTGCGTAAGCGGCGGTGGTCGACTTCAACACAATCCCTTCAGAGCCGCGCATGCGCGCAGCAATGAACTCTGCCTCAATCTCTTCGATACCGTCAACGACGCGCCGCGGCGCTACTTGAATGACGCCATCGCATTGACCATTGATGCCAACGGCGGAGAGTGCGGCGTATCGCTCTTGCAGCGGCTCGCCGATGAGCAGCTGATCGCCATGGGCAATGAGGTCGAAGGCGATGAACTGCACCGCGGTGCGCTCGCGTTCGTGCAGGGTGGTCTCTGCACCACTCAACCGCGATTGCACCGCACTAACGGGGAGTGGATGCCCCTCATCAAAGGCAATGATCTCGCCGTCAAGCACGAGCGACTCAGAGAGTTGCGCCGCCGCCGCGGCGATCTCAGGAAAGGCAACGGTGATGTCGTTTGCATCGCGGCCAAAGAGTGCTACCTGACCTTCATGCAGGTGCAGTTGCACGCGAATGCCGTCGTACTTGTCTTCCACGGCAATCGCGCCCGCGGCGATCTCACTCAGTCGCTCCATCGCGTCGGCGGCACTAGCGGCTGGTGCGGCGAGCATGGCGGGGATCGGGTGGAAGTAGCGGAGCTTCGCCTCAGCAAGGGCGCCTCGCTTCGCCAGTAGCGCCACACGGCCGGCATCCCCTTCTAGGGTCATCGCCCAGCGCACAGCGCTCACCTCTGCACCGAACGCTGCGGCGATGGCACTCTCCAGAAGACCGTCGCGGAGGCCGATCTGGACGTCGCCTGAGAGCATGCGCACGATGTACTTGGCTGCGATGGGCGAGGTGCCGTAGAAGAGTTGCATCAGCAGGTCGTGGCGGCGCTGGCCGCTGGCGCCACGGATGGCGGCGAAGGTCTCAGGAAGCGAGCGGAGGGTTGGCGCAGAGCCGTCTCCTGCAACGGGCATGACCCCGGTTGCGCTGGCGATGGCGCTACTCCGCACCTGCGCGTGGCGCTCCTCGCTCGCGGCAGCCTCACCGGCAATGGGTCGCTCGCTCTCCAGGAGCTCCTCAACGGCGAGGCCGATGTCACCCGTCTCATCGAGGATCTTCGCGAGTGAGCCCGCCGGCGCACCCGCCACCTCTTCGACCGCCTTGGCAAGTGCGGGCCATGAGACAGCGCCCGCCTGCGCGGTGCCACGACTGCCGAGGAGTCGGCAGATGACCTCGAGGTCAACCTCGTCGGCGGCACGGAGCGCATCGGCGAAGAGGCGCGCCTTCTCAGAGGTGCGCGAGGCGCCCTCGATCTTGCGTGCCAATTGCATCCAGCTAAGCATTGACGCGATCGTATACCGTGATCGCGTGATCGGATCGCAGCGCCAAGGTGCAATCGGCGGACATGAGGCGGTCCTCGTGGGCGAGCGCGTCGCGTTGCGGCCGCACACCGTCGAGACCCTCCCCGCACTCAAGCGCTGGTATGCCGACCCTGAACTAGTGCGACTCGCCCGTCACCGCAACGAGCCGCTCAGCGGCGACGAGGTGGAGCGCCTGGTTCGCGACCGCTTCACCACCGCCCAAATGCTCGCCTTTGCCCTCTACGAACGGATCGGCACGGAAGAACACCTCATCGGCAGTTGCACGCTGGCAAACCTTGACATTGAGAATGGCGCTGCAAGCTTCCACGTAATGATCGGCGAACCTGCCGCCCGCGGCCGCGGCCTTGGCAGCGAGGCGACACGGCTCGTTGCTCGCTTCGCCTTTGAGGCGCTGGGCCTGCACCGCATCAGCCTCACCCTCTTCGCCTTCAATGAGGCGGCGCTCCGCTGCTACACCAAGGCGGGCTTTACGGAAGAGGGGCGCATGCGCGATGCGATCACCCGCGATGGGCGGCGTTGGGACGAGATTCAGATGGGGCTGCTCGCGACCGACGCGTCGTAGGGAGCAAGGTTAGGCGCGGAACGAGTTTCGGGTCATCTCAATGAATCGCTCACGATCCACGCGATAGACCACGCGGCAGTTCGGCTCGCGCTTCGTGTTGCCTAGGTGATCAACGATGGTCTGTCCTCGCTCATGTCCGAGCCCGAGCGACACCTCAACACGAAGATGCGCTTCGCTGGTCGCGATGTCGGGCTCGAGTGCGACGGCCATGGCAATCGGATCTGGCCAGTCGAAGCCCTTCAGCTTTGACGACTCTTCGCAGAACTTTCGCAAGATGCGTTGAATGTCAATGCTGTACTGACCGAGCGGTCCGAGCGCGCGCAACTCAGCAGCAAGAGCATCGTCAATCACCGCATCCGCCACAGAGACATCCCAGCCGACCATCTCTACCTTCATGCCGGACTCCAACACGATGTGCACCGCCTCTGGGTCAACCCACCAGTTGAATTCGGCGAGTGGGGTGATGTTGCCCGGGAGCACACCGGTGCCGCCCATGATCACGCAGCGCTTCACCCAACTGGCGAACTGCGGCTCAATACGAATGGCGAGGGCAAGGTTGGTGAGTGGCCCAAGCGCAACGAGTTCGAGTTCGCCTGGCTCCTTGCGGAAGGCTTCGATCATTTCGTGCACCGCGTTGTTGCTGGTTGCCTTGCGCCCCTTCAGCGGGAGTCCGATGTCGCCCATGCCGTCGGCGCCATGCACATGCTGCGCGGTGGCGAATGGTCGAACGAGCGGCATCTCTGCACCTGCGTGTACGGGAATGCTCTTGCCGCATAGCTCATTGGTGTAGAGGGCATTCTGCACGCCGAGCTCCACCGGCACGTTGCCAATCACGATCGACATACCAACGACTTCGGTGTTCGGATGCTTCAGCGCCATGACGATCGCCACGACGTCGTCGGAAGCGGTGTCGGTGTCGATCCACATGCGGCGGGTTGGGCTCATGCGCACATCGTATCCGCTGAGGATGGGATTTAGTTGCGGCGTTCTGAAAGTGCGGTGGTGTCGGCCTGCCATGGGCGAATCCCCTCGGCGAGCAGCAGATTCTCGCGATCAAGATGGGCGGCGAGCAGGGTGAGGCGTGCCAGCGCATCGGGAGCCTCAAGGAGCGCTTGGCGCTGCTCAATGGTGAGCTGCACCACACCGCCAACAACGTGCGAGAGGCCGACTGGGTCGTCACTCCCCGAGAGGCGATCGATAGCCGTGGCCAGCAACTCGCCATCAGGGTCGCCCTCGTCGTCGGGAGACTCGTCGTCGCCAGCGTTGTATTCGGTGATCTTGGCCGGCCCAGCGGCGGTGTTTGACGCCACAAGAAGACGTTCGATCTCGGAGACGACCTCTTGGCTGAGCGCCGCACCCTGCTCCTCTTCGAGTGCTTCGTCAATGGCTTCGGGGGTCACCTCATCGTCTTCGATGTAGTCGCCCTCCTCCTCATCGTCGTGGTCGTGGTCGTGCTCACCCTCGTCAACGCCGCGCAGTAGCTCGAGATAGTCGATGAATAAGTCCGAGACACGCTCTGCAGTGGCGCGCACGCGCTCGGCCGGTTCGCCCACCGCCTCATCGAGAAGCTCAACCTCGGCCTGTAGGTATGGGGCGCTGCGATCAAAGTTCGTAATGCGAAAACGCTGGGTGCCAAGCGCCACGATGTCCCAGCGCCCATCGATGTAACGCGTTGCCTCACGAATTTCGGCGAGGGTACCGATCTCGGAGAGGCCGTCGTTGCCAGAGCGAACTACTCCGAACGGTTGGTTGAGCTCAAGACAGCGCTTCACCATCACGCGATAGCGTGACTCAAAGATGTGCAGCGGTAGGGCAACGCCTGGGAAGAGAACGAGTTGCAGCGGGAAGAGCGGGATCAGTTTCGGCGCGTCGCCGTTCTGCTCCAGGTCAGTGGCTGCAGGCCGAGGCCTGTCCCGCCGAATCCGCCGTGCGGAAGCTGGAGCCGCAGCCGCAGCCGCCAACAGAGTTCGGATTCTCAACGGTGAAGCCGGCGCCCATCATCGCGTCGACGTAGTCAACGGTTGAGCCCTGAATGAGTGGCACGGCCTTCTCATCAACGTAGACGCGCACGCCGTTTGCCATGAAGACGCTGTCGCCCGGATTCTCAACATCGTCGAGCATCATGCCGTAGCGATAGCCGCTGCAGCCGCCCGAAACGATATAGACGCGCAGGCCGATCAGTGGATTCGTCTCGCCCTTGGCAAGCTCAAGAACCTTGGCGGCGGCGTTGTCGGTGAGGGCGAGAACGGGTGCTCCGGCTGGCGCCTCGTTGGCGACCTGTGGCTCCTGGTTCAACATCGCTCCTCCTTCGGCATCTGCCGCTGCTGTGACTGAGATTCTAGCGCGGCTACGCCTCGACGCGCTCTACCAACATGGCGATCCCCTGACCCACGCCTACGCACATGGCGGCGATCCCGTAGCGGCCTCCACTGCGGCGTAGTTCACGCACAAGTGTGGTCGCCATACGGGCACCAGAGGCACCGAGGGGGTGGCCAAGCGCGATGGCGCCGCCATGCACATTCGTCTTCGCTGGGTCGAGCCCCAGCTCAGTCATACAGGCGACCGCCTGGCTCGCGAAGGCCTCGTTCAGCTCCACACGATCGATGTCGGCGACGGTGAGCCCGGTGCGCTCCAGCAGTTTGCGAATCGCCGGGATCGGCCCTGCACCCATCACCGACGGATCAACGCCAGCAACCGCAGTTGCAACAATCCGTGCGTACGGCTTGAGGCCAAGGGCTCGCGCGCGCTCCGACTCCACAACAAGGAGTGCAGCAGCGCCATCGTTAATGCCCGATGCGTTGCCAGCAGTGACCGTGCCGTCGGCGGCGAAGGCGGGCTTTAACTTCGCAAGTGCGGCGGCGCTCGTATCAGGTCGCGGATGCTCGTCGCGATCAACAACGATCGGCGCGCCAGAGCGCTGTGGAATGGAGACTGGCACGATCTCTTCCGCGTGGATGCCGCTTGCTCCAGCAGCTGCAGCGCGCTGCTGTGAAGCCAGAGCGAGTTCGTCTTGCGCCTCGCGCGAAACGTGCCACTGGTCGGCAACGCGCTCCGCCGTCTCACCGAGCGAGATTGCTGGGTACTTCGCATGGAGCCGCGGATTCACAAAGCGCCAACCGATGGTGGTGTCGACCAGCTCGCGATTACCACGCTCGAGACCGCTCTCTGGCTTCAAAGTGACGAGTGGTGCGCGGCTCATGCTCTCAACGCCACCAGCAACGACCACTTCGGCATCGCCAACTGCAATCGCGTTGGCGGCGGCTGCGAGCGCTTGTAGGCCCGAGCCACAGAGTCGGTTCACGGTTTGACCAGGCACCTCAACGGGGTAGCCAGCAACAAGGAGTGCCATGCGCGCAACGTTGCGGTTGTCTTCGCCGGCCTGGTTGGCGCAGCCCAAGATCACGTCGTCGATGTCGGCGGCGCTGATGCCGCTTCGGGCGACGACCGCTTCGAGCACCGTGGCGGCAAGGTCGTCGGGGCGCACGCCCGAGAGCGCGCCCCCGTAGCGACCGAAGGGGGTGCGCAGCGCTTCAACGATCCAGGCCTCCTTCAGGGGGCGGCCCGGGGTGCTGCTCTGGGAGAGAGGTGCGCTACTGCTCATGCGCTCAGTCTACGCCCGCCCCTCGGCTAGGATGGAGCCATGAGCGAGACCCTCGTACCGATCGCCTCCGACCTCCCTCCGATCGCGACCAGCCTTACCCCTGGGCTCCCGACAGCGGCTGCCCTTTTTGACTTCGCCGCAGGCGCCGAGCGTCGCTTCCGCACCTTGCGCCTCCGCATTGAGGAGCGCGCTGTCACGGCCGCAGGTGAGAGCCTCGGATCCGTCGAGCTGCTGATGGACCGGCCCCACGCCCGCGTCACCACAGTGCATCCACAGGGCGGCTACGAGGTCTGGATCACCAACGGCGCCGATGTGCGCGGCTACAACGCGGTGACCAACACCACGACGCGCCGACCACACCGCGCGGCACCCACCGGACTTGATGACCGCGGCCTTCCGCAGACTTCGCGTGTGCCGACCGATATGGGTCCGCTTCCGGGTAAGGGCTGGGCAACCACATTCGTGCGCCCAGGATCGTTCTGCAACAGCGTCCTCGCCGGTGCCGTTCTCGGTGCCGTGCACGAGACAAACGTTGCGGGCCGCATTGCGCTCACCATTGAGGCTGCAGCGCCCCGTGCCGTTGCCCTTGATGGAGATCGCGCCGACTTCCGCTTCCGCGTCACCTTCGATCGACTCACCGGCGTCTTGCTTGGTGTTGAAGAGTTCCGTGGTGCACAACTTGTACGCAGCGCGCTTTGCACCGCGTTTGAGGTTGATGCATCAATTCCTGCCAGCGCCTTTGATCTTGAGCTCCCTCCCGACGTCGTGACGCTCTACTGAGCGGCCGATGAGCGAGATCGTTGGCCAGGCGCAACTAGAAAAGTCGGTTGCGCACCTCGTTGCGGCAAGTGACAGCCCTGAGCACATTGCAAAACTGATTCCTGGATGCGATGGCCTACATCGCATTGACGCAGAGCACATGGAGGGCCGACTCGCGACGCAGGTTGCTGGCATTCCGATTGAGGCTGCGATCTCGATTCGTCGCACCGTTGAGGTGCTTGATGGTGGCGTAACTCGACTGCATCTACGACTAAAGGTGCGCCCCGATATTGGCGGTCATGCGATTGTTGTTGCCCTTGTTGACTTGACCGAGGCGAGTGCGACCAGCAGCAACGCTTCGTGGCGAACCTCAACGGAGCTCGATCCAATGCTCGCCGTGATGGCGGGGCAGCGGGTGGAAGAGTACTTGCGCACGTCGATTGATCACCTGATCGCGGGGCTTGCGAGCTAGGCGTTCAGCGCCACCCAGATAGCGGCGAGCACGATCGACGCCAAGGCCGCAATCATCAGCACCCACCCAGCACGGAAGAGTGCGCGTCCGCGGCTGATCGGCCACCAGGCAACAACGGAGCGCGCAATGCGCAACGCCGCTTCAGCCATGGCAATAAAGAGTGGAATGGAGCCAATGAGCAGCGGCACTTTCACGATGCCATCACTCCACTTCGCGCCAAGGTTCAGCGCGCTGATCACGATCGTTCCGCAGATGAGTGCGACGACGCTGAGGTAGATGTAGCCGCCGCGCAACGGTGTTGGATCAGACTCCGGAACAAATGCGGGGAGTCCGTCGTCGGCAATTGGCACAGGCTGGCGATCGAGCTTGATCATTCCTGGCTCGTAGCGCTCGTCAACGAGCACGCCACGCATCAGATCGCCCGCGTCTGGCGCCTCCTCTTCGGCGCCTGGGAGTGCGTGCGGCAGCGCCTCAGCGCCGTCAATCTGATCTGGCCGAACGATGCGTTGGCGCTCGTTGCTCATCGTCGAGCGAGCAGGAATCCGACCACAGCGAGCACGATGCCGGCGACCCGCGTGGCGGTGACCGGAATAGCCGGTGCGCCGAGAAGGCCGAACCCGTCAATAGCGAGAGCAGCGCCGAGTGAGCCAAGGATGTAGATGAGGGTTGCCTCCGTTACGCCGAGCACTGGCACGGTGGTGGCGAACCCGGTCACGATCAGTGCGCCAAACAAACCGCCGGTGAGTAGGAGTGGCGGCACCTTTGTGGCCTCTACGAGCTGCAGCTTGCCGCTGAGTAACGCGACCACGAGCAGCACCGCAAGGCCCCCAATGAACGAGACGACGGCTGCGCTCACCGGATCAGTGCGCCGCCCAAGTTCGGCATTCAAGATGGACTGCACCGACGAGCCGACACCAGCTGCGAAGATGAAGAGTGCCAAGGCAATGAACTGCATACGTCCCCCTCTATTGGATTGACCCGAGCTGCGAGCGGTCACTGACTACTCGCCCTGGGCGCGGGTGAATCCCTCTTCGCTACCCCAGACGCGGAGCTTCTCCAGGTGCACCCATGGCGCCACACCGGCAACACGAGCGGCAAGCGCCAAGAGCGTCTCGTCGGGCAAATCGGAGTCATCGGCGCGTGCCAGGAATCGTGCGCGGAAGAGGCCAGTTGGATCGAATGCCGGTGCGGCGTTTGGCCACACGACCGTCCCCTTGCTCTCGATCATCTTGAGGGTGAGCTCCTGCCCTGCAAGGGCGGAGAGCTTGGCGCCGAGTTCGGCGGGGGCCATAAGCGACTGTAAGAAGAGGTCAAGACCCACAACGCGCGCTGCGCCGACTTCGCGCTCGCGCGCCTCGCCGCTCGTCCAGCGTGCATGCGGCTTCACATCCACAGGTCGTGGGCGGCTTGCAGCGGCAGGAACCGTTGTTGGGCGTGAGCCGAGGCTCTCAATAACGGCATCGGCAAATCCGCTGGTGCTCGTTGCCGCTTCAACATCGCCGCCCTGCTGGCGCACCACGTCTTGCGGTAGCGCCTTACCAGCCTCAAGGGTTGCAAGCACTGCGTCCTCAACAACGTCGGCAAGATCGGTCTCCCCCAGGTGGCGCAACATCATTGTTGACGAAAGGATCAGCGCGGTTGGATTGATCACGTTCTTGCCGGCGTATTTCGGTGCAGAGCCGTGTACCGCCTCGAAGATCGCCACGCCGTCGCCGTAGTTTGCGCTCGACGCAAATCCGAGGCCACCAACAAGGCCTGATGCAAGATCGCTAATAATGTCGCCGTGCAGGTTGGTGGCAACAACGACATCAAACTGCGCCGGATCTTTCACCATCTGATGCGCAACGTTGTCAATGATGAGGTGATTCGCTTCTAGGGACGAATACTCTTTGCCAAGATCTTCGCCAATCTGCTTGAAGAGACCTTCGGTGAACTTCAGAATGTTCGCCTTGCTCGCCGTGGTGACCTTATGGCGACCTTCGCGCAGTGCAAGCTCGTAGGCGAAGCGGATGATCTTCTCGGAACCGGTGCGGCTAATGAGCTTTACGGCTTGTGCGACATCGTGTGTCTGCAGATGCTCAATGCCGGCGTACAGGTCTTCGACGTTCTCGCGAACGATGACCATGTCGATCCCTTCGCCCTTATAGCGCGTTGGCACGCCTGGCAGCTCACGCGCAGGTCGAACGTTCGCGTAGGTTTCAAAGAGTTTGCGCAGCGTGACGTTCGCGCTCTTCTCACCAAAGCCGACGGGCGTCTCAAGTGGCCCCTTCAGAGCAACGCGGGTGCGCTCAATGCTGTCGCGGGTCTCCTTTGGCACACCAGAGGTGTCGCCCTTCTTGAAGACCTCCGCACCAGCCTCCGCCTCCTCCCAGTCAAAGGCAACCCCCGCCGTTGCGGCAGCGGCGTCAAGGACGCGCTTCGTCGCGAGGGCGACCTCGGGGCCGACCCCGTCGCCAGGGATCAGGGTGATGGCGTGGCGTCGTGGGGTGGTCATGCGCTCAGGATAGCGGGGTTAGCGATCGAGGCTATGCCCCAGCGACGCGGTCGCGAGCAATCAGCAGGCGTAGCCCGTGCACGGCGGTATCAATCACGGGGTCAATCGAGAAGCCTTTCATCGAGGCTTGTGACTCTTCGTGCGTCATCGAGGGGCTCCCGATGCAGACCATGATGCCGCCCGCTCGGGCGCGCAGCGTGGCGGAAACGATGAAGAGGGTGGCCGACTCCATCTCGGAGCTGATGGCGCCGCCGCCAATCCACGCCTTCCAGCGACGCTCAAGGTCGCCTGAGATTGGCATGCGCTCTGGTTCTACTTCGCCGTAGAAGGAATCCTTCGACTGCGCCACACCCACGCGGTGGCGCACGCTGCGTTCACGCGCGGCGTCGCGCATCGCCAGGACCACATCAAGATCGGCAACGGCGGGGAACTCCATCGGCAGGTAGTGGCTGCTCGTCCCCTCGTCGCGAATGGCGCCACTGATCACGGCCAGGTCGCCAGTCTGCATGCCGGGCTGCATGCCGCCTGAGGTTCCGACACGAATGAAGGTATCGGCACCAATCGCGTGCAGCTCTTCGGCGGCGATCGCCGTGGAGGGGCATCCGATCCCAGTCGAGGTGCAGGCAACAGGGACGCCATCGAGTTCGCCGACCCAGGTGGTGTATTCACGCTTCTGTGCCACGAACCGCGGATTATCGAATCGGCGCGCAATTAGCTCAACGCGACCAGGGTCGCCGGGGAGGAGTACGTAACGCCCGACGTCGCCCTTCTTAAGGCCGAGATGGTGAACGGTGCCGTCTGGCTCAAAGATGGCCATGATCGCTTAACCGTTGCAGCGTGTAGAAGCGCTTGAGCGATGTGTTGCAAAGTGCATTCCGAAACTCTATCACCTGCACACGCAGTAAAACTCAGCGCCACGCAAATTCCACACAACGATTGACCCCCTCTAGCCCAAGGGGCATCAGAGGGGGTCAACGTTGATACTAGGTGCGAGTTAGCGTCGTGAAGCCAAAACCCCACGCACGCCCACGATGAACAGAACAATTGCGCCAATTGCTGCTACATAGACACCCATGCCGAGGTTAAAGAATCCTGCTGCAGGTCCTGCTGCATCCTTCATGGCGCTAAAGATGAGATACCCGCAGATGAGCGACAACACCCCAACAACACCAGCCCCCAGTGAGGCGAGATTGATGTTTCGCTCGCTTGAACCTGGTCGCATCGAGCGGATTGCAGAGACCAGCACGCCGATGGAGAGCACTGCAGCGAGGTAACCAAGAATTTGGAATGCCATAGCTGCAGATTCACCATTCGGATTGCTGCTGAGCGCCATTGCAAGCGTCAAATTGCTGACGTCGGCA
>JACCEA011499660.1_pt1 | contig 19009 bp, 16 predicted proteins | sample 7449851 | NCBI WGS metagenome assembly JACCEA01 (sample SAMN15323453, study PRJNA562643) | freshwater metagenome | isolation source: river surface water | place: USA:Blue River Watershed | collected 2017-08-18
GATGGCATCAGCAAACTGATTCCGAACAAGCCGGGCATGTCGGTCACGCTGCAGTACCCGCCCAACCCCAAGAAAGAGGGTGACAAGAACAACTACGCCATCGAGATGGAACCGATGCTGGCCGAGCGCATCGCGCGCGAGGAAGACGTCAAGAACCTGATCGAGATGGCGCAAAGCCTGGAGGGCATGACCCGCAACGTTGGCATGCACGCCGGCGGTGTGCTGATTGCGCCCGGCAAGCTCACCGATTTCTGCCCGCTTTACCAGCAACCGGGCAGCGATTCGGCCGTGAGCCAGTACGACAAGGACGATGTGGAAGCGGCCGGTCTGGTCAAGTTCGACTTCTTGGGTCTGGCCACACTGACCATCCTGGAGATTGCGCGTGAGTTCATCATCAAGCGCCACAAGGGCCAGGAGAACTTCGCCTTCGAGAATATTCCGCTCGACGATGGCCCGACCTACAAGCTGTTTCAGGATGGCAAGACCGAAGCCGTGTTCCAGTTTGAAAGCCGCGGCATGCAAGGCATGCTGCGCGATGCCAAACCGACCCGCCTGGAAGACCTGATCGCCCTGAACGCGCTGTACCGCCCGGGCCCGATGGATCTGATCCCCAGCTTTGTGGCCCGCAAGCACGGACGCGAGGAAGTGGTTTACCCGCACCCGGCGGTGGCCGAGATGCTGTCCGAGACCTACGGCATCATGGTCTACCAGGAGCAGGTGATGCAGACGGCGCAGATCCTGGGCGGTTACTCGCTCGGCGGCGCCGACCTGCTGCGCCGGGCCATGGGCAAGAAGAAGGCCGAAGAAATGGCCGAGCACCGCGAGAAGTTCCGCGCCGGGGCGCTCGCCACGCACAACATCCCGCAGGACCAGGCCGACGAGGTCTTTGACCTGATGGAAAAATTTGCGGGTTACGGCTTCAACAAGTCGCACGCCGCCGCTTATTCCCTGCTGGCCTACCACACGGGCTGGCTCAAGGTTCACTACACGGCCGAGTTCTTCTGCGCCAACATGACGGTGGAAATGGACGACACCGACAAGCTCAAGGTGTTGTACGAAGACGCGCTCAAGTTCGGCATCACCTTCGATCCACCGGACGTCAACCGCGGCAACTACCGCTTCGAGCCGGTCACCGACAAGGTCATCCGCTACGGTCTTGGGGCCATCAAGGGCACCGGTCAGCAGGCCATCGAAGCCATCGTCGCTGCGCGCCAGGAGGGCGGCCCCTTCAGCAGCTTGTTTGATTTTTGCGTGCGGGTGGACCGCAGCCGCCTGAACAAACGCACCGTGGAGGCCCTGATCAAGGCCGGCGCCTTTGACTCGCTGCACATGAACCGCGCATCCCTTGCGGCCAGCATCGACAAGGCCTTCGAATTTGCCAATGCCACTGCAGCCAACGCCAACCAGGGTGGCCTCTTCGACATGCTGGGCGACGATTCGCACGGCTCGAGCACGCAGGAGCCCGACCTGGAAGATGTGCTGCCCTGGGGCATCAAGGAGCGCCTGACTTTCGAGAAGACGGCGGTGGGCTTTTATTTGTCCGGTCACCTTTTCGATGCGGTCGAGCGCGAGGTGCGCCAGTTCGTGCGCCGCAAGATCGACGACCTGATCGACAGCCGCGAGCCGCAGCTGATCGCCGGCATCGTGAGCGATATGCGCATCATCAACGGCCAGCGGGGCAAAGTGGCGATCTTCAAGCTTGACGACAAGTCGGCTGTGCTGGAAGCCACCGCGGACGAAGGTCTGATCAATTCGGCGCGCCACGCGCTCAAGGACGATGAGCTGATCATCGTGATGGCCAAGATGCAGATGGACCGTTTTTCGGGCGGTTTCCGGCTCAAGATCGAGCAAATCTGGGACCTGGGAGCCGCGCGCTGCCGCTTCGGAAAATTTCTGAGGGTGGCGGTCAATGGGCATGCGCCTGACATCGAGCGCCTCGTGCGTGAGTTCCCCCCGCAGCGCGAGCATACCGAGCACGGTGAACTCGTCAAAGGCTTGGCAGTGCGTCTGTCACTGCAGCGGCGTGCAGGCGACCTGGCCGCCAAAGCCGAGCTGGCGCTGGGTGAGCGGGCACGCTTTTTCCCGTCGGATGCCGCACTGGCCAGCTGGATGGCACAGGCTGATCAGGGCCAGGCGCAGATCGTCTACGAGGACAACGGCCAGAACATCGTGGCAGTTCGCACCGTGGCGATGTAAGCCTGCCTCAGTCCAGCGGTCTGAACCCCAGCACGATCACTGGCGGCACGCGGCCATCGGTGTCGCGTGGCAGCACTTCGGTCTTGTCGATGGCGCGCAGCACGGCATCGTCCCAGGCCTTGTTGCCGCTGGACTGCACGATGCGGCGGCTCAGGATGGTGCCGTCGGCGCCCACCTTGACCTCGATCTCGGCACGCGGGTTGCCGACCACATCGCCGGGGTAGATGATGTTGGGCTTGATGCGGGCCACCAGACGTCCGGCGTAGCTGGCCGAGGGGCCGGATGACTTGAGCGCCGTGCCGGTGCTGTTGTCCCCTCCAGTGGCACCGGCCAACCCCTGCATGCGTTTGAGATTTTCTTTGCGCAAGGCTTCGGCGCGTGCCGCATCGGCTTTCTCTTTCGCTTCATCGGCTTTGCGCTTGTCGGCCTCAGCCTTCTTTTTCTCTCGCTCTTTTTCCTCGCGGGCCTTTTCTTCCCTGGCCTTTTGCTCTTTGGCTTTTTCTTCCTTGAGCTTCTTCTCTTTATCGGCTTTCTCTTTCTCTGCCTTTTCTTTTTCGAGCTTTTCCTTGCGCAGCTTCTCGGCCTTCTCCTTTTCGAGGGCCTTTTTCTTTTCTTCTTCCTTCTGCTTTTTCAGTGCGATTTCGGCGTCGTGCTTTTGCACTTCCGGATCGGGCTGGGGGGCAGGGCGTGGGGCTGGCTTGGGCGGTTCGGGTTTGACCGGTTCAGGTTTGGGCTCCGGTTCAGGTGGCGGCGTGGGCTCGGGTTCGACCAGACGCGGGGCTGCCTGCTGGGGCACGGCAGACCACAGTTCGGCTTCGGCAGTCACCACCTGTTCCTGCGTGGTCCAGCGGGTAACCAGACCCAGCGCAACAAACAGCAGCACATGGGCGGCTGCCGCCATCGCGAAGGAACGTCCCCGCGCCGGCTCGGGCGGCGGGGCGAATTCGGCCTGGTAAGTCGCGCTCTGGTTCAAACCCACACTCCGTTCAGCGCGCGGTTCATGGTGCCAGCTGGACCGACAGGCCCACGCGCTGGATGCCGGCGCGCTGCAGGGTGTCCATAACTTTGACCACGTTCTCGTACTTGACGTTGCGGTCGGCGCTGATCACCACGGCGGTGCTGCCTTCGGTGCCTTGTGCGTTTTTCACGGCCTCGGCCACGCCACCGATCATCAGCTTGCTGGTCTTGCCGTCGCTGATGAGTTCAAGGCTTTCGTCCTTCTGGATCACCACTTGCAGCACCTTGTCGGGTTGCTTGTTAGCCTTGCCCACGCTGGGCAGGTCGATCAGGCTGGGCGTGATCATGGGCGCGGTGACCATGAAGATGATCAGCAGTACCAGCATCACGTCGATGAAGGGCACCATATTGATGTCGTTGACGGCCCGACGGCCGCGTCCCCGGTGGGCTACGCCTGGCATGTGTCGTACTCCCGGTCAGTGGCCCGATGCAGAACCGCCCGAGCCCAGGCTGCGCTGCAGGATGTTAGAGAACTCTTCGATGAAGGTCTCCAGCTTGATGGCCACGCGGTCGATGTCACGCGCAAATCGGTTGTAGGCAACCACGGCAGGGATGGCGGCGAACAGACCGATGGCGGTGGCCACCAGCGCTTCGGCAATGCCGGGAGCCACGGTGGCCAGTGTCACCTGCTGCAGGCTGGCCAAGCCGGTGAAGGCGTGCATGATGCCCCACACCGTGCCGAACAGGCCCACATAAGGCGACACCGAACCGACCGAGGCCAGAAAGGCCAATTGCGATTCGGCGGCGTCCATCTCGCGCTGGAAGCTGGCGCGCATGGCGCGGCGGGCGCCATCCAGCAGGGTGCCGGCGTCGGAGATGCGGCGCTCGCGCAGCTTCTGGTATTCGCGCATGCCGCTGGCAAAAATGCGTTCCATCGGTCCGGACAGTTTGGCGTTCTGGGTGGCTGCGTTGAAAAGTTCGTTGAGGCTGGTGCCCGACCAGAAGACGCGCTCGAACTCCTCATTGAGGTTCTGGATGCGCTTGATGGCGGTGATCTTGCGGATGATCGCGGCCCAGCTGGCCACTGAAATGGACAGCAGGATGGCCATGACGATCTGGACCACGAAGCTGGCATGCAGCACCAGCGAGACGATGGACATGTCGTTGTTCATGACTGGAGTTTCTCGAGGATGGCGGCCGGGATGCGACCGGGTTTGAGGGAGGCGGCATCGACCCAGCCGATACGGATCGTGCCTTCGGCCAGCAGGGGGTCGCTCTGGCCAGGCATCGTGTTTTCGCCGCGCAGCAGTACCTGCTGGGCGATCGTCAGGCTCACGCGGCCGGCTTCTGCCACGCGTGCGGTCACCCACAGCGCATCGTCCAGACGGGCAGGGCGATGGTATTTGACGGCGGTTTCGCTGACCACGAACATGCCGCCGACCTGCTCTCGCAGCACCTGCTGGTTGAAGCCCAGGGCGCGCAGCCATTCGGTGCGGCCGCGCTCCATGAACTTCAGGTAGTTGGCATAGAACACGATGCCGCCGGCATCTGTGTCTTCCCAGTAGACGCGCAGCGGAAAGCCGAAGGGTGTGGTGCTCATGGGTTCAACCAGGCCTTCAGGCGTTCGATGGCCGTTTGCAGCTCGACCATCGAGTTGGCGGTGGAAAAACGGACAAAGTGTGCGGTTTCAAAGGTGCCGAAATCGCGCCCAGGCGTGATCGCCACATGGGCTTGGTGCAAGGCGGCGTGGGCGAAGTCCCAGCTGTCCTTCAGGCCCAGTTTGGCGCAGGCGGCACTGCAGTCGGCCCAGGCGTAAAAAGCGCCGTCGGGCATGACCGGCACCGTCAGGCCCAGGGCGTTCAGGGCCGGGATGAACCAGTCACGGCGGGCCTTGAATTCGGCACGGCGCTGCTCGTACAGCGCTAGGCTCTCGGGCTCAAAGCAGGCCAGCGCCGCTTGTTGTGACACGGTACTGGCGCAGATGAACAGGTTTTGCGCCAGGCGCTCGACCACATCGACCAGCGCCTCGGGCACCACCAGCCAGCCCAGGCGCCAGCCAGTCATGTTGAAGTACTTGCTGAAGCTGTTGATGCTGATGATGTCGTCGCTGATGGCCAGCGCAGTCTGACCGTAAGCATCATCGTGGCTCAGGCCGAGGTAGATCTCATCGATCAGTGTGATGCCACCGCGCGCGCTCACCACTTCGTGGATGCGGCGCAGCTCGGCCGGATCGATCGAGGTGCCGGTCGGGTTGGAGGGCGATGCCAGCAGCACGCCACGCGTCTTCGGTCCCCAGGCAGCTTGGACTTTTGCGCTGCTCAGCTGAAAGCGCTCCTCGGCGGTGGTTGGCACCAGCACGGCTGTGCCCTCGGCAGCGCTCACGAAATGACGGTTGCAGGGGTAGCTCGGGTCGGGCATCAGCACTTCGTCGCCCTGCTCAATCAGGGCCAGGCAGGCCAGGTGTAGAGCGGCCGAGGCGCCAGCGGTGGCGACAATGCGTCGGGCTGGCACCTGTACGCCAAAGCGCTGTGCGTACCAGCCGCTGATCGCCTGGCGCAAGGCATCGGTGCCCAGCGCTTGTGTGTACTGCGTCTGCCCCTGCTGGATGCACTGGTCTGCGGCCTGCCGGACGAGAGGCGGAGCGGTGAAGTCGGGCTCACCAATGTTCAGGAAGATCACCGGGCGGTCGGTGTGCGCGACGTCGCGCGCCAGGGCGGAGGCCGCCTTGGCCACTTCCATCACATAAAAGGGTTCGATGCGCTGTGCGCGCCGGGCAATCCGCATGGTGCGCAGGCTCAGTCGCGGGCTTTGCCGGCGCTGCGGTCGGCTTCGACCTCGGCGGCGCGCAGCAGCGGGGCGACACCGCTGAGCACGGCGTTCACATACTTGTGGCCGTCGGTGCCTCCAAAGTCCTTGGCCAGCTCGATGCACTCGTTGAGCACCACGCGCCATGGCACGTCCAGGCAATGCTGCAACTCGTACACGCCGATCCACATGCAGGCGTGCTCGATGGGCGAGATCTCGCCCATGGGCCGGTCCAGACGCGGCGCGATCAGGGCGTCGATGTCGGCGGCCTGTTCAATGCATCCGTAGAGCAGGGCGTCGTAGTGCGCAATGTCGGCCTTGTGAAAACCCGACAGGTCACGCGTGAACACGTCGATGTCGCTGGCCTCGTTCTGGCCCACCAGATGCTGGTAGAGCGCCTGCAAGGCGAACTCGCGCGAGCGGCTGCGCGCCGGCTTGGACGCTGACTTGCGCGTGCCCGGGGCCTTGGGGGTGGCTTCGCTCATGCCTGCCCCTCGCCATCCACGAGTTCGGCCAGGTCGGCCGACAAGTCGTCCAGCAGGCAGGCCATTTCGACGGCCACGCGAGCAGCATCACGGCCTTTTTCGTGCTGGCGTGCCACAGCCTGTTCCAGGTTCTCGGTGGTCAGCACCGCGTTGGCGATCGGGATGTGGTAGTCCAGACCCACACGGGTGACGCCTGCGCCGGACTCGTTGGCCACCAGTTCAAAGTGGTAGGTCTCGCCGCGGATGATGCAACCCAGTGCGATCAGGGCGTCGTATTCGGCGCGCTCGGCCATGGCCTGAAGGGCCAGCGGCACTTCGAGGGCGCCGGGCACAAACACATGGTCGATGTTTTGCACGCCCATGTCTTTGAGTTCGGCGATGCAGGCCTCGGCCAGTGCGTTGGTGATGTCTTCATTGAAGCGGGCCTGCACGATGCCGATGTGCAGGTGCTGACCGTCGAGTTGGCCGGCCTGGCCTTTGTTGGCGTCTTTCATGTCGATCAGTTCTCTGTTTTGGGGATGTAGCCGGTGATTTCGAGGCCATAGCCGGTCATGCTGGGCATGCGGCGCGGGTTGCCCATGAGCTTCATTTTGTGCACACCGCACAGGCGCAGGATTTGCGCGCCGATGCCGTAGGTGCGCAGGTCCATGCGGCCGCGCTCGGGCGCCTGCGCGGGGCGGGCGCTGCCCTCAAACTGGGCCAGCAGTTGCGCGGCAGATTCGCCGCAGTTGAGCAGCACAGCGACACCCTGGCCCTGCTCATGGATGTAGTGCAGGCTGGTGTCCAAACTCCAGGAGTGCATGGAGCGGTGGAGTTCGAGTGCGTCCAGCACCGACAGCGGCTCATGCACGCGCACCGGCACTTCGGCGTCCTGGCCCCACTGGCCTTTGACCAGCGCCAGATGCACCGACTGGCTGGGCTTGTCACGGAAGGCGTGCACGGTGAAGTCGCCGTGCGCGGTGCGGATGTCACGGCTGCCGATGCGTTCCACCAGCGATTCGTTGCGGCTGCGGTACTCGATCAGGTCGGCGATCGTGCCGATCTTGAGGCCGTGCTCTGCCGCAAACAGCTGCAAATCGGGCAGACGGGCCATGGTGCCGTCGTCCTTCATGATCTCGCAGATCACCGAGGATGGCGAGCAGCCGGCCATGGCGGCCAGGTCGCAGCCGGCTTCGGTGTGGCCGGCGCGCATGAGCACGCCGCCGTCCACGGCCTGCAGCGGGAAGATGTGGCCGGGCTGCACCAGGTCGGTCGGCTGGCTGTTTCTGTCCACGGCCACCTGCACGGTGCGGGCGCGGTCGGCGGCCGAAATGCCGGTGGTCACGCCCTCGGCCGCCTCGATGGAGACGGTGAATGCCGTGCTGTAGACGGTGCCGTTGCGCGCGGCCATGGGCGGCAGCTTGAGGAATTCGCAACGCTCGCGTGTGAGCGTCAGGCAGATCAGGCCGCGACCAAAGCGGGCCATGAAGTTGATGGCTTCAGGCGTGACATGGTCGGAGGCCAGCACCAGATCGCCTTCGTTTTCACGGTCTTCCTCGTCCACGAGGATGACCATGCGGCCGGCCTTGATCTCGGCGACGATGTCCTCGACCGGCGAGATGGCCACGGGTTGCAGGGAGGTGGTCATGCCTTGTCTTTCAGGTTGAGGCCTGCGCTGAGCATGCGCTCCACATAGCGGGCCACGGTGTCGATTTCGAGGTTCACACGGCTGCCCGCTTTGAGGCTGCCGAGCGCGGTGTTTTGCACAGTGTGCGGGATCAGGTTGATGCTGACCTCGCAGCCCTCTGCCAGATCGCTCACCTTGTTGACGGTGAGGCTGACGCCATTGATGGTGATCGAGCCTTTGTAGGCCAGGTACTTGCCCAGTGCTGGCGGGGCCAGCACGCACAACTCCCAGCTCTCGCCCACTTGCCCGAAGCGGCTGACGGTGCCCACGCCATCAACATGGCCCGAGACGATGTGGCCACCCAGACGGTCGTGGGCGCGAAGCGCTTTTTCGAGGTTGATGGGGCCAGGCTGGTCCAGACCCGAGGTCTTGTCCAGCGATTCGGCAGAAATGTCGATCGTAAACTGACGTGAGGCGGGGTCAAACGTGGTGACGGTCATGCAGGCGCCGTTGAGGGCGATGCTGTCGCCCAGGCCCACGTCGTCGAGGTAGCCGGCGGGCGCCTCGATGGTCAGGCGCTTGCCGTGCTGTAAAGAGCTACCCAGGTCGTGGAGGGCGACGATTCGCCCCACGCCGGTGATGATTCCGGTGAACATCCAGCTATTTTCGCAGGGAATGGCCCCCGGACTGGCCGGTGAACCGAAAAAACCATGGCCGATTGCAAAACCGGATACCCCGCTTCAGGGTTAACCAAGAGGCAGTTGGCCACCGTGCCCGCCTAGAATCTGCTGCAGTGCAGCAACTTCAGGGTTGCATTTTCCGGAGTGATGACACGTGACCGCCTCCACGACCCAAGCTACAACAACTTCCCCCAGGGTGATCAAGAAATACCCGAACCGCCGTCTGTACGACACGCAGGCGTCGGCTTACATCACCTTGGCCGAGATCAAGCAGCTGGTGATGAAAAACGAGCCGCTGATGGTGCGTGACGCCAAGACTGCAGAGGACCTGACGCGCTCGATCCTCCTGCAGATCATCCTTGAAGAGGAGGCCGCAGGTGCTCCCATGTTCAGCGAGGCTTTGTTGACCAACCTGATCCGCTTCTATGGTCATGCCATGCAGGGCTATATGGGGCCGTTTCTGGAGCAACAAATGCAGATGCTTGCCGATTGGCAGTCGCGCCTTGGTGAACAGGCCAAACCGCTCACGCCTGAAGTGTGGAGCCAGTTCATGCAGCAGTGGCCCTCGCAGTTTCTGGGGGGGGTGCTCCAGCCCTCGGCCAACGTGATGGGGCAGATACAGGAGCAGATGCAGAAAAACACAGAGCAGATGCTGGGTGTGTTCGGCCTGAAGACCTGAGCTGCGCCTCGCCTGCCGGTTCTCGGGGACAATCGGGGGCATGACCGAGACCACCAATGCATCCGAAACCCCCAAAGTGGGGTTTGTCAGCCTGGGTTGCCCCAAAGCGCTGACCGATTCCGAACTCATCCTCACGCAGCTGAGCGCTGAGGGTTACCAAACCTCCAAAACTTTTCAGGGCGCCGATCTGGTGATCGTCAACACCTGTGGCTTCATTGACGATGCCGTCAAGGAAAGTCTGGACACGATTGCCGAAGCGCTGGCTGAAAACGGCAAAGTGATCGTGACCGGCTGTCTGGGTGCCAAAACCGGCGACAGTGGGGCCAATCTGGTGCTCGAAACGCACCCCAGCGTGCTGGCCGTGACCGGCCCGCATGCCACGCAGGAAGTCATGGACGCCGTGCACACCCACCTGCCCAAGCCGCACGACCCGTTTCTGGATTTGGTGCCGGGCGCCTTTGGCGAGGCTGGTCTCAAACTGACGCCCAAACACTATGCCTACCTGAAGATCAGCGAGGGCTGCAACCACCGCTGCACCTTCTGCATCATTCCCTCCATGCGTGGCGATCTGGTGTCGCGCCCGATTGGCGATGTGCTCAAGGAGGCCAAAGCCCTGTTCGAGGGCGGCGTCAAGGAGTTGCTGGTCATCAGTCAGGACACCTCGGCCTATGGTGTGGATGTGAAGTACCGCACTGGCTTCTGGGACGGTAAGCCGGTCAAGACCCGTATGCTGGAGTTGGTGCAGGCGCTGGGCGAGATGGCCCGTGCACACGACGCGTGGGTGCGTTTGCATTATGTGTACCCGTACCCGAGCGTGGACGACATCATTCCGCTGATGGCCGAGGGCCTGGTGTTGCCGTACCTGGATGTGCCTTTCCAGCACAGCCATCCCGATGTGCTCAAGCGCATGAAACGCCCGGCCAGCGGCGAGAAGAACCTGGAGCGCATCCAGCGCTGGCGCGAGATTTGTCCGGATCTGGTGATCCGCAGCACCTTCATCGCAGGCTTCCCGGGCGAGACCGAAGAAGAATTTGAGCACTTGCTCGACTTTTTGCGGGTGGCCGAAATCGACCGTGCCGGCTGTTTTGCCTATAGCCCTGTCAAAGGCGCCGAGGCGAATGAACTGCCGGGCATGCTGCCTGAAGCCGTGCGCGAAGAGCGTCGTTCGCGTTTCATGGCGGTAGCCGAGGAGGTGTCGATTGCACGCCTGCACAAGCGTGTGGGCGCCAGCATGCAGGTGCTGGTGGATTCGGCTCCGGCCATGGGGCGCCGGGGCGGGGTGGGGCGCAGTTATGCCGATGCGCCAGAGATCGATGGCACCGTTCGCTTGTTGCCGCCCGAAAAAGTCAGCAAAACGCTCAAAGTGGGTGAATTCACGCGCGCGCGCATCGTGGGCGTGGAAGGTCACGATCTGGTGGCCGTGCCGGTCTGACTTGCGTCCGCCGCATCTCCATCAGATTTGGGGCGCTGCAATGAAAAAAGCCGATGCGTTTGCATCGGCTTTTTGTGTTGTTGGTGCCCAGGAGAGGACTCGAACCTCCACGCCTCGCAGCGCTAGTACCTGAAACTAGTGCGTCTACCAATTCCGCCACCTGGGCATCTCAGGAAGCTCGTATTCTACAAGAAGAATTCGGTGGTTCTGGAACGGACAAAGAAAAGATATGCATAAAACAAAAAAGCCGATGAACAGTTTTTCATCGGCTTTTTGCGTCATCTTATTTAGATAAGATTGGTGCCCAGGAGAGGACTCGAACCTCCACGCCTCGCAGCGCTAGTACCTGAAACTAGTGCGTCTACCAATTCCGCCACCTGGGCATTTCAGGAAACAAGGATTATATATCAAAAAACTGACTCCAACCAGCGGGATGCTGGAAGAAATCGAAGGGCAGATCCAGGGGCACCGCGATGGTCACGGCTTTCTCGTGCGTGATGACGGCGAACCAGATATCTTCCTGCCTTCCAACGAAATGCGCGCGGTGCTGCACAAGGACCGTGTCAAAGTGCGGGTGGTGCGCTTCGACCGCAAGGGCCGGCCTGAAGGGCGTGTGGTTGAAATACTGGAGCGGCCAGAGCAACCCATCATCGGTCGTTTGCTTCAGGAAAGCGGCATCTGGCTGGTAGCGCCAGAAGACAAGCGTTACGGCCAGGATGTGCTGATCCCCAAAGGGGCGACCGGATCGGCCAAACCTGGACAGGTGGTGGTGGTCGAGTTGACGGAGCCGCCGGCCTTGTACGGCCAACCCGTCGGGCGAGTGGTCGAAGTGCTGGGCGAGATCGATGACCCTGGCATGGAAATCGAAATTGCCGTGCGCAAGTACAGCGTGCCGCATCAGTTTTCAGACGAATGCCTGGAGCAGGCCAAAGCCCTGCCCGACAAGGTCAAGGCGCAAGACCGCAAGGGCCGTGTCGATTTGCGCGATGTGCCATTGGTTACCATCGACGGTGAAGACGCGCGCGACTTTGACGATGCTGTGTATTGCTTGCCTGCCAAGGTCGGGCGCGGCAAGGGCTGGCGACTCTTGGTGGCGATCGCGGATGTGAGTCACTATGTGCAGACCGGCAGCGCCATCGACATCGATGCCTACGATCGCGCCACCAGCGTGTACTTCCCGCGCCGTGTCATTCCGATGCTGCCGGAAAAACTCTCCAACGGCCTGTGCTCGCTCAACCCCGATGTGGACCGCCTGTGCATGGTCTGTGACATGTTGGTCACGGCAAAGGGCGATGTTCACGCTTACCAGTTTTATCCGGCGGTGATGCACAGCCATGCACGATTCACCTACACCGAGGTGGCTGCCATTTTGGCCAACACGCGCGGGCCGGAAGCCACGCGCCGCAAGGATCGGGTGCAGGACCTGATTCACCTGCACGATGTGTACCGCGCCTTGCTGGCTTCGCGGCAGGTGCGAGGTGCGGTGGACTTTGAAACTACCGAGACCCAGATCGTGTGTGACGAAAGCGGCCGCATTGAAAAAATTGTGCCGCGTGTGCGTAACGACGCGCACAAGCTGATTGAAGAAGCCATGCTGGCCGCCAACGTGTGCAGTGCCGACTTCATCCAGCAGGGGCAACATCCCGGCCTGTTCCGGGTGCACGAGGGGCCGACGCCAGAGAAAAAGGACATTCTGCGCAATTACCTCAAGGCGTTGGGCATTGGTATGGGTTTGAGCGACGATCCGCACACATCCGAATTCCAGAAAATTGCACAGGCCACCAAGGATCGTCCGGACGCCCAGCAGATTCACACCATGCTGCTGCGGTCCATGCAGCAGGCCATCTACACGCCAGTCAACAGCGGACACTTTGGTCTGGCCTACGAGGCTTATACCCACTTCACCAGCCCGATCCGGCGCTACCCGGACCTGCTGGTGCACCGCGTCATCAAGTCGATTCTGGAAGGCAGAAAATACGAACTGCCCGCTTTGCCTACGCCCGGCGAAGCCCATGCCAAGCTCAGCAAGCGCCTGCAAAAGAACAAGCCAGGGCAGGGCGGGCGTGCCGCCAGTCTGCCTAAAGTGCGCATGTCGGTAGCCGAGCAGTTGGCTTGGGAGGCTGCCGGTCTGCACTGCAGCGCCAACGAGCGCCGAGCTGACGAGGCCAGCCGCGACGTGGAAGCCTGGCTCAAATGCAAGTACATGCGTGAGCATCTGGGCGAGGAATATTCTGGTCTGGTGACGGCCGTGACGGGCTTTGGCCTGTTCGTCACGCTTGACAGCCTCTATGTGGAAGGCCTGGTGCACATTACCGAGCTCGGAGGGGAGTATTTCCGTTTCGACGAGGCGCGCCAGGAATTGCGCGGAGAACGCACTGGCATCCGCTACGCGATTGGAACGCGAGTGCAGGTGCAGGTCAGTCGTGTGGACCTGGACGGTCGCAAGATCGATTTCCGTCTGGTCCACCCAGGCGATGAATTGGTGTCGCGTGCGATGCGTGACAAGAGCCCGGCGGAAACGAGCCCTCGATCCAATGATCGCAAAAGCAGGGCTAAGACTTCCGCGTCCGGTACACGTCCATTACCGGGTGAAAGCGCTCGTTCACCGATTCAAGCTCTAAAGGCCTCGGTGAAAAATGCCTCGGCTAAAAAGAAGGGCAAATCGGCGCGCAAGTCCAGGCGGTGACAGGCGTCAGGCACCAACTCGCGCATCATCGCGCACCCGCTTTCACACACAAAAATAGAGGAGACAATTTTCATGACGGATTCATCGCGCATCGCACTGGTCACCGGCGCAGGCTCTGGTGTTGGAAAGGCGGCCGCACTGGCTTTGCTAGCTGCAGGCTGGCGGGTTGCGCTGGCAGGTCGCCGGTCTGAGCCTCTGCAGGAAGTGGCCGAGGCCAGCGGGGTGGGGCCTGACCGTTACCTCGTTGTACCCGGTGATGTGTCGAACGAGCAGGCCGTGCAGGCCATGTTCGCCAATGTGGTCTCGCATTTCGGACGTCTGGACCTGCTGTTCAACAACGCAGGGGTCAATGCGCCCGGTGTACCGTTGGAAGAACTGTCTCTCGACCAGTGGCGGAATGTGGTGGACATCAACCTGACGGGCATGTTCCTGTGCATTCGCGAAGCGTTTCGCGTCATGAAGGCGCAGACGCCACGGGGTGGCCGCATCATCAACAACGGCTCGATTTCGGCCACCACCCCGCGCCCCAACTCGATCGCCTACACGGCGACCAAGCACGCGGTCTCGGGTCTGACCAAGACCGCCTCGCTGGACGGGCGCAAGCACGACATCGCGGTGGGTCAGATCGACATCGGCAATGCCGCGACCGACATGGCCATGCGCATGGCCAAGGGCGTGCTGCAGGCGAACGGTGAAATCGCAGTCGAACCGCTGATGGACGTGAACATCGTGGGCCAGTCCATCGTCTACATGGCCAGCCTGCCGCTGGAGGCCAACGTGATGTTCCACACGGTCATGGCCACCAAGATGCCTTTTGCCGGCCGCGGCTGAAGCGTCTCGGTTTCTTTCAGCGCAGCCGCTCGGCCAGCCGGCTGGCCGTCAGCGCCAGGCCGACAGGCCAGGCGTCGGCAGCAGCGCCGTGCGCCCAGACTGCGTCACAGGCAGCCTGCCAGGCGTTGCCACTTGCGGCCAGCCGGGCGCCGGTGAGGCCTGCCAATACATCTCCGGTACCGCCCACGGCCAGCAGTCCGTTGCCGGTGGTGTTGATGCGCGGGGTCTGCCCTGGCGCGGCGATCACCGTGCCCGAACCCTTGAGCACTGCACAGCAGTCAAAGCGCAGTGCCAGTTGACTGGCCGCTTGCAGCCGGTTTGCCTGCACCTGTGCGGTGCTGCAGCCCAGCAAACGCGCAGCCTCCAGTGGGTGCGGAGTGAGCACCGTGGCCTGGCAGTGCAGCGCGCGTTGCGTCAACAGGCCTTGCAGCCACGGGTTCTGTGCTACGTGGTTGAGTGCATCCGCATCCAGCACCAGCCGCGCACTTTGCTGAAGCATCCGGCCCAGGTGGGCAGCGATCGCCTGTCCGCCGCCGCAGCCAGCCACCACGGTCAGCCTTGGCAGGTCCAAGGCCTGCAGGTCGCGGCGCATCAGATCAGGTGCCAGTTCTGGCGTTTGGGGGCCGAGCAGGCAAAGCATCACTCGGCCGGCGCCGCCATGCAGGGCGGCCTGGGCTGACAGTACGGCGGCGCCCGCCATGCCTGCGCTGTCTGACGACTCGCCGCCGACAATGGCTACATCGCCGTGGCTGCCTTTGTGGCTGGCGTGCGCCCGTTCTTCGAGGTGCGCGGGTGGATTGAGTAACGCATCGGGCGCGAACCATGCGTCAGCATCAACGGGCAGACCCAGCGGGTCCACCCAGAGTGCGCCGCAGGCGTCGCGTCCGTGGCCCATGAACAGGCCGGGTTTGGCGCCGAGCAAGGTCAAGGTGTGGTCGGCCCGAACCACCGCGTCCGGAGAGCCAAGGGGCTGACCGCTGTCGGCGTCCAGCCCGGTTGGGATGTCGACGGCCAGCACGGTGGCTGATGTGGCATTAAGCCATTTGATCGCCTCAAGCAGCTCGCCTTGCGGCGCACGTGTTGCACCGATCCCCAGCAGGGCGTCGATGCACAAGTCCTGTACGGTCATCTCTGGTGCGGAGCTGGGCAGTCCGTGCTGCACGGTCACGCCCGCCTGCGTGGCGCGCTGCAGGGCCCTGTGGGCGTCGGTCGGCAGGCGCGCGGGGTCACCCAGCAGGTTCAGCTGGACCGGCAGGCCCCACTGGTGCAGGTGCATGGCCGCTTCCAGCCCGTCGCCGCCGTTGTTGCCCGGTCCCGCAACGATCCAGATGCGGCGGGCATGCGGTGCCAAGGCCAGCGCCAAGCGGGCTGTGGCCAGGCCTGCCAGGTCCATCAGTGGCGTGGCGGACTCGGCCTGCAGGCGCGACTCCAGTGCACGAATGCCAGTGCGTCGCCAGACTGGCAGTGCGCTGGAGTTGGGCAGCAGGCGCAGTGTCATGTTCAGATTTTTGTGCCGCCGAGCGCGGCTTCCACTTGCAGGGCCAGTTGCAGAACCGTGTTGTCGTGCATGGCGCCATGCCAGAGCATCAGGCCCACGGGCATCTCATCGACTGTGTGGCAGGGCAGTGAAATCGCACAGCCGTCCAGAAAGTTGATGGCGCTGGGGTTGCGAAGCAGCAGGCCGTTGATGCGGAAGAACGCTTCGTCACGCTCGCTGCCCGTCGCCACTTTGGTCTTCAGAGGCGAGGTGATGGGCACCGTGGGTGAGAGCATGGCGTCCAGACCGGTCAAGGTCAGACTCATCCGCTTGATCCAGTCGGCGCGGCCCTGAAGCAGATCCATGTACTCGCAGGCTCTCATGCCTGCGCCCCGCTGGATGCGTGCAGCCACGCGCGGGTCGTAGCGCGTGCCCTCGCGTGCCAGCAACTCGCGGTGCCAGGCGTAGCTTTCGGCCGGGCTGAAGCCTCCGGTAGCGTTCAGGCTGGCCAGCTCGTCCATTGCTGGCAGATCGATCTCGGTAATGCGTGCCCCTGCAGCCGACAAGGTCTGCAGGCTGCGCTCGAAGGCTCGGGTCACGGTGTCGTCCATGTCCTCCTGAAAGTAGCGCTTGCAAATGCCGAGTCGGTAATTTTTCAGGGGCCTGCTGCCTGCAGGCACCCGGGTGCCAGAAAGGATTTCGTGCGTCAGGATGGCGTCGCGCACGCTGCGCGTCATGGCGCAGACGGTGTCAAGCGTGGGCGACAAGGGCAGAACGCCCTGGGTCGGGGTGGTGCGGGCGGTGTTCTTGAAGCCCACAATTCCGTTGAGGGCAGCCGGCACACGGATGGAGCCACCGGTGTCTGAGCCCAGCCCGATGAACGCCGCGCCCGTAGCCACCGAGACGGCGGCGCCAGAGCTGGAGCCACCGGGCACATACCCATTTTCATGCCCAAGGGCGCGGTTATGGAGGCCGTCCCAGGCGCTGGGGGTGCCATGGTGCGGGTTGTTGCCCACACCCGAAAAGGCAAATTCCACCATGTTGGTACGACCGATCAGGCCTGCGCCGGCAGCGCGCAGCCTGGCCACTGCCGGGCAGTCCTGCGTTGCCGGCGGTGCATCGGCGAGGACCACCGAGCCCGAGGCGGTGACCTGGCCCTGCACATCAAAAAGGTCCTTGATGGAGACGCTCAAACCAGCCAGCGGCATCTGTGCCATGCCGGGCGTGCTGGCTGTGCGGGTCAGATTTTCGGCAGTCAGCTGCAGAAAAACATGCTCGCAGGCCGGACTGAGGGCTATGGCCAGGCTGCGCTCGGCCTGATGGGTGGGGCTGGTCTGGCCGCTCAGAATGGCTTGGCGCGTCGTGTGCAGATCGGGCTGTGTCATGGTGCTGGGCTTGGTGGTGGGTCAGGGAAATCCCGGGTGCTATAATCCTAAGGCTCTGCGGGGTGTGTCCCATAGAGTATTCGCAAACCTGTCCCCACAAGGTGTCGCATCCGCTTCAGGGTGTGATTGTCGGACAGGATTTCAGACCCAACCTTTTGGAGCAATAACATGTCCGTTACCATGCGTGAAATGCTGGAAGCTGGTGTCCACTTCGGTCACCAAACCCGCTTCTGGAACCCCAAGATGGCCCCCTTCATTTTCGGCCATCGCAACAAGATCCACATCATCAACCTGGAAAAATCGCTTCCGATGTTCCAGGAAGCCACCAAGTTCGCCAAGCAGCTGGCGGCCAATCGCGGCACCATCCTGATGGTTGGCACCAAGCGCCAGGCCCGTGAGCTGTTGTCTGCTGAAGCCCAGCGCGCTGGCATGCCTTACGTTGACCAGCGTTGGTTGGGCGGCATGCTCACCAACTTCAAGACCGTCAAAACTTCCATCAAGCGCCTGAAAGACATGAAGGCCCAGCAGGAAGCCGGTCTGGAGAGCCTGAGCAAGAAAGAGCAGCTGATGTTCACCCGCGAGATCGAGAAGCTCGAAAAGGACATCGGTGGCATTCAGGACATGAACACGTTGCCGGACGCCATCTTCGTGATCGACGTCGGCTTCCACAAGATCGCTATCGCTGAAGCCAAGAAGCTGGGCATTCCTTTGATCGGTGTGGTGGACTCCAACCACTCGCCCGAAGGCATCGACTACGTGATTCCCGGCAACGACGACTCCGCCAAGGCTGTTGCCCTGTATGCCCGTGGCATCGCTGACGCGATTCTCGAAGGCCGTGCCAACGCCGTCGCCGATGTGGCCAAGGCTGTGGCTGCTGAAGGTTCCGACGAATTCGTCGAAGTTTCGGCCTGAGCCCCTCGGACTCGGTGAAAGGGGCTTGATGAGCCCCTTTTTTTCAACCTGATTTTTGAATTTGTAGACGGAGAATTTCAAATGGCAGCAATCACCGCAAGCATGGTCGCCGAACTGCGCGCGAAGACCGACGCCCCGATGATGGAGTGCAAAAAGGCTCTGACCGAAGCCGATGGCGACATGGCCAAGGCTGAAGAGATCCTGCGCGTCAAGCTGGGCACCAAGGCTGGCAAAGCCGCCTCCCGCGTGACCGCTGAAGGCGTGGTCGCCAGCTTCGTGGAAGGCACCACCGGTGCCATGATCGAAGTCAACTGCGAAACCGACTTCGTGACCAAGAACGACAGCTTCCTGGCTCTGGCCAAGGCCGCTGCCGAGCTGGTGGCCAAGAACAACCCGGCCGACATCGAAGCCCTGGGCGCGCTGGCTTACAGCCAGGACGGCTTTGGCCCCACCCTGGAAGAGGTTCGCAAGGGCCTGATCGGCAAGATCGGTGAGAACATGAGCTTCCGCCGTTTCAAACGCGTGACCGGTGGCAAGACCGCCTCTTACCTGCACGGCACCCGCATTGGTGTGCTGGTCGAGTTCGACGGTGAAGAGCAGGCTGCCAAGGATGTGGCCATGCACGTGGCCGCCATGAAGCCTGTGGCTTTGACCAGCGCCGACGTGCCTGCCGAGCTGATCGAGAAAGAGCGCGCCGTGGCCACCGCCAAGGCCGCCGAGTCCGGCAAGCCCGCTGACATCGCCGCCAAGATGATCGAAGGCTCTGTGCAAAAGTACCTCAAGGAAGTGTCGCTGTTTAACCAGCCCTTCGTGAAGAACGACAAGCAGACCGTCGAGCAGATGCTCAAGGCCGCCAACACCACCGTGAAGGGTTTCAC
>JACCEA011327122.1_pt1 | contig 18989 bp, 22 predicted proteins | sample 7449851 | NCBI WGS metagenome assembly JACCEA01 (sample SAMN15323453, study PRJNA562643) | freshwater metagenome | isolation source: river surface water | place: USA:Blue River Watershed | collected 2017-08-18
CAAAAACATCGGTCGCGCAAGTGTTTTGGCGAAATATTTTTGGAATTTTTTTTGCCCCTTGTGGGGGTTTTCCTGTTTGTCTATGTCTAGTTTAATGGTTTGGGGGTGGGTTTGTCAAGTCGATGGGGGAACATTTTTCGGGCAGTTTGTTCGCTGAGGCCGGAAAAACCTGGGCAAAATTCTAGAAAAAACGCCACCTATATAGGACATATTTAGGGGCTTGCGGACAAATAGTTACAAATTGTTACAAAAATATATGGGGGTCTCTCGCCGTTGTCTCTCTTCTGGTTCTCTTGCAGGGATCGAGAACGGCTCGGACCCCAGACATATTAGGAGTGTATGCCCGAAATAGTAAATCTTTAGTAGTATTCATGGTATTAATCAGCATTATCACAATGATGACTTTTGTTATCATCCCAACCGTTGCAACAAGCAGTTGCACAAACTCATTTACCTGCAATTAGGAGCAGAAAATAAAAAATGGAAACAACAATCTACAGTGTAAGAAAGCTTCGTCAAAACGTTAGCGATGTAATTGATGCGCTAAACGTTACAGGTTTACACATCATACCAGATGACGAAACGCTCGCTCAAAACGCTGAACGAATAGACAAACTAAAAACACTATTAATGACAGTGCTAGGCAATTATGCAACAGACGCTGCAGGCCTAAACATTGACATCGGTGTTCCAATCATCAAAGAAGTGTATGGACAGCAAACGTGGCGACCAATGGATCAAGAGGACGCTAAAGCAATGCTAGAAAAGCTGCAAAGCAACCGTTTGCTAGCAATCATTTGGAGTGCATACAGTCGTGCAGTATCAACTGCAGACGCTCAACACCCATACGATATTCCACTATATCAATCAGCTGGTTTCCAAAGGCTACAAATCAACCAGTCACAACCACGTGTAACAGTCAACCTTGACAACGAAGATGGCACTAGAACAACCACAGTACATTACAAACTAATGTGGGCGTTAGAGATTCTTCGCGACGCTGAAATCACAAAGAATGACATTACACACGCTGTAGCAACCTACAACGAATATGTAGACTATTACACGCGCAACGCAAATCCGAGAAAATCAGGAAGCAACTTCGGCAAAGTTGTCCTAAACATCCGCGGAACCGAAGACGTTGACGGTGCAGTCATTCGTGAAGAAATCAAAGCACTAGAGTTGCCGAAAAGCAACTGGCTAGCAGGCAGAACCTGGGGCTTCGAAATCGAAGTACCAGACGCTAAAGGTGTAGAAGTTACACCAGGCACAGGCATCGAAAAAGGCGAAGACGGATCATTACGATCGTTCGAAAGCTCAGACGACTGCGAATGTGACTGCGACGACTGCACATATCACGAATGTGACTGTGACTATTGTGAATCACAAAACGACAGCCCAGACCACTGCGGCAACAGTTACTGTGCACAATGCGACAGTGCAGAATACAGATCAACAGGCGGAATTGTGAAAGGCAAACACGCTGCAATGATCAAACTATGTGAAGAACTAGAAGCCAACGGAGCCGAAATCAACGACACCGCAGGCGTACACATTCACGTATATGCACGAGACCTAAACATGCAACAAGTAGGTCAAGTAGTTGCAACATATGCAGTGATCGAAAATGTGCTAACACACATCGCAGGTCGACGCGGCGTAGGATATGCTCAAGTTATTCCAGCAGAAACAGTAGCTGGAGCAATCAGCAGCAAAAACCCTAAACTATCCGACGCTAAACCATTCGCTGTAAACCTTATGCACCTCAAAAATGATCGAGGCACAATCGAATTCCGTCAAATGGAAGGCAACATCGACTGGCAGCGCATCACAAAATGGGCAGCAATCGTTCGCGGCATTGTTACTGTAGCAAAGCGTGGAGCAAAATTCCACGACTACAAAAACATCACGACACTACAAGGCATCCTTGACGTGTTCAAAAAGTTCGATTACGAAATCGGTAACGAAAACCCAGACGAAGTAATTTACGGTAGCAGAGCAGACAAGCCTCTAACTACAGTAAACCAATACGCCTGGCTCTAAAAATGATGGGGGGTCACAAACAGTGGCCCCCCACAACCAACCCTAAGGAATGATACACATGGCACTAAACGAAGACGATTTCGAGTTCCATCTTAAACTCGAAGAAATAGTAGACGACCTCTGCGATGTTTACGCAATCTCAGACGCAACAATCTACGAAAACGAAGCACTACTATCAAAAGTTCGCCAATATGTGCAAGACATCATCACATACGACGAACTCATCGAATGGTTCGAAGAACTACACGAAACCCCAACCCTGCTAGAAGAAAGCGACACCGAGTAAACCATGAAAATCAAATTCGTAGAAGACTCAGTAGTCCGAGCATCAGACGGACGCAGACAAACAATGGAAAAGTTCACAACCTTCATCGAAGAACTTTACCAACACCCAGGCAAATGGGCTGAATATCCAGAACAAGTCAGCCACTCAGCCACAATGTACCGAATCAAAGACCGATTCGCAGACATTGAACTAGCATTACGAGGCGGCAACAACCTAGCCATCGACCACCCAGACAAGAAACTGTGGACAGTCTATGTGCGGTACATGCCAGCAACACCAATCGTTGAAGAAGAGCTGATCTAATGCCAGTAAACATTCAACCAACAGCCTTCGTCACAGACACAGGCGAATGGTCAAAACAAGCAGACATCGTAACATTCAACCATCGAGCATTAACAGCACATCAATGGGCTGTGCTCTCAGAACTACCCGACTACGAAAGAATCGGGTATGTGCTAGCAATCCTACGTAGCGAAGACTTACGTTACTGGGAAGAAACAGAATAAAAACAAGTGGGCGCGTAAAAACCGCCCACTTTTTTTACCCAACACCGCCCCTAACAAGACACAAAAAAGACCCTAAAATTTTCCACAAAAACCCCTACCGCAGAATGCAGGAAAAGTACAGGTGGCGCAAGGGGGCTCGCGGCTGTCTCTCTCAGGTAACTTTCGAAGGGTGGGTAAGCCTGCTCGCCCCCAACAAAAGGAGAAGCAATGCCAAGTCCACACAAGGATGCACTTGGACAGCCCATCGACATCGGAGACTGGGTAAAGTTCATAAACGATGGACCATACGGAACCATCTTCAGAATCGTGCAATTCACGCACGACGGATCACGAGCATTAATCTTTGCGAGCGCAAGCCGCAAATATTGGACACCAATTGAAAGGATAACATGGGTGCGCTAATAAAAGCAGAAGACATACGCGTAGGCGATTATGTCATCATGCGTAGAAAGAAAGAATACGTACACAAACGACAAGTCACTTACAAGACACGAGTCGTACGCATTTGGGACCTACGCGAATCAGAAATATTTCCAAAATGTATACGCATCACAGGCGTGCGCAACACGCCAAAAAGATTCCTAGCATACAGCAACTCAATGCTATGGGAATACGAAAAACTAGACCCATCGGAATACTTCAAAAACAACGCAGAAACATGGAGCATCTAAAATGACACAACTCAAATTGTGGGGATTCAACCAAAACAGAGCCCTAAACCCAAACATGCCATGCATGGTTATAGTAGTCGCACCATCCGCACACGAAGCAAACCGTATAGCAATGCAAAACGACATAAACTTCGAACTGATCAAAGATGAAAAAAACTACTACAACTGGGAACCAGTTGAAGAAGCCGACGGAATCATCGACACAATGATCATAAACGAAATCCAAACACAACGCAACAAAGTTGAAAAAGAAGAAGCCAACGGACACATGCACTGTTGGACAATCAAATACGAAGAAAGAAGGACCGCATGAAAACCGCACTCGTAGCAATCGCAGCAATATCATGGTGGCTAGCTCGAAGCATCCAAGACGACCTAGCCCTCAACGCCGACATCATCGTAACCCAACAGTTACAATGGGGCGGCCCAACCTACAACCACTACCAACTCATCATGGTAGGGTTCTACGGTGTAACAATCCTGGCAACATTAGGGCTAGGAATTGCTGTAATAGCAAAAGCAGCAAAGCTGTAAAACTTCCACAAAAAACAAAACCTGGGGTCCTTCGCGGCTGTCTCTTCGCGGTATCTTATGGAAAGAGTGAAAGCCTGCTCGGACCCCAAACCAAACAAGGAGAAAAGTAATGTCAAACATCAACATCGTAGTACCAGACGACTCGGCACTAGTAGCATCAAGCTACGAGCCACTACCAGCTGGCGACTACAAGCTCGAAATCGTGAGCATCGAATTCAAACAGTTCGGCGCAACATCAAAGTTCGCAGGCGAACCAGGATTGAACTTTCAGTTCAAGACAGAAACCAACCGACGCATCTACAAACTGATTCCACTGTTCGCAGTAACCGACCAGTCACCAAAAGGCGCAGCACAGTTCGTTCAAATGTCACGAGTTAGCCTAGTGCGAGCACTCGGCATCACAAACGCAGACCTAGTTCAGAAGTTCGACGACCTAGCAGGACGCGTAGTAAACGCCACCATCAGCGTCCAAGAACGACGCGACATGCCAGGCACAAAACAAAACCAAATCGTTACCTTCAAGTAACCTAAACAAAAGTCCCCGGGCCCAAAAGCTCGGGGCTTTTTTTTGCCCAAGACGGCCCACCCAAAGAAATCATTTTATTAGCACACACAACATTTGTACCTGCTCTCTCCCTACGTATGCGTTTTTTAAAGGTTTTTAGGTTTTTTGTGTTATTATTGGTGTGTTGTTGAAAAAAATTTTTCGTGTATTTTTTGGAGGTTTTTGGGTGTCTAGGTCGATTAGTGATGATGAGCCTGTTGTTGAGGATGAGGTTAAGGAGCCTTCTTTGAAGGAGGTTGCTGATATGGTGTATTTGGTTTTTGTTGCTGTTAAGGAGTTGGAGGTTAAGGTGGATGGTTTGAAGAGGGTGTCTGGGCTGTGAGTGGTGAGTTGTCTTTGTTGGATGAGACTTTGATTAGTTTGGCTGCTTCTGGTAAGTCTGGTGAGGAGATGGAGCGGAAGACTGGTATTCCTGCGGCTCAGGCTTTGGCGCATGTTAAGGGTTTGTTGGCGCGTCGTGATGTTTGGTCTGAGGTTGAGCAGCGTCAGTTGTTGTTGTTTGAGTTGATGGAGTTGAAGGAGTCTTTGTCTGATGCTGCGTTGCGGTTGAGGGATCCTGATTCGGCTCGTTTGTTGTTGAAGACTTTGGAGTTGATTGGTCGTCGTTTGGATTCTCAGCGTGTGGAGTTGGATGTTGAGGTTTTGCGTTTGTCGGAGTTTCAGCAGGGTGTTTTGTTGAGGGCTATGGATGCTGCTTTGGGTTTTGCGAAGGGGGAGTTGAAGGAGCGTTTTCCGATGGTTTCTGGTGATGAGTTGGATGAGTTGGTGGCTGAGGGTTTGTTTAGGGCGAAGGCTGAGTTGTTGAATGATTGATAATGTTATTGATGGTGTTATTGCTGATTTGCGTAAGCGTTCTAGGAATTCGGTTTATTTGACGGATCCTGTGGCGTGGGCTTCTGATGTTTTGGGTAAGACGTTGTGGTCTAAGCAGGCTGAGATTGGTCGTTCTTTGGTTGATTTTACGCATACTGCTGTTGTGTCGTGTAATGGTGCTGGTAAGTCTGCTGTGGCTGGTATTTTGGGTGCGTGGTGGATTGCTGTGCATGATCCTTATGAGGTGGCGTTGATTGCGTCTGCTCCTACTTATCCTCAGATTGCTCGTGTGTTGTTTCGTGAGTTGAAGGATAATCATAAGGCTGCTGCTGTGCGTGGGTTTAGTTTGCCTGGGCATATTAATCAGTCTGAGGAGTGGAAGTTGGATGATGAGTATGGTACGTTGATTGGGTTTGGTCGTCGTCCTGCTGATACTGATATTGTTTCTGCGTTTCAGGGTATTCACCGTCGTTTTGTTTTTGTGGTGTTGGATGAGGCTGGTGGTATTCCTGTTGATTTGTATACTGCTGCTGAGGCTGTTACGACTACTGCTGATTCGCGTGTTTTGGCGATTGGGAATCCTGATCGTCGTGGTACGGAGTTTCATAGGATTTTTCGTGAGGATGATACTTGGAATAAGATTAAGATTTCTGCGTTTGATACGCCGAATTTTACTGGTGAGTTTGTTCCTGATGATTTGAAGCCTTTACTTATTCAGCCTTCTTGGGTTGAGAGGCAGGCGGTTGCTTGGGGTGTGGATTCGGCTCGTTATAAGTCTAAGATTTTGGCTGAGTTTCCTGATGAGGATGATACTACGTTTTTTAGTCAGCAGGCGATTGATTCTGCTGTGGATTGTGATATTGTTGAGGATTTGGCTGTGCCTGTTGTTTTGGGTGTGGATGTGGCTCGTTTTGGTGGGGATGATTCGGTTGTTTATTCGAATCGTGGTGGTCGTTTGAGGCATGTTGCTACTTGGTCTAAGGCTAATGCTGTGGAGTCTGCGAATAGGATTCATGAGTTGGCGGTTGGTTTGTCGGCTGTTGAGGTTCGTGTGGATGGTACTGGTTTGGGTGCGCCGATTGTGGATATGTTGGCGGCGATGTGTGAGGGTAAGTATGTGGTGATTTCTGTTGTGGGTGCTGCTGCTTCTCCTGATAATACGCGTTGGTTGAATGCTCGTGCTGCTGGTTATGATTCTTTTAGGGAGGCGATGGTGTTGGGTAAGTTGGATTTGGATTTGTATGATAAGGATTTGTTGGATGAGATGATGGCGATTAAGTATAAGTTTTCGGCTAAGGGTTCTATTCAGATTGAGTCTAAGGATGATATGCGTGCTCGTGGGATGAAGTCTCCTGACCGTTTGGATGCGGCGATGTATGCGGTTTTGGATATGTCTCGTTTGTTGGGGTCGCGTTTTGGTGATGCGAAGCCTGGTGATAAGTTGTGGGTTGATGTGGATGATGTGGATGGGGCGTTTCCTTTTTATGGTTCGTGGTCGTGGTAGAATGGTTTTAACGTATTTTAGGAGTTTTTGTGAATAATTTTGATGATTTTGAGCAGCAGGACCGTTTGATTGAGTCTTATGCTGATATGTCTCGTTCTTTGTTGAGTATTGAGGATGAGGGTTGGTCTTTGTTGGGTATGGGTGGCGCGTTGCCTGATGCGTTTACTTTGGAGGAGTTGCATTCGGTTTCGGCTAAGTTGTCGGAGAAGACTGATGGTAATCCTTTGTTGAAGCGTGGTTTGGGTTTGCGTACGTCGTATGTTTTTGGGCGTGGTGTGCAGGTTCAGAATGTTTCTTCGCGTCGTGTTCAGTCTTTGATTGATGATGCTTATAATCAGGCGGCTTTGTTTTCGAATGAGGCGATGGTTATTAATGAGCGTGCTAATTTTACTTCTGGCCAGTTTTTCATTTTGGGTGATAACAGTTCGAAGCGTTTGCAGCGTATTCCTTTTAAGGAGATCACTGGTTGGGTGACTGATCCTGATGATTCTGAGTCTTTGAGGTTTATTCGTAGGTCTTGGTCTCGTGTTGAGTTGGATGGGACTTCGAAGGCGATGCATGTTTGGTATCCTGTGGATATGTATGAGAATCCGATGTTGGTTCGTTCGATTCAGAATCAGCCTGTAGATTTTTCTAAGACTATGTTTCCGTTTATTGTTAATAAGCGTGTTGGTACGGTTTGGGGTGTTCCTGATTGTTTGTCGGCTTTTCCTTGGGCGAATGCTTATAATGAGTATTTGAAGGATGGGTCGCGTATTTTGAAGGCTTTGTCGATGTTTGCTTGGCAGTTGAAGGCGAAGACTAAGAGTGGCGCTCAGGCTGCTGCTGCGACTATTGCTACTCCTTCTCAGGCTGGTTCGATGGCTATTATGGGTGCTGATATGGAGTTGTCGGCTTTGCCGCGTACTTCGAATAGTGTTGATTTGGGTAATGGTAAGCCTTTGGCTGCGATGGTGGCTTCTGCTTTGGAGTTGTCGGTTGTGGCTTTGTTGTCGGATCCTGGTACTTCTGGTGCTTATGGTGTTGCACAGACTTTGGATGTGCCGACTACTAAGGCGATGCAGGCTCGTCAAAAGTTGTGGGAAATTTATTTGATGCGTGTGTTGAAGTTTTTTGGTGAGCGTAAGGCTACTATTAAGTGGCCGAAGATGGAGAATGAGTCTTCGTTCCGTCAGTTGCAGTCTTTGGCTTTGGCTAAGGAGTCGAATGCGATTTGGGCTGATGAGTATCGTGAGGCTGTTTTGGATGAGTTGGATGTTATGTCTATGCACACTGAGCCGCCTGTGATGGATGGCATGGATTCTGGTCCTAGTGTTGTTCCTTCGCAGGGTAATTCTGGTGCTGTGGGTTCTATGCAAGATAATTCGAATGATTTGCGTGATATGAGTAATGATCCGCAGTTGTAGGATTTTGTAAATGTGGTATCATAACATATAGGATATTTGGATGGAGTTTGAATGACTGTTGCGCTTAATGAGAGTGTAGATTTTAGTGCGCCTTTGTCTGCTGGTAATAAGTGGCGTGTGAAGGTTATTGAGTCTGGCTGGGGTTCTTCTGGCTATTATGGTTCTCAAATGCTTGAATCTTATGGTCCTAAAGTTTTTAAAGCTGGTACTAAAGTTTTTATGAATCATCCTTCACGTTCGGAGTCTTCGGATCGTCCTGAGCGTGATGTGCATCAGTTGGCTGGTAAGCTGGTTTCTGATGCGATTTTCATGGAAAATGCGTTGTATGCAGATGTTGAGTTTTATTCGCATTATGCGCCTATCATTCGTGAGATGGCTAGTGATGTGGGTTTGTCAATTAGCGCTCTAGGTAACACTCGTATGGGTGAGGCTGAGGGTCGTGAAGGTCACATTGTTGAGTCGTTGGTTGAAGATCCTTTGACTAGCCTTGATGTTGTGACTGTAGCTGGTGCTGGTGGAAAGTTTATTTCCCTGTACGAAAGTTACATTGGTAAAGGTTTTGTGGCCGACTTGGTTACAGAATCCGTCATGGAAGGAAATAGTATGTCTATTACTAAGGAAGAGCTTGAGGCTGCTGTTGCTGACCTTAAGGCTACCCTTGTTGAGGCTATCAGTCCGCTTGTAGAGTCGGTTTCGGTTCTTGTTGAGGCGGCTACTCCTGTTGAGGGTGAAGAGACTGAAACTGATGGTGAAGAGGCTCCTGCCCTTGACCCTGTTGAGGTTGCTGAGAAGTTCAACGAGTCGGGTCTACCTAAGATTGCGCTTCAGCGTGTCGCGGAGACTCTAAAATCAGAAACTAACACTAAGAGTGTTGAGGAGCTTATCGAGGCAGAGAAAGCTTATGCTGATTCTTTGCGCGAAGCAATTGCCACCCCAGCAACTGAGGTTGTTGGTGTTGTTCACGAGGCTGGTAAGTCAGCTTCTAACCCAGCTAACGATTACGACGACATTATCGCTCGTATCAGCGGCATTAGAAAATAGGAAAGGTAAATCATGGCTCTTAATGAGATTTACAAAGATGGCAACGAGCTTGTCCTTCCTGTAGCCAGCACTGTTAACTCAGGCGACTTGGTTCAGGTTGGTCAAATTATCGGTGTCGCACAGAATGACGCAGTTACAGGCGAGGATGGCAACACTTATGCTACTCTCAAAATGAATGGCGTTTTCAAGTTCACTACTTCGGTAGCTGTAACTGTTGGTGCAGCGATGTATGTTACATCTGCTGGTGTTATCAACGTTACTGCTTCGGGTAACAAGTTTATTGGTCACGCTGTGACAGCTAAGGCTGGCACTTCGGCTGGCGACGTTTACGTTCGTCTAGTTCCGTCGGCCGCGTAAGGATAGGTTAAAATGACTGAAAACATTACATCACGTCAAGTAGAGGCTGCAAAGCTTCTCGAAGGTGCGCTTCGCGGCGACCGTCAGGACAAGCTTAAGCTTCAGGAAGGTATCTCTACGAGCGACCTACCAGTTCAGCTTGCTCCTACCATTAACAAGATCATGCTTGCTAACTATGCTGAACAGCCTAAGATCTGGTCGACATTTGCACAGCGTCTAGTTGTTGACGACTTCCGTCCTGTCAACTACATGAACCTAGCTTATGAAGACGAAGGCAAGAACAACCAGGGAGACACCTTCCGCGAAGGTTCGCTTCCTACCGTTGGCGAGTACGACGAGTACCCGACTGCTGGTTGGTTCTCTGTAACTGAGCACGAGTTCAAGGTCAAGAAGGCTGGTTCACGTGTACGTTTCAGCTGGGAGTCGATCGTTAACGATGGCAACATTTCGCTTCTTGAGCGTCTACCTATCGAGCTTGCTCGTAAGGCTGCAGGCAAGGAAGATGAAGAAGTTACCAAGCAGCTTGTTACCGCTTCGGGTCTGAACACTGCTAACTTCAAGACAGCAAACCAGAACCTGCTTGCAGGCAACCCTGAGCTTACACTAGAGGCTCTTGAGGCAGCTATTCAGGCTATCAACGTAGCAACTTACAACGGCAACCAGGTTTCACCTTTTAGCCGCTTTGTTCTCGTTGTGCCACAGGCTCTAGAGTTGACCGCTAAGAAGATCCTTGCTATTCAGCAGGTTCGTACAGAGGTTACTGCTGGTTCGACTGTTACTTCGACTGTTTCGGGCAACCCTATCGGTTCGCAGATTCAGATTGTTGTTAACCCTTGGATCAAGAAGATTTACAACAACTCTGCAGCTGACAAGTTCTGGTTCTTGCTTCCAGTTCCTGCCGACACTATCAACCCTGGTGTTGTTCTTGGTTTCCTTCGTGGTTACGAGACTCCAGAGCTTCGTGTCAAGGCTAACGGTGGTCTTTACCTCGGTGGCGGTGCAGTTCCTGCTCGCGATGGCTCGTTCGACAATGACGACTTCGAAATGCGTATTCGTCACATTGCTACTGGTGGATTCATGCTTCCTGCTGGAACCATTGCTTCGACTGGTGCAGCTGCTTAATAGTAGTTCGTCAAGAAACCCTCCACTTCGGTGGGGGGTTTTTTGTTTGCTATAATTGTTTTGTCCCACCCCTCCTTTGGGACCGCCCACCCTGTTGAGCTTGCTCCAGGGTGGGTTTTAATTTATGCGTTATAATTAGGTATTATGATAATTTTTCCTGACACTAACCTGCCGCGCGAATCTGAGGATTGGACGGATAAGGTTGAGTATGAGATTAAGCGTTTAGATAAGCGGGCTGTTGTTACTGTCGATGTTTCTGGCGGTGGCGGTGGGGGTTCTGGTTCTGGAGGCGTTGGTCCTGCTGGCCCTGCTGGTCCTGCTGGACCTCAGGGGCCTCAAGGTGAGCCTGGGCCGGCTGGCCCTCAAGGTATTCAGGGTGAGCCTGGTTTAGACGGCGTTGACGGCGCTGATGGCGCTCAGGGTGAGGTTGGTCCTCAAGGTCCTCAAGGTGTTCAAGGAATTCAGGGAGAGACTGGTCCGCAAGGCCCTCAGGGCGAGACTGGCCCTAAAGGTGACACTGGTGAGCAAGGCATTCAGGGTATTCAGGGTGTCCAGGGCGTTAAGGGTGATACTGGTGCTACTGGACCTCAAGGCCCACAGGGCGAACAAGGAATTCAAGGTGTTAAGGGTGACACTGGTGCTACTGGTGCAACTGGTGCAACTGGAGCGACTGGCCCGAAGGGCGATAAGGGCGATCAGGGTTTAACTGGTTTGTCCGCTTATCAGGTTGCGCAGCTTAATGGTTTTACTGGCACTGAGGCTGAATGGTTGGCTTCTTTGGAAGGTGATCAGGGTCCGCAGGGTATTCAAGGCGAACCTGGCGCTGATGGAGCAGATGGTGCGACTGGTCCTGCAGGTCCTGGCGTTGCGGCTGGTGGTACTGCTGGACAGATTCTGTCTAAGGTTGATGGCGCAGATTACAATACTGAATGGGTTAGCACTGCTCCTGCAGCTGCTTATACTTCTGTAGTAAAGCATCAGGTTAAGCTTGGTGAAACTATCGCTAAGGGTCAAGCTGTTTACGTCTCATCTGCTGATGGTACAAACATGATTGTTTCTAAAGCTTCTAACGCTTCTGAAGCTACTTCTTCTAAGACGATGGGCTTGCTTGAGACTGGAGGCGCATTAAACGCGCAAGTGAACGTCATCACTGAAGGTTTGCTCGCAGGCCTAGACACTACTGCAGCTGTGAATGCTGGTGTGCCTGTGTGGTTGGGAACTTCAGGCAATCTTATTTATGGTTTAGCATCTAAACCTGTCGCTCCTGCGCATCTTGTTTTCATTGGTGTTGTTACTCGCGTTAACGCCAATAATGGTGAAATTTTTGTTCGTCCACAAAATGGCTTTGAGCTTAACGAAATTCATGATGTGAAGATTACTAGCGTTGCTGCTGGTGAAGTTATCCAGCGCACAGTGGACAACTTGTGGGAAAACAAGACGCTTGCTGAGGCTGGCATTTCTGCTGTGGGGCACACTCACGATGATCGATACTATACAGAAGCTGAAATCACAACATTGCTTTCAGGTAAGTCAGACACTGGGCATACTCACACTATTGCGAATGTTACAGGTCTACAGTCTGCTCTTGACGGTAAAGCTGATGATGCTACCACACTTGCAGGTTATGGTATTACTGATGCTTACACTAAAACTGCAGTTGATAGCGCGTTGTCTGGTAAATCTAGCACAAGTCACAATCACTCCTTAGATTCACTGTCAAATGTTACTATAACTGGCAATACCTCTGGTGAGCTTCTAAAATGGAATGGAACCGCATGGGTCAATAACACCATCGCGGAGGCTGGTGTAGCAGCAGCTTCACACACTCATCCAGCTGCCGATATCACTTCTGGGACTTTCGATATTGCAAGGATTCCAACAGGAACTACAGCGACAACTGTAGCGCTTGGAAATCACAGTCACGCTGGCTACGTAACAACTTCGGACACTGGCACAGTAACAAACGCAATGCTAGCTGGCTCTATTGCAAACAACAAGCTAACAAACTCTTCTATTACGATTAACGGTTCTGCAATTTCTCTTGGAGGAACTGTAACGACACCAGACACTAATACGACATACACTTTTGGTTCTGGTTCAACTAATGGAGCTTTCTCTGTAACACCGTCTGGTGGCACTGCTCAGGCTGTATCAATTTTTGGTCTTGGTAGCGCCGCTTATACTGCATCTACTGCCTATGCCGCAGCAAGCCACACTCACTCTTATCTTCCACTTTCTGGTGGAACACTTACTGGAACTTTATATGTTTCAAACTTGACAATTAGCGGAACAACTGGAGCACTTACAAGTAGTGCCGTTTTGCAAGCTGCAGGTATAACCTCAACTGGTGCTTTAACTCGATCTGTTCTTTCTGGTGGAGGTTCAACTACAGCAACTTTTGATAACTCTGGAAACTTGGTAAGAACAGCTTCGTCTGAGCGTTACAAGGATCAAATCCAAGAGGCAAACTTCACCTATGAAGATGTGCTTGCTTTGGAACCAAAAACTTATAAACTTAAATCAGAACTTGAAGATGATGAAAATGCTAGAACTTATGGCGGTTTTATTGCTGAAGAAGTTGATCAAATTGAGAGTCTAAAAGTTTTTGTAAACTATATGACTCTAGAAGATGGCACAAAAATACCTGACGGTATTAACTATGGAGAAATGGTTTCTGCACTAGTCTCAGCACTCAAACATCAAGATGCCATTATTAAAGATTTAACAACACGCATTGAAAATTTAGAAAATAAATAAAGATAAGGTAAAATAGTAATATGCCAGATATCACACCGCCAAACTATAGCACAGCTATAGGTCAAGTCCGACTGCTAATCCCTGACACAGAGCAGTTGGAAAACACTGCCGACCCTTCAGCGGCGGATGCTTACATTTTTAACGACTCACAGATTCAAGCATTCCTAAGTCTTTACAGTGACAACGTTAAACGTGCTGCTGCCCAGGCCAAGCTTGTGCTCGCCACGTCTGAAGCGTTGATTAACAAAGTTATTTCAACTTACGATTTCAAGACTGATGGTGCGAAACTTGGTGCAGAGTTGAGAGCGCAAGCGAAACAGTTACAAGATGAAGCCGACAAAGACGAGATGTATGATTCTTACGAAACTTTCATTGTTGCACCACTAAAGAAGTGGGATAACGAATGGCTTTAAACACTCGCCCAGCTGTAGACCCTAGATGGTTTACGCACAACAATCTTGCAGAAAAAGCTCTGCATCTTGCAACAATCGAGATCTATAACCCTGCGAGCGCAGACAGCACATATAACCCAACAACAAATACTTGGACTAATAACACCGTAACCCTCTGGCAGGGTCGCGCACGTATCCAACCTCGTTCAGCTTCGGTGCGCATGTCAGACGGTTCAAGTGTCGTTAAAGCTATCGATCCTGGCGCTTCACAAATCGTTGAAGTACATATCGGCATGAGAGAGAACCAACTGATTGGTTCTAATGGCGAGATGGCTGACATCCGCCCAGGACACCGCATGAAAGTCACAGCATCACCACTTGACGCTAACCTTGTAAACTTTGACTTCGTTGTGCGTTCAGTTATTAACAGCTCAAACCCTTGGCACAGAATGCTTTTGTGCGAAGTAAACCAGGAGCTTAACCCGAACAATGGCTAACCGTAACCTTCCTATTGAGATTGCCGTCGCTAACGCTGTAGCTCGGCGCAAAAACGCTATCTTGGAGGAAGAGGCGCAGAATGTGCGCAAAGCTGTAAGATTCGCTTCGCGAGCTGCTGCTCGCGCAATGAAAGACAAAATCCTTGACAGCCCTACAGGTTCTAAATGGCATTCAGCAATTAACAGCATGCGCGGCAATCCTGACGGTGCGCGTTTAGAGACTGGCACAATGTATGACGCTGTAGCATCAATGGAGCCAAAGATTGTTGAGAACGCTGACAGGCGCAGACAGTCTGCTGTTGTTGGAGGTTTTGGTTGGCCAGCAGACGCTAATGGTAACATTAAGGATGCTTCACCACGTCGACGCTCACAAGCAGACCCAGATGGTGACTGGCGCACTGACCCTAAATATTTTATGATGCAAGAATATGGTTTCGATCTCGATGGCGATTTCGTTCCAGGAATGCATGCACAGCAGGCTGGTGTAGAAGCCTTTAAAACTAACCTTGACGAATATTGGAAGAAACGAGGATATAAATAATGGGATTGTCACTTATACCGATTCAAGACCAAATCGTTACAAAACTTAAAGAGCTTTCTCAAACAGTTTACGAGAATGGTGTGCCAGATGATTCAGCGTTAGAATACTCTAACGGAACCATGCTACCATTTATTGTACCGTTTTTTGGCGGATGGTCGCCAAGTTTAGACTCAAAAGGAATCGTATCATCCAGATATGATCTAGGCGAGAGTTTTGTTATCGTTCAATGCGTCGGACCGACCGAACGATCAGCACGTCAAGTTGCTGATCTTGTGCGAGCAAAACTGATGGGATATATACCTTCTGATGCTGGAGAACTTGTGCCAGTATCAAATAGTAGATATGTTACACCTGACTTTAGTTCCAGACCTGCAAAGTATATTGCTGAAGTATCGTTCCGATATCCAGTAAATACAAATGTGGTATTATAGAGTATAGATTAAGAGAGGATTCTTATGCCTATTGTAATTAACACAATCACTGGCAAGAGCATGGCCGTTCCGCGCCATTACCTAGGCCACCCTGTTTTGGGCGAAAATCTTGTTCTCGCAGAAGACTATGTTCCTGCTGCTGAGGAGAAGGCTGTTGAAGCTCCAAAGAAAAACAACAAGAAGGAGTTTTTTGCTCCAAAGGACAAGGCAATCCTGCCTGAACCTGTAACCGAAATTGAAGAGAATAAGGAATAGAAGATGGCAACTAAAATGCTTCGTCCTAACGTTGGTCTTTATGTAGCCCACAAGGATGCATTCGCTGACTGGACCGCTCCTACACTGAGTGAAATTACTACAGCTGGAACATTCACCTCTGGTGTTCTAACTGCTGGTGTTGTAAACATTTCGCAGGCTGTTACCGATGACTACACGCTGAACCAGACCGCTTCGCAGTCTGACAGCTCACTAAGCATCGTTGACAACGCAACCGTTAACACACCAACCTACCACAGCTACGAGGCTTCGCTAGACGGTTTCGTTCACGAAAACCGTACAGACGACAACTCGTTCAACAACTTCCGTAAGCTGTTTGAAAAAGAAGGCGTAAAGTACTTCCTAATCAAGCGTGTCGGTAAGACTCACAACGCAGCTTTTGCTGAGGGTGACGAAATCAGCATCTTTGGTGTTGAGACCGACTTCCCTGTACACATCATTGGTGACGGACAGATGATCCGCCTCGGCGCTCGCTTCCTAACCACTGGTGAAGTTAAGGTTAACGTTGAAGTAGCAGCAGGTACTGCTGGTGCAGGCCCACTACTTGCTTCGTCAATCGGAACCAAGAGCACCTCAAACGGTAAGATCAAGGTCTGGTGGGTTCCAACCGCTAACCTCACAACTGCTGAAGACACTTGGATCAACGCTCCAGACATCACTGACCTAACAAAGTCTGGCAGCCTCGAACTAACCGACGCTATCGCGTGGGATGGTTTTGACCTTGGTTCGACTGACTCGAACAAGATCGAAGACCGAGGAATCGTTGACGAGGGTCTAGTACAGACTCGCGGATTCGCAAACTACAATGCATCACTAACATTCTTCCGCGGTATTACCTCGGAGACCACTGGTGCATACTACAACGCTTACGAGGCTTTCAAGGCTGCAACCGATGGTTCGCGTCCTGAAGGATTCCTTGTTATGCGTGTAGGCTACCCTAAGACTACTGCTGCAGCCGCCACTCAAATCGTGTCGTCTTTCAAGGTCATCGCTGATGCCTTCATGGACAACACTGAGGGTGAAGACAGCGTTAAGTTTATGGTCAACTTCACCCAGCAGGGTAAGGTTGGAGCCAACAAGGCTCTCGTAGCTTAGTAACAGACTGGAAGGGGGAGAGATTTGCGCCCATTTGCTCTCCCCCTTTCTTCAATCTCTAATGGGTGAAACACTGTTTTAGAAAGGCGCTAAAATGAGCGAAAATATTGACCAAGCTACTGAAGCTTTGGAACTTGTCAAGGAGTCACAGTCGAAGAAGGTTTTTAGCCTTGTCGACGCTATTAAGGGTCGCGCGTATCCGCAGCGTGACGTAACTATCTATTTGAACGCTGAGGCGGCACACCGCCTGCGTGAGCTTGACGAAGTTATGAAAGCAACCACTGATGTTGATGCTTTTGAGGCTTTGCAGGTTGAAGCTAATCAGCTTGCTGAACAGATCAAGTCTAGCGCTATCACTTTCACTATGCGCGGAGTTAATCAGAAGACTGTCGAGCTTGTGCTTGAGCAGACTAACAAGCTGCACAATGTTGCAAAGGACGAGAATCCTACCGAGGTTCCTGGCTGGATGCGCGACTACATTACTACACTTGTTGGCCTAAACATTGTTTCTGTGCGTGACAGTGAAGGTAATGTTGAAGAAGATGTTTTCGATTATGACAAAGCTGAAGAGCTTCGCGTTAACCTTCCGCTCACCGAGTGGAATAAGCTTGTTGAATCTATGCAAGTTTTGACACTTGCTGGAGGATATTTTGACGAATTGACTGATGCAGGTTTTTTACCGAAGTCCTAACTTGGGCACATAACCGTCCTTATGTGACTAAGATTAGGGTTGCCATCGAAAACAAGATCCGTCCTACTGCCATGCTTTTTCATGAGCAGCCGTTTGATCCTTGGACAAAATTTGATTTTCTTTTGCTTGAGGCTTATCAAACTTTGCAGGATGAGACTTGCTCACAGTGTGGCAACCCTATCTGGATTTGTCGTAACGAGAACGCTACCAATGTTGGCTTTAAAATTAAGACTACTGTCTGTTTCGCTAAGGCTGAACTTGAACGCCACAACGAAATGAAAGAGAAGAAGAAGTCTAAGAAAAAGACTTTTGGTGAAAGCGATTATGTAGTTGCTTACACTTACGAGGATGGCGACATGCCCTCTCGTAGCTCTTATTTTGCTTATTTGGCCGAGCAAATGCAGAAAGAGCAGGAGACCTAAATAGTGTATAATAGATACATACTTAAGTTAGGTGGATCTTTTGGCGGACAACAATCTCAGTAAAAACGTTAAAATTGGTATTGACGTTGAGCTTAACAAGCGCTCGGTTGATGATGTCACTCGACAGATTGCGGAGCTTTCAAAAAATTCTATTAAGATTGGCGTAAAGAATCAACCTGTAACTGCGGAGCAGTTTAGCGCAAAACTTTTTGAATCATTCTTCAACAAAAAAAGTCCACTAACTACTAAACAACTTATTGACATTTTGCCGACTGCTGAACTTAAAGCGGCAGCTGGGCAAATGGTTAACATTTTTAAAGATGTTAAAGATCAACTGCGTGATGTTGGTCAGCAAATTAAATACGATAAAAGTTCTGCTCGCTATGTGCAGACTCCACTTGGGCAGGGTCGTCCAACTAAAACCAATGTATACAATGAACGAAATGTAACTACAGCAGACTTTGACAAGCTAGTTCGCGCAGTTAAAGAAGTCAGGGGCCAGGACAAATACTACACTGGCGCAGGTTCCGCTGCTCGCGGAAACATGCAAATCGAAGGCATACGTCAACTTGTGCTTCAGGAAATTAACCAGATTGTTGGTGGTTCAGCTAACGCTGGCGTTAAAGTTTCTGGGCTAGCAAAATACATTTCGCCAAGCCAAGCTGGCATTACAAGAATTGAAGAAAGCGAAGCTGGGCTTACAGCGGTTATACATGATGTTGCTGATGATCTTGAAGGTCTTAGCGATGAAGTTCGCGCAGTTATTTCTGCTTTAAATACCGACGCTGCAAATCTTGCAAAAATACTTGGCATTAGAGTAGCACCTACAAAACTTGATCCACGTGCAGCGTTTGGTGAATTTGATAACACTCAAGTAGAAGACTTGCGCTCATTTTACTCAGCATTGAAAGGTGGTCAAATTAATGGCCAAAAATTTAATCCAAAAGATTTCGCTGATTTTGCACCTGGAAAAGGTGGCTCTATTCTTGTATCCCCAGCATTGCTTGAAACCGCTTTTCAGCGTGTTGTAGAAAAGATTGCC
>JACCEA011767309.1_pt1 | contig 18955 bp, 17 predicted proteins | sample 7449851 | NCBI WGS metagenome assembly JACCEA01 (sample SAMN15323453, study PRJNA562643) | freshwater metagenome | isolation source: river surface water | place: USA:Blue River Watershed | collected 2017-08-18
AGTCCTGAGTCCTGAGTCCTGAGTCCTGAGTCCTGAGTCCTGAGTCCTGAGTCCTGAGTCCTGAGTCCTGAGTCCTGAGTCCTGAGTCCCGAGTCCCGAGTCCCGAGCCCGAATTTAAGTTTAACGATGACTTTTTAATTTCATCCACGATAGCCGTCCGGGTTCTGAGACTGCCAACGCCAAGCGTCGCGCATCATGGTGTGCAGGTCGCGTTTGGCGGCCCAGCCCAGTTCGGTGGCGGCTTTGGCAGGGTCGGCGTAGCAGATAGCTATGTCGCCGGGGCGGCGCGGGGCTAGGCGATAGGACACGTGGCGCCCGCTCGCGACTTCAAAAGCGCGCACCACCTGCAGCACGCTGTAACCCTGGCCGGTGCCTAGGTTCCACGCGTTAACGCCGGGGCGGCTGTCCATCGCTTTTAGCGCCGCCAGGTGGCCTTCGGCCAGATCCACCACGTGGATGTAGTCGCGTACGCCGGTGCCGTCCACGGTGGGGTAGTCGTAACCAAATACCACCAGTTCGGGTCGCTGGCCCATGGCCACCTGTGCCACAAAGGGCAACAGGTTGTTGGGAATGCCGTTGGGGTCTTCGCCTATCTGGCCACTGTCGTGCGCCCCCACCGGATTGAAGTAGCGCAGCAGCGCTACACGCCAGCGCGAGTCAGACGCCGCCATGTCACCCAGCACCTGCTCCACCATGAACTTGCTGCGACCATAGGGGTTGGTGGTGTCGCCCACCGACTGGTCCTCGGTAATGGGCACTGTGGCCGGGTCGCCGTAGACAGTAGCCGACGAACTGAACACCAGCGTAAACACACCCGCCGCCGACATTGCCTGGCACAGGTTAACAGTGCCGCCCACGTTATTGCTGTAATAGGCTAGCGGTTGGGCCACGCTTTCGCCCACGGCTTTCAGACCAGCAAAATGAAGCACGGCCTGAACCGAGTGCTGGGCCAGCAGCTTATCCAGCAGGGCACGGTCCCGAATGTCGCCCAGAACAAACACAGGAGCCCGCCCGGCCAGCTGCCCCACCCGCCTCAGAGACTCAGCTGACGAGTTACATAGGTTATCCAGCACCACCACATCAAAGCCCGCCTGCAAGAGCGCCAGCGTGGCATGGGAGCCAATGTAGCCAGCACCTCCCGTCACGAGTACTGTTTTGTAAGCGTTCACTATTTTCGACTCATTTCTCTGTCCGAACCGGGTGGGAGCAATTCAGTTGTATCGAGGCCCGCATAGCACAGCACAGTGCATGCCTGTATCCAGGCCCTGCTGCACCAATCATGCCGAGTTTCCCATGACCTGAATCCCGTGGTTCAACTTGCATTATTGGCCTCAGTCATGACCATCTTGATGGCTTCACAGGTTTTAACTATCTCGGCTTCCGTGAGCGTCGGATGGACCAAAAACATCAAGCTTGTCTCACCCAAAGCCTTGGCGACAGGCAAGCGAACTGCAGGGCGCCACCCGGTGCCATCGAAGGCTTTTTCCAAATACACCTCGCTGCAGCTGCCCTGATAGCACGGCACACCTTGAGCATTGATGGCCTCAATGATTCGGTCACGGGTCCATCCAGTTGCCAAACGCTCGGGCTCCACGTACACATAACACTTGTAATGCGCGTGCTCACAGCTTGCGCTGTTTGCAATGCATGAACCTGGACAATTGGCACACTTAACCTGTGGAACCCGCAGCGCTGGAAAGTCACGAGATGCCGACCAAATAGCCTCAGCATTGCGTTTGCGTGCCGAAGCCCAATCGGTCATCCGACGAAGCTGAATACGTCCAATCACTGCCTGCATCTCCAGCATGCGCCAATTGGTGCCGAAGCTCTCATGCAGCCACCGGAAGCCTGGCGGGTGCTGGCGTTGATAGACCGCTTCGTAACTCTTGCCATGGTCTTTGTAGGACCACATAGCGCGCCAAATGGCTTCGTCTTTGGTGGTAACCATACCCCCCTCGCCACCGGTGGTCATAATCTTGTCTTGGCAAAAGCTCCAAGCCCCCACATGGCCGATGCTTCCCACCGGAAGCCCCTTGTAGCGCGCGCCGTGCGCTTGTGCGCAGTCTTCAATCACCTTAAGACCACGTTTTGCCGCCAACGCCATGATCGGGTCCATGTCGCACGGCCAACCGGCCAAGTGAACACACACTACCGCCTTGGTGCGCGGTGTGAGCACCGCCTCTATGGTGCGGGCAGAGATATTGCCGGAGTCCGGCTCTACATCAGCAAAAACCGGTACCGCTCCCGCATTCACCACACAAGAAATCGAAGCAATGAACGTTCGCGGTGTAACCACCACTTCATCACCGGGACCAACGCCAAGGGCTTTGAGCGCCACATCCAAAGCCAAAGTTCCATTGGACAAAGCCACCGCATAGCGCGTCTGGCACCAAGCGGCAAACTCTTTTTCAAATTCACGAGTTTCAGTGCCTGTCCAATAATTCACTTTGTTGGATAACAGCACGCTGTGCACCGCATCGGCTTCTTCAGGAGTGAAACTGGGCCAAGGGGTGAAAGGGGTATTAAGCATTTTTATTTCGAAATATGGAGAGCAAAGCAATCCTTCATGGATTGAGCAATAACTCGGTTAACTCTTCCCAACTGTTGACCCAACATGTGGGCAACGCTGCCTCAGATAAGCCCTGGAGAGACTGCGAGTAAAGATTGCGTTCATTTCCACGCATCCCAATTCCAAGCCAACCCAAGGGGGTACACCCTAAAAAATCTTTTTGGATGTTGTCGGCAACGTATACGTATTGATCTGCGGGGAAGTCATTTTGAATGGCGTGAAACCGATCAGGAGAAGGCTTTGAGCTACCGTAGTCTTCTGAAATATAGGTCGGCCAATGGCTTAACCCAAGTGAAGTTAACTTGAGCCTTTGAGTCACAGACCGGCCATCTGTCAAAACAGCAACGGCCAATGCTGTTTTTTTGATTTTTTCTAAAGATACAGAACAATTTTCGGCCAGTTTTATATCTGGCAAATGCAATCTGTACATCCACAAAAGAGACTCTTTTACCGAGGGCTTTAAACCTGTCAACTCACAAACCAACGATAACCAGTCAAGCTTCGCGTTCTGCAAGCGTTGCGTTTGAACGACCGCGTAGCAGTCGATACCTAGCAAAGAATTGATCTGCGCACAAACATGGCGAACTCCCGAATCCACATAATCTGCCTCCGAATAAAGCGTGTCGTCCAAATCAAAGACGACTACTGTGCGCGCAAGGTCAACGTACATCGCTTACCAAGACATGTGCGTCATAGCGCAGCATCATCAAATTCGGAGTCCATGAATCGGAGAATCCTATCTCTTTGTGAAGCAAGTACTCATCAATCAACCATCCTGGGTAATTGGCGCCTGCTGCATATGAAAGCGGAAAACCACCGCCGAAACGAGGATTGATTTCCAGTGCTGCATAGCGCTTTTCGTTTGGATGTGCGAACAGCTGAATGGTCAAACAACCACGGGCGCCTTTGATTTTCGCCAGTTTTCCAACCAGGTACTCATATACGTGGTGTTGGCGGGTCACACCTTTATTGATTTCTCCATCACGAACCTCCAGCCTATGTCGAGGAACCAAACATTTCAAAACGCCCATCCGGTCGTAATAAGCATCGACTGTGTATTCCTCAAATGTCTGATCGATGAACTCCATGAACATCAGCTTTGGGTCATCGCGCATGCCATCAGAAAGATCTGCAGCCTGACTGAGCTTGGCAGCACCAACACTTCGGCTGCCGTCGTACGGCTTGGCAAAGCACGGAAAAGTGAGCTGTTGTCGATCCAGAATCTTGGGCACATCGATGCCAACAGAATTGAAAAGTTGGGCTGTTAAACGCTTGTCACGGCATACACGCACCAGCGCCTCATCCGAGATCACAAGATCAATACCCTCAGCTGCAAATCTGTCACGCTGCTCAGCCAAGCCCAGCAATTCCGTATCAATCGTCGGTACAACCAGCCCGACCTTGTGTTCCGAACATAGCGCCAACAATTCGTCCATGTAGCCGTGGGCGGTCACACGCGGCAACGCAAAGGCCTGATCGGCCAACTGGCAAGCAGCGGACATCTCGGGCTTCAAGTCTGTCGCGAACATAAGCGAATTCAAACCACGCAGATGAAGTTCCTGCTTAAACGCTTTGATCAACTCCACCCGGCGTCCCGCCGAGAGCAAAAGCACGTTGGGTTTACTTAATTTCATGAATACCTTCAAACTTGGGCATTGTTGCATCGCCTGGCGCACTGATGCCATCGCGCACTAGTACCTTGCGCACTGTTAACCACAAAATGCGCACATCCAACCGCATACTACGGTTAGCCACGTACCAGACGTCCAGCGCAAACTTGTCTTCCCAGCTGATCGCATTGCGGCCATTGACCTGAGCCCAACCCGTGACACCGGGGCGCACCTCATGACGCCGAGCTTGCTCTGGCGTGTACAAAGGCAAATACTCCATCAGCAAAGGCCGTGGTCCCACCAGACTCATTTCACCCTTCAACACATTCCACAGCTCAGGCAACTCATCCAGACTACTGGCACGCAAAAAGCGGCCAAAAGGCGTTAGGCGCTGCGCATCGGGCAGCAACGTGCCATCGAGGCCGCGCGCATCCGTCATCGTTCGGAACTTGACCATAGTGAAAGGCTTACCATGCAGTCCCGGTCGCACCTGGCAAAACAAAACAGGGCTCCCCAGCTTGCTGCGGACCAACCAGGCCAATGCAAGCAAAGGTAGGGCCAGCAGCAGCAAGGCTAGCGATGCGGCCACGAAGTCAAACACACGTTTCATTCCGGTCAACCTTTGGTGCGATTCGACAGCGCTTTAAAAATGTCTCCGAATTTGCTTGCGCCTACCGCCAAACCCAGATGCTCCTGATAGAAATGCCGCGCCCGATTGCCCATGGACAGTAGTTGGTCGAGAGGCATATCGGCCAAACACTGAGCAGCTTCAGCTAACGCCACAGGATTTTCTGACTCAGCGGTCAAGCCGCTGTTGGATTGCTTCACCAAATCTGCAGCATCGCCATTCACCGCCATCAACAATGGCTTTCCTACTGCCATATACGCCTGCGTTTTGGATGGAATAGTGATCTCGAACAATGGGTCTTTTCTCAGATGTACCAGCAAAGCATCGGCAGCGGCCAGGAACGTACCCACTTTGGCCATCGGCACGGGGGCCAAAAAAACCACGTTATTTAGCGCTAATTCTTGCGTACGAGCCTTGAGGCGGCCCACCTCGATACCACCGCCCAGCATCACAAAACAAACCCGCGATCCATGCCCCTGCAAAATCAGTGCAGCATCCAGTAATGCGTCCAGCGACTGTGCCTTACCCATATTGCCGGCAAATACGATCTTAAAACGATCATTGCCAGGAAAGTTTGCAGGCAAGCCCCCCACCGGAGACATGAGCGCAGACTCATCGGCCCAGTTATAAATGACTTCAATCTTGCTTTCAGGCACATGACGTTGCACCAGCAACCGTTTGAACCCAGGCGAAAGAACCACAATCTGGTCCAAGCATCGGTAAACCCAATCGCACACGCGCCCCACTAACGCCAATGCCCTTTGGTTGTTCAGCATGCCTGTGGCACGCAGGGTATCTGGCCACATATCTTGAATGTCGTAGACCAAGGGAATCCGGCGAATCCAACGAATCAATGCCGCTGCAAGCCCCACCGTTAGTGGAGGGTGATATGCGTACATGACGTCCGCTCGCCTAGCCATAAATACCCCATAAAAGAGCGCTGAAGCCGCAAAGCTGAGGTAATTCACAATTCGCTTGATGGCTGACTGATCATGATTTGGATAAAGAGGCAAACGAGTTATGTCCACGCCATCAATTTGCTCTCGCTGAATCCATTTGACCTTGTAGCCTGGGTATACCTTGCCGCCCGGATAGTTGGGAAAGCCCGTCACGACTTCCACATCAAAACCTTGACGGACCAGTTCACGTGCGAACACCAAGCCTTTAAATGTTGGCTCAGGGTCAAACCACTGCGTTAACAGTAGAACTCGTGTTTTTGTTTTTGAGTTCAATACTTCTTCCACACCACACGCTTCACATAGTCGGTATAGCTGTGAACAATCCGCACCACTTTAGCGCTCACATTGGGCATGCTGTAGTCACCCACCAAACGCAAATCACGCCCAGCGCCCCGCGCTTGCGTGGCCACAATGGCCAAGCCTTGGCGCACCCGATCCATTTCCAAGCCCACCATCATCACGGCGGCTTCCTCCATGCCCTCAGGCCGCTCATGCGCTTCGCGCAGGTTCAGGGCCGGAAAGTTCAAGATCGATGACTCTTCATTGATCGTGCCACTGTCAGATAACACCGCTTTGGCGTTCATCTGCAGATTGACATAGTCATGAAAACCCAACGGCTTCATCAAGCGCACCAAAGAGTGAAACTTCGTACCCGTGGCGTCCACACGCTTTTGGGTGCGCGGATGGGTCGACACAATCACAGGCAAACCATGGTCTTTGGCCACGCTGTTGAGCACGGCCACCAACTTGGTAAACGACTGGTCGGACTCAATATTTTCTTCACGGTGCGCACTGACCACAAAATACTGCCGCGCGGTCAGGCAAAGCCGCGCCAACACATCAGAGGCTTGAATTTGCGGCAAATAATAGTGCAGCACTTCAAACATGGGGCTGCCGGTCTTGATCACCTGATCAGGTGGCAAGCCCTCGCGCAGCAAATAATCACGGGCAATCGTGCTGTACGTCAGATTGATGTCTGAAGTGTGGTCCACGATGCGGCGGTTGGTCTCTTCAGGCACACGCTGGTCAAAGCAGCGGTTGCCCGCCTCCATGTGAAAAATTGGCACTTTACGCCGCTTGGCCGGAATCACCGACAGGCAACTGTTGGTGTCACCCAGCACCAGCATGGCCTCGGGTTGCACCTGGGCCAACACACCGTCCACTGCGGTGATCAGGTTGCCAATGGTATTGGCCGCTCCGGTGCTGCCTTCGGCACTGTTCAAAAAGAAATCGGGCTTGCGCACACTCAGGTCATCGAAGAAGACCTGGTTGAGTTCGTAGTCGTAGTTTTGGCCCGTGTGCACCAGCACGTGGTCGCAATGCTCGTCCAGTGCGGCCAGCACGCGAGAAAGGCGAATGATTTCTGGCCGTGTGCCCACAACCGACATAATTTTGAGTTTTTTCATCGCTTTTAAACTTTGCTGGTGATCGTGTCGGGGTTAGCTCGGTCAAAAATTTCATTGGCCCACAACATGACAACCATCTCGTCAGCGCCAATATTGGTAATGTCGTGTGTCCAACCAGGCACGGTTTCCACTACCTGGGGCTTGTCGCCATGGGTTTCAATGTGATGCACCTCGTTGGTCAACATGTGCCGGAACCCAAAACGCGCATGACCTTTGATCACCAAGAACTTTTCAGTCTTGGTGTGGTGATAATGCCCTCCCCGTGTGATGCCGGGATGTGCCGTGAAAAAGCTGAACTGTCCGGTGTCTGGAGTCTTGAGCATCTCGACAAACACCCCTCGCGCATCACCGTGTACCGGCACGTCATACAAAAAACGCTCTGTGGGCAAATAACTCACATAAGTGGCATACAAAGCGCGCACCAGGCCTGTGCCCACGCGCTCTGACACCAGCGTGCTGCGACAGTTCTTGAAGGCATCAATCTGGTCTGACAATTCACCCAAGGTGATGGTGTATTCTGGCAAAACCGCTGGTCGCTGCACCCCAGCCCAGACAGAGGCAAACTGCCCCAATATGGAGTTGATCACATCGTCCACATAGACCAAGCGCACACGGGCACTGGCATCGTTGATCTGCACTGGCAAGTCATGCGCCTTGTTGTGGCAAAAAGTGGCTACGACCGAGTTGTAATTGGGCTTACACCATTTGCCAAACACGCCTGGCAAACGATAGATCGCCACAGGGTTGCCGTGCTCATCTGCCAGCGCTTGCACCACCTGCTCGGCGGTGAGTTTGCTTCGACCATAGGGGTTATCTTGTTCAGCCTGGGCAGAAGAAGCCAATAGCACAGGGATTTTTTTGCCTAAATCTCGCAAGCCCTGGCAAATGCGCTCTGTCAAACCTGTGTTGACATCAGCAAAGGCCTGCAAATCAGCAGGACGGTTCTCTCCGGCCAGATGCACAACTGCATCAGCCTGGGCAAGAACACCCTGCAAATCAGCATCGCTTTGGCCGCGCACAAAGGTCAACACTTCGTATTCGGCCAATTCGCGCAAGCGCAGCACCAAGTTTTTGCCAATGAACCCATTGGCGCCGGTTACCAGAAGTTTCATGGCTTATTCCTCTGCATCCACCAACTCGCCGCGTGCAATGGCGGGCATGAATCGCAGTTTCATCAGCAAGGCCTGCATATCGGCAATGTCCAAACGGTCTGTGTTGTGTGAGTTGTAGTCGGTGGCTTCAGAGATTTTGACTTCACCTTGCTCGATAAACTTGCCGTAGTTCAAATCACGCAAATCTGGCGGCACACGGTAGTAGCCCCCCAAGTCTTCAGCGGCCACCATTTCTTCACGACTGAGCAATGCTTCATAAAGCTTTTCTCCATGACGAGTGCCGATCACTCGAACTTCATGTTCTGGTTTGCCCATCAGCGCTGTCAAAGCCTTGGCCAGCACCTCAATGGTGGCTGCAGGGGCTTTTTGCACAAACACCTCACCCGGTTGACCATGTTCAAACGCATAGAGAACCAAGTCCACCGCATCATCGAGCGTCATCATGAAGCGGGTCATGCTAGGGTCAGTGATGGTGATGGGCTTGCCCGCCCGGATTTGATCAATGAACAACGGAATGACCGAACCGCGAGATGCCATCACATTGCCATAGCGGGTCACGTTGATGACTGTTTGTGAACTACTGCGCGATTTGGCGACGGCCACTTTTTCCATCATGGCCTTGCTAATGCCCATGGCGTTGATGGGATACACAGCCTTGTCGGTACTGAGCACCACCACGCGCTTCACACCACACTGTATGGCGGCTTCCAGCACGTTTTCTGTGCCCAGCACATTGGTCTTCACCGCCTCTAGCGGATGAAACTCGCACGACGGCACCTGCTTGAGTGCCGCTGCATGAAAAATGAAATCTACTCCGCGAACGGCATTCACAACCGACTGGTAATCGCGCACATCGCCAATGTAGAACTTGAGCTTGTCGCTCTTGTACTGCTTACGCATGTCGTCCTGCTTCTTTTCATCCCTGCTCAGGATGCGGATTTCACGCAAGTCAGAATCCAGAAAACGGCGCAATACCGCGTTGCCGAAAGAACCCGTTCCACCCGTAATCAATAAAGTCTTGTGATTAAACATTCGCAACCTGCTTTGCATGTTGTGCCACCTGGGCAACAAAGTTCAATGTCTCACGAGCACAACGCGCCCACGAATACGCTTGTGCGCGCTGCCAGGCTCTCTCGGCCAGCTGTGCACGCAATGGGGCATCATCGCCCAGCTTTTGTATGGCATTGGCAATGGACAACGGCACCTCGGGATCAAAGTACACGCCTGCATCCCCCAGCACCTCGGGCATGGGCCCGCGCTCTGAACACGCAATGGGCAAACCCGACGCCATGGCCTCTATCAGAATATTGGGCAGGTTTTCACAGCTGGACGCAAACACAAACGCATCCACCTGCTGATAGAGCTCGTGCAGGCGATCAAAATCTACATGCCCCAAATCCTGCAAAAACTCAGCATCCGGGTCCAGCGCCAATCGCTCGCGCTGCACCAACTCGGCGTAAGGCCCTGTATTGCCCCCCACCATCTGCAGCACAACAGGCCTGCCCTGTTTGCGCAGCTGTGCCACAGCGTGCATCAATTGCACATGGTGCTTGTATGGCATCTGTATCGACACATACAACAGGCGCAATGCCTGCCCCTCATCTGCCCGCACCGCCTTTTGAGGGCGAGGGGCCATGACAAAACGTGGCTCTATCCCGTGCGGCACCAATGCAGTCAGACCGCGCAAACCGCCTAATGCTGCCGTGACCGCGTTTTGCGCATAGTGGGTTAAAAAAATCACCCCCTGCGCCCTGCGAAATGAACGACCCTGGCTGATTCGCAGCAGACGCATTTTGAAGCGCATCCAGCTCCAACGACCAAACAGCGCCGCACGATCAGGCTCAAAAGGCAGCATGTTTTGCGACATGGTCACCATGGGCACCGGACTCATGGCTGGCAATGTTCCGCCAGGTGAAAACAACACCTCGCAGCCCGCCTGCTTAACCAGCGCCGGCAGCAACAACTGTTGACCCAGCAGTCTGCGCAGCAAGCCGGCATTGCACCAATCAGGCGTATGCACAATTAACCAGTCACGCTTTGGTAATTTGTGTGCAGTCGCAGACCGCGTCCATACATGAACTGCTGCTACACGGCTCTCTTCTGGCCTTGCCGCAGACAGCATATGCGCCAGATGGGTTAAACCACCTCCACTTGAAATATTACTGGCATCGATTGCCAATTTCTTGTATGAATTCACAGAAGACAACTACTCATTCATTACGAAAATTCCATTTCGCACTTTAAAAACTGCAGCACAGGAATTGCAAGTCATTTCCAAATCATTACTTTGCCGCAAATCACCATGGCATTTTGTACACCTAAGCATATACCTTACGTCGATATTCTTATTTCTTGAGCGTTGAGAGAGCAGATTTCTTAGGAAATCTCTAAAACCCTCCCTTATTTTTGAAAACACTCCACCTTGCGCATAGACTCTATCATTCTCTGGAGCCTCCCAATTAACATCAACATCAGGATTTGTTATTGAATAGTTAACACTGCCCTCCCAATAATATCTGACATGAAATTCAAATGGGCGCTTAGGTATCAAAATTGTTGTCAAATACGGTTTCACTCTGTCTTCATACAATTCAACTACACTTTCGTCGTGTTTCCAATTTTTCTTTTTTGTGATTATCAAATGATCATTTCTTAGAGTTATTTCAAGTCGATGATCTTTGTAAGGATTAATTCTCTCCAAGAAAGCATCAGGAACCTCAATATATCCAGCTTTAGCAACCCGTTGCAACTCATTTATGAATTTCCCTGGATCTTTTGAATGCTCCAACACATGCGAGGCAATGACATAATCAAATGATTTATCCTTGAAAGGCAAGTTCTCAACAAATCCTAAAACTGTTGGTCGATCTGAAGTCAATGGAACCCAGTGTCGCTCTCTCGTTGCTTCGAATGCATCTAGTAGAACATTGGATCGAGGGTATGGATTTCCGCCTGATCCAACTTCTAACACGAGAGCATCTTTAGGTACTGGCGTATGGAATCTTCTGCTCGCCCATGCAAGTGACTCTAATCCCATACTCGAAAATAAATGCATGAATACCGATTTTGAATTTTTATTAATTTGCATTTGCTATTTCCATCATTTTAAAAATCCTTGCATCAATGTCATGACCTGCCGCTGTCACCTTAATATAGCCTGCCTTTGCAATTTTTTCACAAAGCTCTTGGTCTGATACATATCCATCAATTCGATTCAGCATCTGTTCCTTATTATGAAAATAATCTGCCTCTACACCTTGCGTATACAGAGAAGCCAAATCATCAGAATATTCAGACAGCATCAATGTTTTTGTTGCGGGTATTTCGAAGCAGCGCCGCGTGTAGGTGTCCCGGTTTAGCTTCGAGAAAAAGCAAAGCGCCACCTTGGCACCACACAATGCCTTGTTGTAATCTTCACCCCACACCATTCGTGTTGGCGCTAAATGCCTAAGTACCTCTGACTGTTCCAGTGGTTTTTGCCAATACTTGGTGGGGCCAAATAGCCGCAAGCGGTAACCACTTTTAACAATTGCCTCCAAATACTCCAAGCGCTGATCGGGTTCATAGTGACCAATGAACACCACATCGCATTCATAAAGCTCACGGTCTTCTTTGCTCAAATCTACAGGGTAACTGCGATCTGGCACATACCAAGACCGCATTAATTCAACTTTCTGGGCACCTGCTTTTCTAAAATCGTCCAAATTTGCATGGCGATAAGCCAACATTAAGTCATACACCGGTATTGCAGCCATAAAGTGACGCCACAGGTAACGGGGCTGTGTGGGCGAAAACGGATCATCGTTGTTGTAGCCCACCAGCTTGCAAGTGGGCAGTTCATGCCTGACTTGTCGCAATGTCGCTGCCGTGAGATGCGTACCCCTGTACACAAAAATCATGTCAGGTCTTTGCAGCCGTACCTGGGTCAAAAAGTCCCTGTTGATTTGCGCAATCAGTGGGCCGACGACAAACTTGTTCTGTAAGCGCTTAAACAGTGCACTGATTGTGCGCGGCTTTTGTGTATCAAACGCGAAATGGTGATACCACTTGAATTCAAGTGCTTCATGTCCAAGTCTACGAAGTGACTTGCAAACTTCGGTCTCATGCAAATCTGAATGCCAATCACCAGCAACCAGCACCCGCATCAGACTCATCCTTTAGCAGCGCCCAAACGAGGCGTGTACCCCAAACGATTCTTGATCCAGATGATCAAGGCATCCACTCTGTCTGGGCCTAGCAGCAACAAAGCCACAAAGTACGCATGGAACAAGGGGGATCGCCAAAAGCCCATGCGGGCCAATGCCAAGCCATATCGCACAAAAACCCGTTTGCTGCGCTTGGCCTGGATAGACAAAATGGGATACGAATAGCTGCCGATGTCATGGCGGATGGCCGCAAAAACTGGCAAGCCAGTTGCAGTATCCACATGCTCGGCAATCTGCAGCATGCCAGCCATGAAGTGCAAAGAAGATTCCGGCGTTTGATCCTGGGGTACAAATTTGCCTTTTTCTGCCTCGCTGTGCCCAAAGTCGGGTGCAACACCATCACGCCGCAAGGCAATGATCTGGGGAGTAAACACCACACTGCGCTTGGCCAGAATGCGCCCCACCAAGTACAGCTGATATAGCAAAGTGCCATCAAACTCTGTTGCGGCAAGTGCGGCTGCGCTGTCCCTGTGTATCACCATGCCAGGAATCACGACAGAGCGGCGATAAGCCACCGTAATGGCCTGCTGGCCAGCGGGCACAGCATGCTCCTCCGGGTAATAACGAAATACCTGCTTGAGAATGGTCGGGTTTTGATCGAATGTTGCATAGGTTCTGACCACCACACCACATTCGGGGTGGCGGCGTGTCGCATCCGCGATGGCGGTCAATGCTCCTGCGCACATCAAATCATCATTGCCCATGAAAACGCAGTATTCACCTCGCGCCTGTGCAACAAGCTCGCGGATATTGCCGTCGTAACCCAGATTGCGTGTGTTTTCGAGGTATCGAAGACGATCTGGATATTTGGCGCTGTATTCGGCTGCGACCTTGCCAATCGCGAAGCGTTCAGGTGATTTGTCTTCACAAATCAAAACTTCAAAGTTCGCTTCATCTTGCTCAAAAATCGAGTCCAGCAAGGGCGGCAAATAATTGGCCCGGTTGTAGGCCGGGATACACACCGTAAATAAGGGTCTTGAATTCATAGTTGTCTGTTTTGCATGGCGATGGCCAACATGATCAATGCAAACAATCGGCCACCGTTTGCTCTGCCTGCCCGATGCCCGCGAACAAGTGACCGCACCTGGTCGAGTTGTATGACGTCGGGCAAAGACTCCATCCTGGCCATGAGTTTGTTTTCGCCTTCAGCGCGCAACCACTCATTCACAGGTATAGAGAAGCCCTGTTTTCTTCGCGTGTCAAGATCTGGCGGCAGCCAACGCTCAGCCAATAAGCGCTGCAGTCGGCGTGATTCTCCTTTGTCTACTTTCCAATGATCTGGAACCTGTGAGAAACAAAATTCGATGAGCCTGTGGTCCAGCATCGGGGCTCTGACTTCGAGGGAATGCGCCATGCTGGCCCGGTCAACTTTGACCAGAAAGTCATCAGGCAGGATGCTACCAAAGTGAGTTCTTGTCATCCTGTCCATGTCCGTAGAACCAGCCACGAACAAAGTCAATAAAAAGTTTTCTGGCTGCGCTTCCTGTCCCTTCAAATCTCTCCAGGCTGAAGGTTTAAGAATTCTGCCGCGAAGCTCAAGATCAAAATAAGGCCGCCCCCAGATCATTTGCTGCAATGCACCGCCACGCAAGGACGCAAGACGGTTCCGCCCTCTAACACCTGCTGGCAATTGTGCGGCAGCTTTTGCTAGCCACGATAGCAGTGTGTCGGGGACTGCCCCCCACTTCAATTTGTCGGCCAGACTGGTTGTGTAGTCTGTATAGCCACCGAACAACTCATCGCCACCATCACCGCCGAGCGCCACCGTCACTTGTTGTCGCGCAAGTCCAAACACCATCAAGGCTGGCAATATGGACGAATCCGCAATCGGTTCATCGATCAGGGGTGCGAAGCCATCCAGCAAGCCCAGACTCGGCTTATCTAACTCCAGCACATGGTGTTGCGTACCCAAATAGTCCGCGACTTTTTTGGCATGGTGCGCTTCGTCCAACGGGGAGCCAGGCAAGGCGATCGTAAAAGTCTGCACAGGCCTGGAGCTGACGCGTGCAGCCGCAGCAGCAACCAAAGAAGAATCCAAACCACCTGATAAAAGCACGCCCACTGGCACATCTGCCACCATACGCAGGCGCACTGAGTCTTCTATCAAACTGCCCGCTTGTTCGGCCAGTGCCTGACCATCGGCCGCTGCATTGGCCGTGTTGGCTGGCAACGACCAGTAACGCCACAGGCGCAGCTCGCCTGTTTGCAGCATGAATTTGGCACAATGCGCGGGCGGCAATTTGTGAACGCCCTCAAACAAACACTGATCAGCGGGCACATAGCCCAGCGCCAGATAGTGATTGAGTGCCTTCAGATTAATTGCGCCACCATGCGGCAAAGCCTTAAGTTCTGATGCAAAGACCAGCTGCCCCTGACTGTGCATGTAATACAGCGGCTTTTCGCCAGCGCGGTCCCGTGCCAGAAACAAGCTGGGGGGCACACCATCGCGGCCTTGGTCCAGGATTGCCAAGGCAAACATGCCGTTGAAATGCTCGACACATTGCGCCCCCCACTCCTGATAGGCCGCCAGCACCACCTCGGTATCGCCCATGGAACGAAACAAATGACCGCGCTGCTGTAGTTGCAAACGCAGCGCCTCGAAGTTGTAAATCTCACCATTGAAGACGATGACAAATCGGTCATCGTCACGCAGCATGGGCTGATGCCCCAGTGGGCTCAGATCCTGTATGGCAAGTCGCGCATGTGCAAGTTGTATACGGCCGTCATGTGAATGCCATGTACCTGCGTCATCTGGGCCACGATGATTCAGTTTAGAAATCATTTTTCTAGTGATTTCTACATCAGGAATATTAACAGTAGAAAAATTTATATATCCAGCCAAACCACACATAATTCATCTCCGCCTGCCAAGTAACTTGGCAGCGTCAATCAGCCAATACAAAATAATTAATCCAATTGCCGGATAAAATGTAGCCTTCAATAAATTCATAAAGTCTGATCGCAGCGAGTTAACCGCTCCATACAAGATGCACAATGATATTATTTTATAAATAATTGCATACTTTTTTGCTGAATATCCATTTATCACCTTTGCAACAAACGAGCCATACAAAAAATGCATTATCAACACACCCCAAACACCGCCAGAATATATGGCCTCAGCCATAAAACCAAAATCCTGACCATACCAACCAAACCTTTCATGTAGCGTTAAAACAAGGGGCTCGCCGAAAAAATACTGACCGAAAATAAACTTCGGAAACAGGAAATTACCGAGCGCCATAAAATAACTTCCAAATCCATGAACACCTTCTTGCGATACCAATTCGAGCATCTGCGTATTTACGTGAATAGTAGGTGAAGCAGAAAAAAATAATTCCAAAAAAACCGGAATATACTCAATATACCCCAGCAATTGCAGATTAAACACCCCCCACCCAACATCAAATGCTCTATTCAGAGTCATAAGCACCGAAAACAACAAAATAAATATTAAAAATATTGACTTACTGTTAAGCGCAAATACTGATTTTTGCCCTGAAATATTAAACCAAACAACTTTTACAGCTATTAAAAATATAGGTAATAAAGCATGACGACGACTTCCATCAAATCCAACCAAAAAGACTTGCATCAATACAGCCAACCAAAGCAACAAGTCAGCACGAATCGAATTTTTAACTATTGAATTTTTATCAAACAAAACCCAAGCTGCGATTTGAATAGAGCTCAATGGCAGAAGATAGTAATACCAGAATGCATTTATTTCATCTAAAAAATAAACTCTATCACCCACGCCAACGTGCTGCAAGGCCAAGACGTATATTGACATCAGATTTACCCAAGTCGTAAATTTTAAAAAAAGTATTAAACTTTTATTAGTATTAATTTTTCTCGAAGTTATTTTAAAATAATTCTCCAAGTTATTTGCAATCATACGACGGCGAGCAATAAATAACCCAAAATAAAATGAAATTGCAGCAACTAATGAATAAATTAGATTTTCTTGAATATAATCAAAAACCACATTGCCGGGAATTTTTTCTTCGTTATAAAATGCAACCGGAATCCAATAACTTCCGGAAAATATAAAAGCCAATACTATAAAATAACTCCGAGCAAGCCCCCTCAAGAAAACTAATGGCAAAAACCATGCAATTAAGTTAAAAAATAATAGATGATAGAACATTATGCTTAAAGACGTATCCGCACTTTATTTTATGCATTTACATAAATTAATTTTATCAATAACCGCACAATCTCTGCATTACTATATGCCCAAAAATAGCGTGAGCATCTTCTGCAATTTGCATGTCATCCACTCCAACCCAAACCACATGCTGCGCAAGGTTTTTCAGTTTGCCACCGGAATACCCACAAAGGCCCAATGTCACTGCCTGGTTCTGATTGGCATACTCCACAGCGCGAAGCACGTTTTCAGAATTACCACTGCCTGAGATTGCAAGAACCAAGTCACCTGGCTGCAAGATATTTTTTAATTGCTCAACGAAGACATCTTGAAATGAAATATCATTGGAATAGCTCATAACGAGCCCCATATTATCCACAAGGCTTCGGCCTCTAAAAGGGATTTTTGTACTCAAATAAATACTCTTATTCCAATCATTGACAAAATGCAGTGCAGTCATTGAACTACCCCCATTACCAAGAGTAATGATCTGCTTACCCGAGCGCCAGGCCTTTTCAATGACATCAATCGCCTGATCCATTTCATTACAGTTGATGGCTGACAGTGTCTTGGTCAGTTTTTCGAGATATGTTGCTGTGGTCATTGATTGATTGTTCATTATGTTTATCCTTGGTTAATCAGTGGTAAAAAATGATTCTGCTGCCCAATGGTTCAAATTTGACATCAATGGGCCGCAAGCCTGTCAGTGCATGTTTGATACCTTGATGTTTTTCGGTGGGTGCGGTCAACATCAAGAAGCCACCGGCTCCTGCACCCAGGATTTTTCCGCCTGTTGCACCCGCTTGCATGGCCTTTGAATACCAGTCATCAATTTCAGCCGTCGAGATTCCTTTGGTCAGACTCTTTTTGAGTAGCCAGTTTTCGTGAAGGATCTCGCCAAAAGCATGGATGTTGTTCCGCTCCAACTCTGATTTGAGGGTATGAGTCAGCTCAACCATTTTGCTCATGGTCAGCTGCTTGTCCTGACTGCTTGCAATGTCTGAGGATTGCTGCTGCAAAAGGCCCGAAGCACTGCGTGTGATGCCTGTATAGAAAAGAAGTGTGCTCTGTTCGATTTGACGAATGGTAGTGGGGTCGCAAATGATGGGTGACACGATAACAGTGTCATCAGGCATGAACTCCATCATGTTGAAGCCACCATAGGCTGCAGCGTATTGATCTTGCCGCCCAATAGGCTCTTGGCAAATGTCAATTTCAATTCGGCAGCTGCCAGCCCCCAAAGACTCACTGGAGCTAAAGATACCTTTGTAGGCATTGAGTGCATGCAGCAGGCCAACCGTGAATGAACTGGAGGAACCCAGTCCGGTGCCCTTTGATGGAATGTCTGCAATGGTTGTGATCTCTATGCCACCGCTGATGTTGAGCTCTTGCAGAACGGCTTTGACCAACTTGTGCTCTATCTGATCGACAGACGATACTTCTTCATTCTTTGAATACGCGATCCGAATGCCATCATCAAACTTCTTGTTGATCGTGACATAGACATACTTGTCTATGGCCGTACTGATGACTGCGCCAGGTTTGTGGCGATAGTAGGCTGGTAGGTCACTGCCCCCTCCCACAAAACTCATTCGAAAAGGTGTTCTACTGATGATCATTTTCAGCTCAAGATACAACGTCAGCGCTCAGTAAAGGCAGGTGTTGTACACCCTCCATGAGCATCTGAACAAATTCATATTCATCCGCAATACGGGCCTGGTACAAGGCTTCTGACGTTTCTTTCGTCAACATTCTTCGTTGGTATTCATCAAGGAATCTGGCTTTTCGCTGCTCCTCATCAATGGAAACCGCATATTGATGCGTTGTGACTTGCGCATGCTGAGCCAGGCTCAATGCAATCACGCCCTCGAAGATGATCACATCATCCGGGTGAATGTCAATTTCAATGGCTGAAGGCAATTGGCTTCGCGTCTTCTTCAGATAGATGGGGACACTGATACGCACCGTTTTTTGCCGCACTTGTGCCAACTCTTCAAATTGCCGTTGAAGTGCTTGCACATCGTGTCTGCCCCAAACACCTACCTGCCTCTCTGGCTCTGATCGCAACCACTGATCGGTAGAAAAAACATGTGCCCTTAGCCCGCGGGCTTGCAGTGCAAACTTCAGCACACTTGCAGTAGAACTTTTGCCACTGCGTGCTTGCCCACCCAACAACAAAATCTGCCCGGCCTGCACGTTTTGAAGGCAGGTTTTGGCCTGTTCCATGGCCTTGGGGAAGGTGTCAACAATAAACTCAACCGCTTTAGAAAAATCAGGGAGCGTGAAATCAGCCGTGCGTGGGTACTTGTGGTCCAG